>WBZO01006423.1_pt1 | contig 11415 bp, 7 predicted proteins | sample 5204261 | NCBI WGS metagenome assembly WBZO01 (sample SAMN12412400, study PRJNA552823) | activated sludge metagenome | isolation source: activated sludge from anammox sidestream of wastewater treatment plant... | place: USA: North Carolina | collected 2017-09 | reverse complement strand
CCTTCTATTCCTGCACGCAAGGTAATTTGCGAACTTGGGCAACCGCTGCAACTGCCGTGCATGGTAAGGTTTACAATACCATTATCGAATGAATGAAATGCAATATATCCGCCATCCATTTCAACTGCAGGCCGCACGTATTTATCTAAAAGTGCAGTAATTTTTTCTTCCACCGAAACAGCAGCATCGGTATCGTTGGCAGGATTAAACTCACCGCGCTTGCGCAAGTTATCCGATACAAGTGCTTTCCCCGAATTATGAAATTCTTCTATTGCCTTTTTTATTTGTGGAGTAATCTCGTACCAATCGGCCGTAGCGGTTTTGGTAATGGTTACGAAGTTTTGCGATAAAAAAACACTTTGCACAAAGGGCAATTCAAATAGCGCATCGGCCAAAAGCGATTCGCCATTTACAGCATTCTTACTCTTAAACTCTATCTGGAAATTGGGCAGGATATTTAAGTTGGTTGTAAACTTTAAACTCTCCGGATTGGGTGTTGCTTCCTGATAAATTTCTACAATAAACGATTCCATTCTTTATGTGTTTTAGGCAAAGTGCCGAAAAAAATATGCTTCCTCCAAATTCAGGCAACGCTTTGTAACAAAGTTTCTATTTCTTCTAACTTATGAAGTGGCATTTTGCTAAGCAAGCGATTTATTTCTAAGCGCTTCTCGCGTCTGCGTATCTTTTGCAGTGGATGATCCGGACGATCGTCCAGCAAATCGTTGGGTGTCCATTCAAAAATATCGTTGGGTGTGCAGTTTAGTAGAATACACAACTGCTCTATGTGTTCAAGTCGCATTTGTTCTACCTTTCCATTCTTGTATTTATGTGCCGTAAACGAAACAAAGCCTCCTTTTACTAAAAAACGATAAGGCTGCTCTATTCCCCTTGCCTTAAAAATGCGGTTTAAATTAAGTTGAATCATAAACAACGTTTTTGCAAATAATCAAACTCTACATTCAAGTTTACTACGTTCATTTTGAACAATTGTGGAAAACACCAATACTGTACAATATAAAGCTCACAAAAAACAAAACAATCTGCCACTACAACAAAGTTTACTCACATAACCTCAAAATGTACTTTGAGTTTTTTTAAAATAAATTTGAAGCTATTGCAAGCTGCTTAGAATGGCGTAAAAATCAATTTGGCGTATGTATTTGGGGAAAATGAAAATGCAGTGCTTGGATATAAAGCAATAGATGGAGCAGAAATCCATCACACAAAAACAAAAAAAATTAGGAAAATATAGCCGTGGAACTACTTGGCTGGAGTGCCCGGGACGAGATTCGAACTCGTACACCCTTTCAGGCGCCACCCCCTCAAGATGGTGTGTCTACCAATTTCACCACCCGGGCTTAAAAACAGAGCGCAAATGTAATTTTATTCCCTAATTCACGAAAAATTCAAACGTGAGTTTTAATCCCACATCATTCAAAAAACTATTTTCACCCCGTGATAAGTAAGTATTCTATCCAAAAGATAATGGAAGAATCCCGCGTAGAAGAAGTAGTGGGAGAATATGTGGTACTAAAAAAACGAGGTGCCAACTACCAAGGCCTTTGCCCTTTTCACAACGAAAAAACACCTTCATTTAATGTATCGCCCGCCAAAAATATTTACAAATGTTTTGGGTGCGGCAAAGCCGGCAATTCTGTTACGTTTTTAATGGAACATGCGCAAATGAGTTATACCGAAGCGCTACGCCATCTTGCCAAGAAATACAACATTGAAATTGAAGAAACCACCGAAGAAAAAAGTAAGGAAGAAACAGAGCAGCAATCGCTCACCGAAAGTATTTTTATTGCCAACTCCTTTGCACAAAAATTCTACTCCAATTACTTGCTGAATGAAGAAGCTGGCGGTATTGGACTTTCCTATTTTAAAGAGCGCGGTTTCGATTCAGAAACCATACAAAAATTCCAACTCGGTTTTTCACCGGAAGGAAAAGACGCATTTGCTCAACACGCACTATCCAACTCCTTTCAAAAAGATATTTTGGTAAAAGCCGGACTAATAGCTGAGCACGAATACGGGCTGCGCGATTTTTTTCGCAACCGCGTAATGTTTCCCATTCACAGCATCAATGGAAAAGTACTTGGCTTTGGTGGGCGCATTTTAAAGAAAGACGAAAAAAGTCCTAAATACATCAACACTTCCGAAAACGAAGTATATCAAAAAAGTAAAATTCTTTATGGTGCTTACTTTGCAAAACAAGCAGTACGCAAGGCCGATGAATGCTTTTTGGTAGAAGGCTATACCGATGTTATTTCGCTACATAGAGCCGGTATTGAAAACGTAATGGCATCGAGCGGCACATCGCTCACTACCGACCAAATTAGAATGGTAAAGCGCATGACCTCCAATATCACCATGCTTTACGATGGCGATGCTGCCGGAATAAAAGCGGCCCTCCGCGGTACCGATATGATTTTGGAAGAAGGCATGCATGTGCGCATAGTGCTGCTACCGGAAACAGAAGACCCTGATAGCTATGTAAAAAAAGTAGGTGGAGAAGGCTTTCTGCAGTATGTAAAGGAGCAAAGGAAAGATGTAATACTTTTTAAAACATCGCTCTTTGCAAAAGAAGCAGCCAACGACCCTATAAAAAAGAGCGAACTTATTCGCGAAATACTTATTTCTATTGCCAAAACCCCCGACCCTATTCAAAGAGCTGTTTACTGCAAAGAATGTGCGCAGTACTTCAATATGCAAGAACAACTTATTACCATAGAAGTAAATAAGCTGCGTAGAAGAAATGCTAAAGATGAGCAAGCAGATGTGCCCATAAACATTGTTGAAGAGCAGCAAGCAGCCACTCAAATACATGCAGAACAAATACGAGAAGCATCGCCCACGCAAAAAATTTTAGAAGAAGCCATTCTGCGATTGTTTTTAGAATATGGTGATTGGAAGATTGCCATAGAGCCCGATAACTATATAAGTGTAACAACCTATCTCTTAGAAGATTTAGAGGGCATTACCATAGAAACTACGCATCTACAGGAGGTTTTTCAACTTATACAAGAAGAAGCTGAAGCCGGAAGGTATCATGCCTCTTCATTTTTCACTACACACGAAAACGATTCTATTCGTACCACAGCACTACATTTAGTTTCTGAAAGATATCAAGTAAGCGATAATTGGTGGAATAAACACAAAATTGTAATTCCCGATAAAAGACATCTTTTTATTAGAGATATTGAAAGCACTGTAATTCGCCTAAAACAATTTTACAACTTAAAACAGTTGCGCATTATAGAAGAGCAAATTAAGCAAGCACAACAACAGCCCACAACCGAAGAAATGGACAACGAGCTAATTTCGCTGCTAAACAAACACATGAAACTAAGTGAGCAACGCAAAAACTTTGCAGCATTGGTAGGCACCATTGTTTACAGACCTTTAACCTAATTGGACATAGGAATCAGCATACCTATTTCCAACAATTTCATGCAATAAACGCGGCAGATTACAATCTATTGGCAAACACTCTTAAAACAAACATTTAAGAGAGGTAGCCTTCTTACTATTCCCGAGTAAATTCAACCACTGCTGAACTGAAAACCTGCGGTCATTTTCTGTAAGAAGAACAATTCAAGCAGTAGCAGCAGCTATACTTTCTTTTCTTGTAAAGAACAGGCTTTTTATAGATAAAAAAAGAGGCTGCCTTTTTTAAAGCAGCCTCTTTTAAAACAATAGTTACTATAAACAATAGTGGCTTAGTTCCAGAAAGCGTAATCGTTTTCTTCTATTAACTTGTTGGCTACAGCTCTGCGGATTTCTTTGGTGTTTACCATTTCGTATTTGGTAAAGCGTTTTAAGCCCATCAACATCATGCGTAGTTCATCGCCACCTGCAAATGCAGCCAAAGCTTGGCGACCATTTACGTTAATTCTATCCATAGCATCGAAGAAAAAGCACTTAACCATATCTACATACAGTTGGCTTGCTTCTAATCCATGTAAATTTACCAATTTTTCGGCACGCAGCATGGCGCTTTCCATTACCAAAATATCGGCCAACACATCCGAAGCGTGGATTAAGATTTCTTGCTCGCTTTCTAATTTTTGCATTAGTTTTTGAACTGCACTTCCTGCTACAAGCAAGAATGCTTTTTTGGCATTCTTTAATGCTTTTTTCTCTGCGGCAAAAACATCATCAGAATCGCCACCTGAACCAAAATCAGGCACACTCATCAGTTCTTTTTGAATGGCCATTCCCGGAGTCATTAAATCTAACTTACCTTTTAATGCAAACTTTAATAATGCATCTATTGAAAGCATACGGTTTATTTCGTTGGTGCCTTCAAAAATTCTGTTGATGCGGCTGTCGCGGTATGCACGCGCCATTGGATATTCTTCGCTAAATCCGTAACCACCGTGTATTTGCAATGCTTCATCTACTACAAAATCTAATACCTCAGAGCCAATTACTTTTAATAAGGCACACTCAATTTGGTATTCCTCTGCACCTCCGGTAAGGTACTCTGTCATTGATTTTCCGGCAGCTTTAAGTTCATGTTCTTTTTGGCTAATTAAATCGCACACTCTGTAAGATGCAGATTCTGCTGCCCATGAACGAATTGCCATTTCACCCAATTTTTGTTTGATGGCTCCAAATGATGAAATTGGAGTTTTAAACTGCTGGCGCTCATTGGCATATTTTACTGCTTGACCCAAAGCGCGTTTTGCACCACCCAATACGCCATTACACAATTTGTAACGACCAATATTTAATATTTGAAAGGCTATTTTATGCCCTTTTCCTGCTTCGCCTAAAAGATTTTCGGCAGGCACTTTTACATTATTAAGAAACACTTGGCGGGTAGAAGATGATTTAATACCCATTTTCTTTTCTTCTGCACCAACACTTACGCCTTCATATCCTTTTTCAACAATAAAAGCAGTGAACTTTTTATCATCGCCATCAATTTTTGCAAACACTACAAACACATCTGCAAAACCGGCATTGGTAATCCACATTTTTTGTCCGGTAAGTGTGTAGTATTTTCCGTCTTCGCTCAACACTGCTTTGGTACGCGCACCCAATGCATCGGATCCGCTCCAAGGCTCTGTTAAACAATAAGCTGCTTTTAATTCTCCGGTAGCCAATTTAGGCAAGTACTTTGCGCGTTGTTCATTGGTTCCGTAATAAATAATTGGGCATGTGCCAATGCCGGTATGTGCGCCAATGGCTACACTCATGCCGTGTCCCCAGCCCAACACTTCGGTTACGTAAGAAAAAGTGGTTAAGTCCTTTCCTTCGCCACCATATTCCTCAGGAATGTGAAGAGACAATAAGCCATATTCGCCTGCCTTATTTATTACCTCAACGCCTTTCATTGGGTCTTTATCAAACTCCTCTAAATGCGGATCAATTTCTTTGGTTATGAAATCTTTGGTTGTGTTACGCATCATTAGTTGCTCTTCAGAAATTTGTTCAGGAATGTACACTTCTTCCCAAGAGCTTTCTTTGATGATAAATTCACCACCCTTTAGAATTTGTTTTTTGTCTGTTGCGATTGACATAAAATGTTGATTTGTGTTACTTAATTTTTTTAGATTTCTATAAAACGTATTACGAATGTAAATGTTTCCTTTTTACCAAACAATCGTTTGGTAAAATTATTTTTCTATAATTTATAGTACTTCATATTAACTTTGATACACACGTAAAAAATAGTACAATGAAAAAAACAATACTCACCGGAACCTTGGTTGGTATATTTTCTATTACACACAGCCAATCGGTTACATGGGCAAAAGATATAGCACCTATCTTCTACAAGAATTGTACTACATGCCACCACGATGGCGGAGCCGGACATTTTTCGCTTTTAGATTACCAAAATGCATTTAGCCATGCTTTTTCTATTCAATATAAAACAGAGAATAAGCAAATGCCTCCCTTCCCTACCGATCCCAACTATAGGAAATTTAAAGATGAGAGGCGGCTTTCTGATGCAGAAATACAAACCATAAAAGATTGGTACAATGCAGGTGCGCCAATGGGCGACACCAATACAGCACCTACCAAACCAATATATACAAACTTACCGGAACTAACCACTCCTAGTAAAATACTGCAGATACCTACTTACAGTGTAAGTTCCAATTACGATGTTTACCAATGTTTTGTACTAGACCCCCAACTTTCGCAAGATGAATATTTTGATGCGTATGAAGTAATACCTGGCAATCCATCTATTGTGCACCATGTTTTAATTTATGAAGATACTACCGGAGTAAGCACTACCAAAGATGCACAAACACCGGAACCCGGCTATCTAAATTTCGGGGGTATTGGCGTAGCAAGCGCTAAACTCATTGGAGCTTGGGTTCCCGGAAGTAAGCCACAATTTTATCCGCCCAATATTGGAGTGAAATTGCATAAGAATGCAAAGGTGGTAATGCAAATTCACTATCCGGCAGGCAGCCTTTCTAAAAAAGACAGCACTACATTGCGCTTGCGATTTTCTAATAAGCCACTGCGCGAAATATCATTAGCGCCTATTTTGCGATATGCCAATTCGGGCAATGGAGGCTTGCTCAACGGCCCTCTTTCTATTGAAGCCGATGAGGTAAAAACTTTTTACAATCAATATACTTTGGCCAATAATTATCCTAAAATCAGTTTAGTGTTAACGGCTCCTCACATGCACCTAATCGGTAGAAGCATTATGGCATTTGCCGTTACGCCTACCAACGATACTATTCCAATTGTAAAAATTCCGGAGTGGGATTTCCGCTGGCAGATGAGTTATTACTTTCAAAAACCTGTGGTTATTCCTCCCGGTACTAAATTGTTTGGAAAAGCTACATACGACAATACAGCCACCAACCCATTTCAACCCAATAATCCACCCAAAAAAGTTACCGCAGGCGAAGCCACCACCGATGAAATGTTTTTAGTGTACTTTGGTTATATGCTATACCAAAATGGAGATGAGGATATGGTAATTGATAGTAGCATCTTACAACTTCCTACGGATTTAAACAAGAGCGAAATAGCCAGCATTGTTAGCACACCTCAGTTTTATGAACCCATTCCTAATCCCGCTCAAGGTGCTACAACATTATCGTTCTTTTTGCCCAACACTACCGAAGTGGCATTTGATGTATATGATATTGCAGGAAAAAAAGTACACAGTATTCCAAGCTCCTTATTTAACCAAGGATTTGCAACACAACAACTGTTTACAGACGCACTTGCCAATGGCACGTATATTGTACGAATGATTGTTTCGGAAAAACAATTGCTTGCAAAGCAATTGATAATATCGCACTAGTGCTTACATATTGTACAGCACTTCATACTCATAGTTAAGAACCTTCTTTTCGTTTGGTTTTAAACTTAGCTCCCATTTTATTTCCGATGTTGGATTGGTGCCGGTGTAATAGTTTTTCTTTTTTACTACTTGAGCAGCATCGCTTTGTTTTACTACTTCACCCGTTACATTTTTGGTAACACTAAGTGCAATGGCTGTTTCTTGAAAGTTTTCTACCGTTACGCTTCCCTTAATAACTACCTTACCGAAAACACCTTTTCCAACTTTTTTAAAACTATCGTTTCGGCTGGCTTCCTCTTCTTGGTTTTTAAGAATTACATCTACCGCCTTTGAAAGGCGAACCGAAGTTGTAGCACCTGCCGGAGTATAGTTCATGTTATCCTGTGCCAAGAATTGTTCTTTTTCATTTAATACCATTACCGGAGCCGATGTAAAAGGCACGCCCGCTGTATTTTTCAATTCTAAAGAATGAAAAACATCGTATTTGCTTTCTTCATTATTGGTAAAGCGAGTGGCATAAAAGTTCACGTAATCCGGAATAGAACCTTCGTACTTGTTTTTGTATTCTAACTCTTTTGCAAATACAGGAAAAGAGCCTTTTGCATCTTTGGCTAAAGAAATTTTTCCTAGCTTATAGAAATATAAATCGCCCGATTTTTCTCCTTCTGTAGTAAAGGTGCCGCTAAAGGCTTCATCGGCAACGCTCTCTGCAATACCTGCACTGCGCATCATTTTGTAATTATATTGAGCATTTCCTCCATAAGGTGCTTGCGGAGGATTTTCATTGGTTACATAATCGTAAGTCATTGGATCTGCTTTTAATCCAAATGCCAACTGGGGGGCACCAACCACTACTTCGGTTTCTGCATTTTGTATGGCCTCTCCACCATTTTCAATAAGTGCTTTCATTTCTATTCTGGCATTTTTTTCATCCTTTAGCTTTAAAAAGTACGAAGGAATCCAATTCATGCCGCTTTGCAGGTAAAACTCTTGCAAGGCAATGGTTGGCGTATTCTTTTCGGGTTGAATAACCACCATTTTTTTTATGCTATCTGCCAAGAATGTGGTGTTCTCTGCTTCTTTAAATTCTACTTGATAAATGTTTTTGGCACTAATCCATGAAATACCTTTTTCTGTTTTAAACTTAAGCATTCCGGTAGGCTGGTAAAAATAGGCTATCGTGCCGCTGAGGCTTTTATCAATTGCATTGCTTGCTGTATAAAAAACTGTTGCCTGCTTGCCTATGTTCCCCGCTAAAAATTCGGCCACACTCTCGCAGCGCTTTGTTTTTTTAATAGTATCGTTTTTAAATGCAATCTGCTTTATGGGATTTTCTTTTCCTGCTCCCACCCAGTAAGCTCCAAACAAGGTTTTATTGGGTAATGGCAGCACGGCAGTGCCATTCTTGGTTTTAATACTGCCTTCATTTACAATCAATGCAGTTCCGTTTTTATAGATGGTAACTTTCTTAGAATTTAGTGCTGTTTGCGCAAAAGTATTCAACACTGCAAATGCTGCAGCGGTAACAAAAATTTTCTTCATAATTAATTTTTAAAGTAGATGAAAACGAGTAAAAATTCCACAAGGTTGCCTGCCCCAAATTAAAATTTCAGGTTGCCGAATACCTTTTCTAAGATATCGGTAGTGCGCGCCACAGGGTCTTTTCTTATACGCGCCTCTTCTTGTGCTATCAAATAAAATAATCCACTAATTCCTTTTCTGGTAACATAGTCGGGCAAATCTGTATTTACTTTAGATACAAATGGAATGCGGTTATACTGTGTCATAGCTTGGCTCCAGTAGCGAGTGGCCAAAGTTTGGTCTAATGCTGTTTTAATGCTCGGTTTAAATGCAGCTACCAATTGCTCTGTAGTAGTTCTTTCTAAAAATTTAGTAGCAGCATCTTGCTGTTGATTGCTTACAATGCTAATAGCATCGTTAATAGTCATTTGCGAAACTGAATTTATGAATATGTTTTTTGCTTGCGGAGCTGCTTTTTCGGCTGCTCGGTTCATGGTTAAAATGATATTATCTACCAATGCACCTGCTCCAATTTGGCGCAACGTGCTTTCCATAGCTTTTGCCTGTGGCGGCATCAATACTTTTATGAAAGCATTTTTAAAATAACCATCGGGAGCAGCAGCTTTGGTAACTCCGGTTGTGATACCATTAAGCAATGCATCTTTAATGGCACTTGCCGCTTCGGTTTCGGTAAAAGAAGCGGTGCTATTTGATTTACTTCCGGTCGTAGCTGAAGAGGTAGTTTTACCCATTGTTTTACTAGTGCTTTTTATAGTTTGAATGGCTCCTCCCATTTTAGATGCCTTCTGCGCATTTACTTGTAGGGCACCAATCATTGTAACAATTACGAGTAATAACTTCATGTGTAGTATTTTGTGATGAAAGATAGCAATTGCACAAAAATGTAAAATTGCAAAAGCAAGGATAAGAGATTTTAACAAGTTGAAGCCTCTGTAATTTATTTGCTCAACCACATAAAGTTTTTATTTTAGAGAAAACAAATTTTCTACACATGAAAAAACTACTTCTCACCTCGGCAATTATTGGTTTTATATACTCCGGCACTATAGCACAAACAGCAGAAATACTAAACGAAAAACAGGTGGCAACCATTGATGTAAATGGGAAATGGGTGGGCAAACGCCAGCAATACACTACCGACCATAAAGGCATTTTGCAAACTTTTGAATACGAATTCAATTTAAAACAAGAAGGCAGTATTGTAACCGGAACCTCTTCTATTTTTGGTAGCGGTGGCTATTATGGCGATATGAAATTGCGTGGTGTTATTACAGGCAATAAATTGATGTTTGAAGAATATGAAATTTTAAGCGAAAACTTATCGAACACCAACCGAACTTGGTGCTTTAAAACAGGTGAATTAACCTTTGCAAAAGATGGCAACAATATAAAGTTGTTAGGTGCCACACCAAGCCATATTCCGGTTTACAACATTCCTTGTAGTGGCGGCTATTCCAATATGGAAAAAGTGGGAGATGGATCTAATGCCATCGACCTTTCTAAAAATTTTACTTCAAAATTGAACCAAGAAGATTTTGCAGTAAATGTGTTACCAAACCCATTTTTTGATAAAGCCAAAATAAATTTCTTGCTCGATAAAGATTCAAAAGTAGAACTAAACGTTTTAGATATGAGCGGTAAAACAGTAGCAACCCTACAACAAGGGAAACTCGAAAAAGGCAATCATGAATTTATTTTCGATACACAAAAAAATCCGCAAGCAGCCAGCAACTATATTGTAGTTTTAAAAATAAACGGTACTACCTACAGCAGTTTGCTTTCTAAAATAAACTACTAGTTGTTTCACTTTTAAAAATTACCATAGGTTTGCCTGAAACTTCACTGTATGTTTCAGGCAAATTTGTTTATAGGAAAAACTGCATTGGTAACCGGAGGCGGGAGCGGCATCGGCTATGCCATTAGCAAGCAATTATTGCAATTAGGAGCACAAGTAATTATTACTTCCAGAAATGAAGAAAAACTACAAAAAGCAACCCAAGAGTTATCGCAATTTGGTAAAATTCGCTATAGCATTTGCGATATAAGAATTGCAGAACAAACAATGCTTTTAGCAAACGAAATTAAAGCACAAGAAGGCATCTTAGATATTTTGGTAAACAATGCTGGCGGACAGTTTCCTTCGGCAGCCGAAAATATATCGCCTAAAGGATTTGCAGCAGTGGTAAACAATAATTTAAACGGCACATGGAATGTTACACATGCCATGGCAAACACATTCTTTATACCACAGAAAAACGGAAGTATCGTAAACATAATTGCCAATATGTTTCGCGGGTTTCCGGGTATGGCACATACAGGAGCAGCACGCGCAGGAGTAGAGAACCTCACCATGAGTTTAGCAGTAGAATGGAGTAAATACAACATACATGTAAATGCAGTAGCGCCCGGCTTTATACAAAGCAGCGGTATGGAGCAATATCCCGAGGCGTTTAAACGCGGCATGGAAGATACCGTTCCCGCCAAACGTTTAGGTACCGTAGATGAAGTTGCTAATCTTACAGTTTTCCTTTGTGCTCCGGCTTGTAAATACATAACAGGAGAAACCGTGTACATTGATG
>WBZO01006421.1_pt1 | contig 11417 bp, 11 predicted proteins | sample 5204261 | NCBI WGS metagenome assembly WBZO01 (sample SAMN12412400, study PRJNA552823) | activated sludge metagenome | isolation source: activated sludge from anammox sidestream of wastewater treatment plant... | place: USA: North Carolina | collected 2017-09 | reverse complement strand
CGGTTTCGCCTTCACCGCCTCGCTCATCGCCATCTTCTCCGGGGCGCAGCTTCTGGCGCTGGGCATTATCGGGGAGTATCTTGCCCGCATGTACTCGCGGACAATGGGCCGGCCCGGCTACCTGATCCGTACGCTGCGCGACGAACAGCCTGATCAGGAGGAGTCCTGATGCGAATTGCAGTGCTGTGCGCGACACGGCGAGGCTATCGGTTCCTGCAAAAGCTGATCGCCCTGGCCCCTGAGGCGGATCTAGTTGTATTTAGCTTTCGCGAAGAGTCCATCGAACCGTCCTTCATGAATATGATCCAAACGCTCACAGAGTCATCCGGCGGCCAGTTCCTGGAGGCGCGTCAGGCCGGCGCGGAAAGACTGGCGCATTTCTGGGAGGCTACGCCGATCGACCTGATGTTTTTTGTGAGCTGGCGGTATATGGTCCCATCGCCGATCTATCAACGCGCCCGCCTGGGGGCCTATGTATTCCACGATTCACTCCTGCCAGCCTATCGGGGCTTCGCACCGACCGTATGGGCCATCATCAACGGGGAGCCGCAGACAGGGGTCAGCCTGTTCAGGATCGCTGACGAGGTTGATGCGGGCGACATTATCGCTCAACAGGCTGTGCCGATAGGCCCGGACGACACGATCACAGATATCTTGGAACGGGTCACTGACGTTTATCTGGAAGTTCTGGAAGCGACACTACCCGCCTTGATCGATGGTACGGCCCAAGCCAGACCTCAGGATCACAGTCGGGCGACCTTCACCTGCAAACGACTGCCTGAGGACAATCGGATCGACTGGCATCAATCTAGCGCGACGATCTACAATCTCATCCGGGCAGTAACCCGACCTTATTCCGGGGCCTATACCTCACTTAATGGCAAAAAGCTCACTGTCTGGTCGGCTCAGCGCATCCCCCAAAAGCCGTATGCAGGGCGTATTCCGGGCCGTATCGTCGATATTCGCGCCGGAGAGGGATCCGTTGTCCTGACCGGAGATGGCATGTTACTGCTGAAACGTGTACAGGTTGAAGGTGATGAGGAGCGAAACGCTGCCGAGGTACTGAACCGCCTTTCGTTCACTCTAGGTCGCTGAAGCGACTTTGATGGATCATCGACAGGATAAGTGAATTTGAAGATATGTCCGGGCTGTCACCAGCTATTCGAAGCGCAGGACTGGCGCTGCCCCCGTTGCGGCGTTGAGCCGACCCGGCGGGATGGATTTATCGCGTTTGCCCCGGAGCTGGCCGATGATAACGCCCACTACCCGCCCGATTTCTTTCCGACGCTGGCCGGGCTGGAAGCGGGCAACTTCTGGTTTCAGGCCCGCAACCGGCTGTTGATCTGGGCCTTCGGGCGTTACTTCCCGACCGCCCGCAGTTTTCTGGAGATCGGCTGTGGCACCGGATTCGTTCTGGAAGGGATCAGGGAGGCTTTCCCTCACCTGGCTATCGCCGGGAGCGAGATTTATACCTCCGGATTGCAGTTCGCCAGACAGCGGCTGAACACCGTCGAGCTGGTACAGTTGGATGCCAGGACGCTGCCCTACCACGACGAGTTCGATGTGATCGGGGCCTTCGACGTGCTGGAGCATATCGAGGCGGATGATGCTGTTCTGCGCCAGATGGCCCGGGCCGTCCGCCCCGGCGGCGGCATCCTGCTCACCGTCCCCCAGCACATGGCCCTGTGGAGCGCCGCCGATGATCTGGCCCGCCATGTCAGGCGCTATTCAGCGCGGGAGCTGACCTCTAAAGTAGCAGAGGCCGGATTCGATGTCGTCCGTGCCACGTCATTTGTCAGCCTGCTCCTGCCGCTGGTCTATGGGTCGCGCCGCATGCCGCAGACGCAGGGCGAAAATCGCGTCTTCGAGGAACTCAGCATATCCGGCCTGCCGAACAGTCTCCTGGGCGCGGCCATGACTCTGGAACACTGGTTCATCAGGCACGGCGTCTCTTTTCCATTGGGCAGTTCGCTGTTGGTGGTCGCCAGGAAGCTATGATCCCTTTCAACAGGCCGTATATGACCGGCAAGGAATTGTACTATATCACCCAGGCCCACGCCAACGGCCATCTCTCCGGCGACGGGCCGTTCACCAAAAAGTGCCACACCTGGCTGGAGGAGCGCACCGGCGCGGCCCGGGCCATGCTCACTCACTCCTGCACGGCGGCGCTGGAGATGGCCTTCATCCTGGCTGAGATCAACCCCGGCGACGAGGTGATCCTGCCATCGTTCACGTTCGTCTCCACGGCCAACGCCCTCGTCCTGCGCGGCGGCGTCCCGGTGTTCGTCGATATCCGCCCCGATACGCTCAACCTGGATGAGACGCAGATCGAGGCCGCCATCACACCGCGCACAAAGGCGATCTGCCCGGTGCATTACGCCGGCGTCGCCTGCAACATGGGCGCCATTCGCGCCCTGGCGGAGCGATACGACCTGTTCGTGATTGAAGACGCGGCCCAGGGCATTCTGTCCGATTACCACGGTCAGCCGCTGGGGACGCTCGGCCATCTGGGCTGCCTGAGCTTCCACGAGACCAAGAACATCACCTCCGGCGAAGGCGGTGCACTGCTTATCAATGACGGGCGCCTGACGCAGCGGGCGGAGATCATCCGCGAGAAAGGCACCAACCGCAACAGCTTCTTCCGCGGCGAGGTGGATAAATACACCTGGATCGATATCGGCTCGTCCTTCCTGCCCAGCGAACTGATCGCGGCCTTCCTGTGGGCGCAAATGGAAGAAGCTGATGCGATCACAGCACGGCGGCTGGCGATCTGGCAGGTCTATCACGACGCCTTCGCCGCAATTGAGGCCGAGGGGCTGGTCCGCCGTCCGGTGATCCCGGACGGCCTGCGCCATAACGCCCACATGTACTACCTGCTGCTGCCCGATCTGGCGGCGCGGACGGCCTTCATCGCGGCGCTCAAAGCGGCCGGGATTCACACCGTGTTCCACTACGTGCCGCTGCACAGCGCCCCCGCCGGTCAGCGCTATGGCCGCGCCCGGGGCGACCTGCCGGTGACATGTAACATCAGCGACCGGCTGGTGCGGCTGCCGCTGTGGCTGGGCGTTGAAGAATATCAGGAAGGCATCATCGAGACCGTAATTGCCCATGTTCGGGGAAGCTAACGGGCGCGCGAGGATCGCTCAGCGGACGCGGTGGCCCGGCGGGGCGGCCGGGGCCGGAGCTGCCACTACAATCAGGCGGTGGCTATTGCCGGAGCGCGGCCAGCAGGTGACCAGCGTCACCCGCTCGTCGGTGCTCGGTTGAATCCAGCGGGCGTTCTCCAGCCGCTCGTCGGTGGTCCGCCAGCGCTCCTGCAGCGTCATGATCTGCGTCACGGCGTAGCGGAAGGGCTGCCCGCCACTCCACAGGATGATTGTATCCCCCGGCTGGAGATCGATCAGGCCGCCAAAGACCTTGCCCTGTGTGTTATGGTGGCCGTTCAGCACCGTATTGCCGGGCACACCCAGCGGCGCGGAGGTGTTATGCCACCCCGCCGCATAGCCCTGCGGAGTATCCCACTGGCCAACGATCTCCCGGCCCAGGACCACCCGGCGCCAGCCGACCTCCTGCACCGGCGCGTCAACTTCCAGCGCCGGGATGGTGATCCGGTCGGGGATCAGGCGGGGCGGGGCGGCGGTGACGCGGGCCGTCGGCGCGGCGGGGATTGCCTCCGTCGGGCTGTCGCTCGTCGCCTCCTCTGCCGGCATATCCGGCAGGATCAGGGGCGGGCCGTCCGAAGCCGGGTCTCCTTGCGGCGGGGGCAGCGGCGACTCGCTCATGGCGGCAGTTGGTGTAGGGAAGCTCGCCTCACCGAGCGGGATTGCGGCGGGGGCGGCGGCTTCCGGCGCGAGGGCCAGCAGGGCCAGGAGTGTGGTGCCAGCCGCGATCAGGGTTGCGGCGGCGGCGAACAGCAGGCGGCTGAGCCGGCGTTTCATAGAGAGTGGGTTCCTCCGCAACTGCTCCAACCAACCAGAGTCGCCCTATAATACCCATAACCTGCCGCGTGGGGAGAAAAGCGCCATTGGCGCCTGTTATCGCTTTGGGCGGCGTGTATTCCCGGCGCCGGATGAGAAAAACAACAAAATCGCTCGAAAATAAATACCCGGTCGTGTTGCTTTTCCACCCGGTCGATTCTATAATGCCCGTACCGAATAGTCCGGCAGCAGCCGGGTCAGGCACCCGGCTACCTCAGCCTGCTCCGTCCTTGCCATGCAGACTGTTCCCGCTGACAGCGCCCATGCAAATCGCGAAGCGGCTCATTCCGTCAAAGAACTGGGAACAAAAGGGTTGAATCATGGTTGAAGTTGTCATTGATAGCATTCGTGTGAGCTTGATGTCCCAGCACCGCGTCGTGGTCCTCAGGGAAACCACCAGCGATCGCTACCTGACTATCTTCATCGGCCCCTGCGAAGCGGACGCAATTACGATCCATCTGCAATCCCTGCAGGGGGCGAACAAGCTGGCCCGGCCTATGACGCATGATCTGCTCAAAACAGCGATTGAGACTCTGGGCGGCCATCTGCGGCAAATTGTGATCAATGACCTGCGCGAAGAGGTCTACTATGCCGAGCTGGTCGTGGACGTAGATGGGAACGAAATCCGCATCGACAGCCGGCCCAGCGATGCCATCGCCCTGGCAGTGCGCGCTGACGCGCCTATCTTCGTCGCCGAAAGCGTGATGGACCGCGCAGCAAGCCTGCCCGATGAAGAAGTGGTGGATACCGAGGCGGAGGAAGAACTCACCGCCGGGGACACGCCCGAAACGCCAGACAGCGGCAGCGACGATGATCTGGATATCTTCGCCGATTTTGTGGATACGCTGAACCTCGACGACCTGGAATAATACCGGTCTTCCTGGTTGCTGGCTGCGGGTGGCCGAACATCGGTCACTCTGGTAAGTTTGACGGGGCGCCCGTCCGGACGGGGATGCCCCGTTTTTGCCCGTACTGCGCGCATGGGTAGGGACGTTATGACCGATCTGGATTCAGCCCCTTACACTGCCCCGGCGGACGACTACGAGTCGAACCACCGCTCTGTCGAATCGCGGGATGCCGACCCGCTCACGCTGGCGCCGCACAGCGTCGAAGCTGAGGAAGCCGTCCTCGGCTCGATCCTGATGAATCCGGAATCGCTGCACGAAGTCCGGACCTTCCTCAGCCCGGAGGACTTTTTCATCCTGCGCCACGGCTGGATCTACGAGGGCATCCTGCGCCTGTCCGACCGTGACGACGCCATCGACACCCGCACCCTGGCCGAAGAGCTGCGCGCGCAGGGCCGGCTGGACGATATCGGGGGGGAGGCATACCTCAACTACCTCCCGACAACCGTCCCGACTGCGCTGCACGCCGAAGTTTACGGGCACCTGGTGGAGCGGGCTTCTATCCGGCGGCGGCTGCTCGGCGCGGCAGGCGACATCGCCCGTCTGGCCCACGACGAGGACCGCGATATCAACGAGGTGATTGACCAGGCCGAGTCGGCGCTGTTCACGGTGACGGAGCAGCGGCTGCACCAGGAACTTGTCCCCATGTCCGTCGCGCTGACGCGGTACTACGATCGTATCGAGGCGCTGCGCCAGTCCGACGAGCCGTCGCTGGGCGTGTCTTCCGGCTTTGCGGACCTGGACGCGCTGCTGGGCGGCCTGCAGAAAAGCGATCTGGTCATCGTCGCCGGGCGCCCGGGGATGGGCAAGACCAGCTTCATGCTCTCGCTGGCTATGAACGCGGCCCGGAAGTCAGGTGCCCGGATCGCCATGTTCAGCATGGAGATGAGCAGCGAGCAGCTTGTCCAGCGCATGATCGCCATGGAAACGCACATCAATGCCCAGGACCTGCGGCAGGGCAAGCTGAACGATGCGCAGTGGGCGCGCTTCATCGAGGCAGTGGACAGCATGAGCCGCCTCAACATCTTCTTCGACGATTCCCCTTCCCTGAGCGCCATGCAGCTTCGCACCAAGTGCCGGCGGCTGTATCGCGAATACGGCCTGGACCTGGTGATTATCGACTATCTGCAGTTGATGAGCGCCGGGCGATCGGTGGGGCGCGACACAAATCGGGTGCAGGAGATCACATATATCAGCCGCGCCCTCAAGGAGCTGGCCCGCGAATTGAATGTCCCCGTCCTCTCCGCCGCCCAGTTGAGCCGCGCCGTCGAACAGCGCCAGGACAAGCGTCCCCAGCTCAGCGACTTGCGCGAGTCCGGCTCAATCGAGCAGGATGCCGACGTCGTGATCTTCCTGTACCGCGACGATGTGTACAACCCGCTCTCCGAGCAGGTCGGCCATGCCGATGTGATTGTCGCCAAGCACCGCAACGGGCCGACCGGCAGCATCGGCCTGATGTTCCTTAAAGAGCGAACCCAGTTTGTCGGCGTGCACAAGCAGCGCCAGGACCTGGAAGGGCTTTCGCTGGCAGTGGGGTCGGTTAAATAATGAGCAACCGGTTCAACGGCTTCCCCCCCGGCAAGACCCGCCTGATCCGGCTCCCGGCGGCGTTCTTCACCGATCTGCTCCCGCAGATCGACGATGCCGACGAGCTTAAGCTCACGCTGTACTGCTTCTGGGTGCTGGAACAGCGCGAAGGCCGTTACCGCTACCTCCGCCGCGCCGACTTCGAGTCCAGCCTGATTCCGGCGCCGCTGGACGATCCGGAGCGTATGGCCCTGGCCCTGGCCAGAGCTATCCGGCGGGAGACGCTGCTCACGGCCACCGCAGAGAGTGTGAACGGGCTGGAGACGCTGTATTTTCTCAACACGGCCAACGGGCGCGCCGCCGTACACCTGATCGCCGAGGGGCACTGGCAGCCCGGGGATGCTGAACACCCGGTCGAACTCCTGCCGGAGCCGCCGAGCATCTTCCGGCTGTACGAAGAAAATATCGGCCTGATCACGCCGCTGATCGCCGATGAGCTGCGCGAAGCGGCGCAGACCTACCCCGCCGCCTGGATTGAGAAAGCGATCCAGATCGCCGTGGAGCGCAACGCCCGCAACTGGCGCTATGTGCGCGCGATCCTGGAACGGTGGGAGAAAGAAGGCAAGGATGACGGACCAGAAACGGGATACCGAACCGCTGGCGGCGATTCTGAAGCGGGCCGTAAGCGATTTACCAGCGGCAAGTACGCCGACATCATCCAGAGCTGAGCAGCCGCCCCTGCTGCCAGAAGACTCTGATACCTGCCCGATCTGCGGCGGATACGGCATTTTCGGCTATGAGGTGCCGGTAGGCGATCCGCGCTTCGGCAAAGTCTACCCCTGCCCGCAGTGCAGCCAGGCCGCCGGGCGCGAAGGGCGCCGCCAGCTCCTCCGCCAGATGAGCAATCTGGATGCCTACGCCGGGCAGACTTTCGATACCTTCCGCACCGATGTCCATACGCTGACCGATTCGCAGGCCGGCAGCCTGCGCCAGGCGCGCGAGTTGTGCATCCGCTACGCAGCAGAGCCGCAGGGCTGGCTGCTCCTGCAGGGCGGCTACGGCTGCGGCAAGACACATCTGGCGGCGGCCATCGCCAACGCCTGCGTGGATGCCGGGATGGTCACCCTGTTCCTGACTATCCCCGATCTGCTCGATCACCTGCGCAGCTCCTTCGGGCCGTCCAGCGAAATTTCCTATGATGAGCTGTTCGACCGCGTCCTCAACGTCAGCCTGCTGGTGCTGGACGATCTGGGCGCGGAAAGTCCGACCCCCTGGGCGCTGGAGAAGCTCTACCAGCTTGTCAACCACCGCTACAGCTACCGGCTGGCGACCGTGTTCACCACGAACGCCGACCCCGAAACGCTGGATGCGCGCATCCGCAGCCGCCTGCTGGACGAACACCTGACGCGCAGCATCAAGATCGATGCGCCGGACCACCGGCGCGGCTCCTTCACCCAGACGGAGAATCCGCTCACCAACCTGACTCTGTACGCCGATATGAGCTTCGACACCTGGGACAGGCGCTCCGACCTGCCGCAGACGCACCGCGACAATCTGCAGCGGGCCTTTGACCTGGCCCGCCGCTACGCCGAAGCGCCGGCCGGCTGGCTGGTCCTGACCGGCTCCTATGGCTGCGGCAAGACGCATCTGGCCGCCGCCATCGCCGGCTACCGCCAGCTTCAGGGCGACCAGGCCCTGTTCGTGACCGCGCCCGATCTGCTCGACCATCTGCGGGCCACGTTTGGCCCCGGCAGCCTCGTCACCTATGACTGGCTGTTCAACGACATCCGCAACGCCCCGCTGCTGGTGCTGGACGATCTGGGTGTGGAGAACGCCTCCCCCTGGGCGCGGGAAAAACTCTTCCAGATCATCGATCACCGCTACCGGGCCAGGCTGGCGACGATCATCACTATGTCGCGCCCGCTGGACGAGATCGACGAACGGCTGGCCAGCCGGATGAGCGATCCGGCGCGCGGCACGGTCTTCGCCATCACCGCGCCCGGCTACCGCGGGCGTAAAGCATCCGGCAAGCGGACGGAGCTGCCCCGCCCGGCGGAAAAAACGCCTTCTCGCCGCCGCACCACGCCGAGATAGGTCGGCGTGTCCGCTCCCGCCCGGCGGCGTGGATCAGCGGCCGGGCAGGAGCACGCTGGAAGTGCTGGCCGCCCGCGCCCCGGCGAGACAGAGGAGACGGCCTCCGTCCGCCTGTGGCGGCTGGACCCGCGTTAATCGCCCCGCCCGGGCATCATCTGCGCCAGCGCCGTCAGCAGACCCTCCACTTCGCCGCGCGAGAGAGGAATCCGGCCCAGCATCTGGTCCAGCACCGGGATGCTGACGACCTGCAGCAGGACATCGTCCGACCTCATAGTATAGACTTCGGTGATCATCTCGACCGGGTCGCCCGCCCCCATCTCCACCATTTGCGCGATCACGGCCAGCACGCCGCCGTCCAGGGCGGGCAGCGGCTCAACCGTGATAGCGGCGTCGGCAGCCACGTCCCCGGTGCGGTAGAAATCCGGGTCAGCCAGACAGCCGGCATAGAAATCATCCAGCGCCTCCGGCGCGGGTATGAGCAAGACCAGCGCCTCCTGCCCCTCCCGGCCAAAACGCAGCCCGGCCAGCGGAGACGCCTCCGCGGCTTCGTCGGCGGTCGGGGTGAGGCTGGCAGTGAGCGTCCACCCCGGCAGACCCACAGCCGCTGTACGGAGATGATCCTGCAGATCCGTAAGCGCGTCCGTCAGGGCGGCCAGGTCCAGCCCGGCCAGCGCCTCGCTGAGGGCGATCGGTCCGCACGGCCCGGCTTCTGCCGGCGCGAGCGTCGCAGCGGGCGCCGCGCCGGGCGCGGTTGTCGAAATGGGGCTGGCAGGGGGCGGCTCCGTCGGGGCCGGGCCGGACGGCGTCTCCGCCGGCGGCAGGGCAGTCGGCGAAGAAATCGCCACCGGGGGGATCGGCGAATCCGTCGGCGTAGGCAGTTGGGCCACTGTGGGGATGAGCGGCGGCGGAGCGCCGCACCCCGTCAGGAGCGTGCCGAGCAGGATCATCGCGATGACATGGCGCATGAAGACCTCCCCTCATAGACCCGACGCCCCTCATAGTACACCGTCTGGCGGGGAATAGGGAATAGGGATTCTGGCTCGGCACGCTCACCCTGGCCCGGCATCCAGCCCGGCGTGGCGACACAACTCTGGCGACGTTTTCACGTATAAGAGAATAAGCAGCGTGATACCGGGCGTAGAGGAAAAGCAATGAGCCACCGCACTATTTCCAGGCAGCAAGGCGAGCGTATTTCAGGGGGCGTCTTCCTGATCGGGCTTGCGCTCCTGTTCATGACGAAAGTCAGCTTCTGGCCGGGCATCCTGTTCGTGCTGGGCGCGGCGAGTCTGGCGCGCGGGCTGGCTGAGGGCCGGCAGTGGCGCAACATTCAGGGCGCCCTGTGGCTAGTCGGGCTGGGGCTGTTTTTCTCTTACGGCCTCAGCATGCCATTCCTCCTGTTCCTGATCGGCGGGGTGATGCTGTTCGGTTACTTCTTTCGCCCGTCATTTCTGGGCGGCCGCGCTCACGATCTGGAAGAGGAAGAGTTCGCCGACTTCGCCGATGAGCTGGAGAAGCCGAAGCGCAAGCTCAAGCGCGAGGGCGGCCTGGAATACTACGACGAGGAAGACCTGTAGCGCCGGAAGCGGGACGCGGGTTACAATCATAGTCAGGATGCCCGGGCTGTGAGGGTCGGGCGTTCCGGCTGTGTTATTTTTGCGGCAAGCTGCCGATCGCTGCGCTGACCTTCCCCGATATTATCGGCCGTCCGGCTGCCGCCGATGTCCAGATTCGCCCGGTATGAGGGCTGTGCTGCAAGGGAGAGAGTGTCATGTCGTTCTTTGGTGGACGCAAACAACAGGAAGAAGTGAGCAAGCCCGCCGCCCCCCGACCGACTACCCCGCCGCCGCCATCCGCGCCGCGCCAGCCGGTCGGCTTCGATACCGTCCTCGGCTCCAACACAAGCATCATCGGGGACTTCCGCGGGCAGGGCAACGCCCGCCTGGATGGCGTCCTGGAGGGCACGCTGGAGATAGACGGCAACATCCTGATCGGCGAGACGGCCAAGATCACGGCGGATGTTCACGCCCGCAATATCTCAATTGCCGGGGCGGTGCGCGGCAACGTGCACGGCAATAAGGTCCAGATTCTGCGCACCGGGCGCGTGTGGGGCGATATTCACGCCGCCGCCATCACCACCGAAGAAGGGGCCTTCATCGACGGCAAAATCACGATGGTGAGCCATGAGGCCGCCGTGCAAAGCCTCGAAGCGCCGATCATGCCGCCGCAGGAAGCCTCCGCCGAGCCGGACTTCCTGGAAGTTGTGGACGCTGTCCGCGAGTTCGAGGAGGAGCAGGGCGAGCTGGAGCCTCCGGTCATGACGCCGGATGAGCCGATCGAAGGGATTATTGAAGAATTCGTCGAAGAGCTTGACGAAGACACGCCCGACGAAGCGGAGTAGGCCGGCCAGGCCCGCCGGGCCGATGATGCGGATATCCGGGCGCTAAAAAAACCGGGGGAGAAGATGAGTGCCACCTCCTCCCCCGGCGTTACTTCCGGGCCTGGCTTGCTCCGTACTACTTGGCAGCCGGGCAGGCGAAGGTGTTGCAGACTTCCTGAGCGTTGCTCGGATCGACTGTGTCGAACGGCAGCACGACCCAGGTCGGCGGCACGACATGGTTCACCAGAATCTGGTATGCCCAGTCGATAGCCTGACGCCCGCCGGTCGGATAGACGAAGGTCACGCCCAGCCGGCCTTCCAGCACGGACATGATGCCGCCGTCCGGCGTCGGCAGCGCGTCGATGCCGATGAACAGCACCCGGCCTACATCCACCCCGGCATCCTTGGCAGCAATCAGCGCGCCTTCGGCCATCGGGTCATTGTGCCCGTACAGCACGTCCAGGTCAGGATAGGCCTGGAAGGCTGCCGCCGCCGCCGGAACTGCCCGCTCCCGCAGCCAGTCCGCGTTCTGCGAGA
>WBZO01006420.1_pt1 | contig 11418 bp, 13 predicted proteins | sample 5204261 | NCBI WGS metagenome assembly WBZO01 (sample SAMN12412400, study PRJNA552823) | activated sludge metagenome | isolation source: activated sludge from anammox sidestream of wastewater treatment plant... | place: USA: North Carolina | collected 2017-09 | reverse complement strand
TTTATTGAAAAAAAAAAAAAAAAGTATACCTCAATGGCCTACTCTTAATTGAAGGACCCGATCGAGATTTCACTCGCAAAAAGAGTAAGATTCGTTTTCTCTTTAGACTCAGAAGGGGAGACGTGATTGTAATAGAAAAATACAGCCATGGCCTATTGAAATCTTCTAAATTTTTCGAAAATACAGAAATTGTTGAAAAAGGGAAATGGAAGAAGTACGAATGAAAAAGAAGGGTATCATCTTGGCCGGCGGCACTGGATCTCGCCTATACCCGTTGACTCGTGCTACCAATAAATCGCTTCTTCCGATTGGTCGGCAGACCATAATCGAACATGTGCTGAGCACTTTGCTCGCCGCCGGCATCGATGATGTGATGATTGTTAGCGGACCTGAGCACTTTGGAGCGTTGGCCCAATTGCTTGGATCGGGAAAAGATTATAATTGTCGCCTGACATACAGAGTCCAGGACAAAGCCAATGGCATCGCTGCAGCGCTAGGAATGTGCGAAGATTTTGTCGGTCACGACAAGTTCGCTGTCATTCTCGGCGATAATATCTTCGAGGATCCATCGTCGATCAGCAAACATATCTCATCATTTGTTTCATCGGATGATGAGTATGGACTCTTTGTTAAAGAAGTCCCCGATCCCCAGCGGTTTGGTGTAGTCGCATACAACGACGCAGGTCAAGTAATCGATATCATCGAAAAACCAACAGAGCCTCCAAGCCGAGATGCCGTGCTTGGACTGTATCTGTACACTCCTGCTGTCTTTAGAATCATCCGAAAGCTAGTCATCTCGGCCCGTGGAGAATACGAAATTAGCGATGTTAATAGCTTTATGGTAAAGCGCATGGACGGAAAAACATATCGAGTCGAATGCGGATGGGTAGACGCCGGCACTCACGAAAGTTACGAACGAGCTTGCGACATGTTACGTAAGCGGGGACAAAATGAAAAGAACAATCATTGGTAACGGCAAAGTCGCCAACATCATCCGCAACCCTGAAGATATTGTTCTGGGTCATGACAAGATTGAAATCACCGATTTTGGATCCGTTTATCGCGCTCTTCATAAAGAGTGCGCTCCCGGAACCGTTGTCATCAATACGGCCGCTAAAATCAGCTTAGAGTGGTGCGAACAAAACAAGGTCGACAGCTATTTGATCAATACGATGGGACCGCTGATGGTCGCCTCAGCCTGTCACCGATTGGGCTTGAAGCTTGTGCACATTAGCAGCGGCTGCATCTTTGATGGCAATCACAAGCTTTTTAGAGAAGATGACGTTCCGGTCCCGGCCGCCTGGTATTCTCGAACAAAAGCCTGGGCCGACGATCTGATCGTCAATCACGATCTAAAGGATTATCTGATCCTTCGTCCGCGACAAATGATCTCTCCGATTCCGAACGACACAAACATGCTGACGAAATTTCTAAAAAAGAAAGATCTCGCATGCATCGATGAACCCAACTCTGTCACGTGCATCGAGGACTTCAAAGAGATGATGGATCATCTCATCTCTGTCGGTGCGACTGGCATCTACAACTGTGCTAATTCAGGGCTGCTGTCTCCTTTTGAAATTGCGTCAGCCCTCAAAAAGATCGATCCGACGTTGAAAGTTTCAAAGATCGATTATCGAGATTATTTGAAGACGATTGCTGTCAAACGTGTCAACACCGTCCAGGATATCACCAAGCTTATCTCGACAGGTTACGTTCCTAGATCGGGCCAAGAGGCCCTCGATTGGTGCATTCAGAACTACGGAGTCTCCAAGTGACGAAAGTACTCGTAACGGGCGCCGCCGGATTCATCGCTAGTCACTTTATCGAGGCTTGTCGAAAGAAAAAGTGGAACGAAATCTCCGGAGTCGTAGCTTATGATAAGCTGTCGTATGCTAGCAATCTGCATATGCTGAACATGTTCTCTGAGTGGAGAATTCCATTCTACCAAAATGATATCAACGAGACGTCGACCCTAATCAGGGCAATCGTCGAAAATGATGTGAAGGTTGTCGTACATTTTGCCGCCGAGACGCATGTCGATAATTCGATTCGAGATCCCCAACCTTTTGTTACGAGCAACATCAACGGGACGCTGAGTGTGCTTGAAGCTTGCCGTCGGACAGGCGCTTCTCTTGTTCACATTTCGACCGATGAAGTCTACGGCCCGGCCAAAGATGACGGATTCTTGGAAACAGATAGACTCAACCCGACGAATCCATACTCGGCCACCAAGGCCGCGGCTGAGCATCTAGTCGTTAGTCATGCTAACACATACGGTACTCGATATCTGATCATTCGGCCGTCTAACAATTACGGACCCAGACAGCACCCTGAAAAATTCATTCCGAAGTACATCAAAAGCTGTTTTGAAGGCAAAAAGTTCCCTCTATACGGAGACGGCAGCCAGATCAGAGAGTGGTTCTATGTCGTCGATAATGCCAACATGATCAGGCAACTGACGATCAAATTTGTCAACGGAGAGATCAAAAATGACGTTTATAACGTCGGCAAGATGGCAACTTCGTTGTCAAACATCGTAGTCTGCCAATTGATCCACAAGCAGCTCGGTTCAGAAGTTCCGTTTTTGGATACGATCAAGTTTGTTGAAGATCGTCCCGGTCACGACAAGATCTATGCCATCAATACGTCGAAAGTCATGAAACTTTTACCCAACTTTCGATTCGTCGATTCCAAACACGCTCTGAGAGAGTGCATCGAATACTACAGGCCGCTATGAAAATTCTGATCAACAGACAACCCAAAAGAACTCCCTGGGGCGGCGGCACCCATTTCGTCACTTTGTTTTCGGACTATATGACGGCCCACGGTCATACTGTCGTGCACAACTTTTCTTACGGCATCAACGCGATCATGATGATTGATCCTCGGCCTGAGGATGGCATCAACGATGTCAACAAGATCAAAGCTTATAAGCTTTTGAATCCCAAAGTTAGAGTGATCCATCGGATCAATGATACGGATATCGCTCGAGGCACTAATTTTCTAGATCAATTGAATATTGAAGCCAATGCTGCTGTCGCTGATCATACCGTGTTCATCAGCAAATGGCTAAGAGACTACTACGTTCAACGAGGATTCGATCCGAACCGCCCACACACTGTCATCACCAATGGTTGCAATCTAGATCTCTATGTGCCACAAGAAAGACCGCCTCTCGACGGTCGAAAGTTGAAGATAGTCACTCATCACTGGTCTGACAACTTTAACAAGGGCTTCGACGCTTACATCGGTCTAGACAAATACATGCAGACCAATGATGACATCGAATTCACTTACGTCGGTAGATACTTCAAGGACTACAAGCCTGTCAAGACGAAGATCGTGCCTCCTTTATACGGTCATGAGCTAGCCAAAGAGATCGGCAATCATGACGTTTACTTGACGGGAGCTCGTTTCGAAGCCTGCGGCATGCATCACATCGAAGGCGCCGCATGCGGCATGCCTGTTCTTTATCACAAGAATGGTGGAGGCGTAAACGAAATGTGCGAACGCTACGGCATTTCGTACGATGAGACGTCTCTATTTCAGGCGATCCAGCAGGTAAAAGCAGATATGACGGAGTTTAGACAAAAGGCGGCGGATCATAGGCAGTCTCTTTCATCAGAAAAAATGTGTCAGCTTTATCGAGAACAGTTGGAAAATATCTGATGATCGTGGGTTGCATCACACCGGACGGCAAGCAAGATTATCTGGTCGAACTTGTCATCGAAGGCCTCAGAAAACGAGGGGATCAGATCGTCGCTTCTGATCTGAGCAATGGTATCAGACCCGAAGAGGTGCTAAATGACAATGACTTTATCGAAGCCGCTAAAATATTCGATGCTCTACTTGTCTTTTTTGGCAAAGTACGTGGTAATCGAGCGCCCAAATATCATCTTCTGGACTCTCTGAACAATTTTCCTCGAGAACGTACGGCTTACATTGATGGTAGCGAATGGAGCTGCACCGGCTGGGACGGGCCGACCCAAGCTAGAGATAGTTTGCTCGATCCGGGCAAGCGCCGCGGTTCACCGTGGATCGACGAAAAAATGTTTCAAAGGGTCGGAACATACTTCAAAAGGGAGTGTCACCAACAAGATGTAGATCGTGGGATCGTGCCGTTGCCTTTCGGTCTTTTTGACCGACACGTATATCCTACAAAAGACAAGGACATCGATATCTTCTGCTCCTTTGGACATACAAAAACGGGTCTTAGAAAACAGGCCATCGAAGTTTGTCAACGAATTCAGAAACTTCGCCCTGATAAGAAGATTGTCATCGGATCGGGCTTCGATCGAGCCGCTTTTTCTGATATGATGTCTCGATCTCGTATTGTCATCGATGCTTGGGGCGGTGGAGACTGCTGCGATCGATTCTGGGAAGCCCTGGGCGCTAGCGCTTGCTGCCTCTATCAGCGTTATAACATCGTGATGCCCAAGCCGCTGTGCGATTGGGTCGAAGCTGTCTCGTTTTCTGATGTCAAAGAGCTAGAAAAATCGACAAATTTGCTTCTCGATCATCCCGATCTCTGCTCTGAGATCGGACAAAAAGGACACAAGTTTGCAAAGAATTTCCACTCTAGCCAATCTCGTGCCGACGAAATCATGCAAAGGATCGTCAAATGAAAGATTTGTGTGTCATTACGTACACTACTTCGAAATACAAGGACGTTTGGCCCATGCATTTCGGCCAGCTGAGCAAGCATCTCAAGGGAATCAAGAGCTACGTTCTAAGCGACAAGGGCTCGTCCCAACTTTTCGATTTTAAAGAACATCAGGTTATCGAACACGACGATGCTGAGCCTTATTGGAAGCAATACACAGAAGCTTTGAAGCAAATCCCTGAAAGGCACGTCATCTATCTTCAAGAAGATTTCATCATGTTCGCCAACCCGAACTCATTTCGATTGCAACGATACCAAGATATCTTGGATCAGGGAAAGTACGATTACGTTAGATTGATTCGTTGCGGATATCAGACTCCGCTCGATCGTCCAGCAGGAGAAGATCTGTACGAGGTTCACATGGAAACCAACGACGCGTTTTCGATGCAGGCGACTATGTGGAACAAGGAAAGGCTTTTCGAGCTCTACACTAGGGTAAAGTCAGAAAAATGGTTGGAAGCCGAACATTGGAATATTGGTTGTCGAGAAGCCAATATTCGTGGTGTCTTCTGTTATAACGGAGAGCAAAAGATCGGAGCCTTTCACTACGATAGCCTCGTTTGGCCCTATGTATGCACAGCCATTAACAGAGGAAAGTGGAACATCGATCAATATCCTCAAACGATGAAAGAAATGTTTGAGACGTATTCCATCGATCCCAACATCCGAGGAATCAGAAAGCGATGATCGAGACGATCTTCTATAGTCTCATTTTTGATTACGACATTCCGACCATGGAAAATTCAGGGCGGCATTGGGCGCAGTCGGCGTATCGAGGCAAAGATTACATCTTCAGCTATTCGGCGGCCTCCATCGCTACTATTTTGCATTTCAATCCCACTATTGACTATCGGATCTTGACCGACGACAAGCAGCTACTACTCGAAAAGCTTCGTCAGTATCGAGTCGATTCGGATTTCCTGCTCGAAAAAGGATACGGATTCACTATCCACGAAGACAAAGAGATGATCGATGAATGGAAAGCCAACAAGTACTGCTTTTGGCCGCTCATCAGCTCTATGCATGAATTCGTTACCGGCATCGGTCTCAAAGGAAAGAGAGTCGTCAAATTAGACAATGATCTAACGTGTCTCAAGCCGCTCGATCAGAAATTCTACGATCATCGCGGCAGTCACGTTTGGAAATTCGAGCGAGAATGTAATAACGGCAAGGACTATTGGGGCGAAAAGATGGCAGCGCAGAAAGCCTTCGGCACCGATCGATTCAAGATTTTCAATACGGGAATCTGGAGCGTCCACCCCGATTTTGCGCCCAAAGCCCGTGAAATTCCAGCGTTGTGTCAAGCGGGTGCCGATGTGGATATCAGTTCCGTCAGTCGATTTCCCGACAAGCCCGGCGTCACCGCCAAAATGTGGGCTTGCGTAGACCAAACGTCCAACAACTATTGGCTCCACAAATATCAGGTTCCCGTCATGGAAACGCACGAATATTTCATGCATCATTGTTATGTTCCGAACAAAGAAGGCGTTTTGAAGAGCGCTGAATACTTGAAAAAGTAATTGTGTAGATTCATAGCATGAAGCGGGCACTTGTCTTAGGTGCAGGAGGATTTATCGGCGGACATCTCGTCCAAAGCCTCCTGAAAAGAGGATATGAGGTATGGGGAGCCGACCTCAAGGAACACGAATACGTCGATCTTCGATCGTTGGGTTGTGAGTTTATGATTTGCGATCTTCGAGATTACGAAGATGTCAAGGAATTGATGCTCGCTTGCGTACCTGACGAGGTCTACCAATTGGCGGCCGATATGGGCGGCGCGGGTTTCATCTTCACAAAAGAGAACGACGCCGATATCATGCACAACTCGGCGACGATCAATTTGAATGTTCTAGACGTCATTGTCAAGCAAGGGTTGAATCCGAAGATCTTTTATTCTTCGTCTGCATGCATCTATCCCGAAGAGAATCAACTCGATCCGCAGAATCCGAATTGCGAAGAATCTTCCGCTTATCCTGCTAATCCTGACAGCGAATATGGGTGGGAGAAACTCTTTAGTGAACGTCTTTATCTTTCTTTCGCAAGGAACAAGAAACTCGATGTTCGGATCGCCAGATTCCATAACATCTTCGGACCTGAAGGTACTTGGACGGGTGGACGAGAAAAAGCTCCCGCTGCCCTCTGCAGAAAGGTAGCATCATCGGATGGACGCATCGAAGTGTGGGGAGACGGAGAACAGACTCGTTCTTTTCTATACATCGACGAATGTCTCGAAGGCGTCGATCGGCTAATGAATTCAAAGTTCGTCGGGCCGGTCAACATCGGGTCTGATGAGATGGTCACGATCAACGAACTGGCTCAAATGATCGCTAAGATCGCCAACAAGAAGATCGACATAGATCACATCCCAGGACCTCTTGGAGTTCGAGGCAGGTCTTCAGACAATAGGCTCATCCAAAAAGAACTGCTTTGGGCTCCTAAACAACCTCTTCGCGTCGGTCTAGAGAAGACGTACCGTTGGATCGAATCGCAGATCAAAAAATGATAACATTCATTGGCATGGCTTCTCGCACCTCTGGGTATATCAGAGGGATTCAAATGGCCCAAAGAATCGGCGGCCAATTCATCGAACTCGGCTCGAACGAGAAATCGAAAAACAAGATCGTCATTCTGCTACGGAATTATTCGGCTAGCGTCGTCGATTTCTATAAGAAGCAAGGCTGCATCGTCGGATATGATATCGCCGATATGCCTGTCGGTGACGCCGTCTTTAGAGGCAAGAAGATCGACAATCTGAAAGATTACGCTCACCAAGAGTGCGACTTCTTTGTTGTCAACAACAGTCTAGTAAAGTCTGATGTCCAAGCAGTTTCAAATAAGCCAGCTTACGTCATCCCGCATCACACGACAAACTTTGATAATCTCAGAGCAGAATTCAGAGAAAAAGTCAAGACGGTAGGTTACGTCGGGCTGCCTGAACAGATAAGTGCCGTCAAAGAAATAGAAGAGATGTGCTCTGCTTGGAATGCGTCCTTCATTTCCGTCCATCCCAACACTAGAGAAGAGTGCGACGATATCTTTCGCAAGATCGACATCGGCATAGTTTTCGCCGAGCACGATGGCAAGATGAATGAACACGTCATCAATCTTATGAAGAGATATAAGCCGAACACCAAGCTTTCTAATTTTCAGAGCTATGGGATCCCCACAATTTGCATTCCATACGAAAGCTACCTGGAATTTGGAGAAAATGCCTGTGCGTTCGTGCCTGATAAAGATCACATGCTCATGCAACTCAATTTTCTCCTTTCGAAAGATCCGACTCGCAGAAGAGAAATGAGCGATGCAGCTTTCGAAGTTGGCAAAAAATTTCACATCGATAGCATCAAAAAGTTATACGAAAACATTAGCAAGGATCATTCCAAATGAGTCACATGGGCCGTTACATCCGACGAGATCGAGCTTCTTGGATCGTCAATCCGCAAGTAATGAAGCAGCAGTTCGCGGAAAGTCAACCGTTTCAGCACGTCGTCGTCGACGATCTTTTTGTGCCTGAGGCTTTGGAAGAGATCGTCTCTAAGTTTCCGGATCCACAAGAATTCAAATGGTGGGCTTACAGCAATCCTCTCGAAAAGAAGCTAGCCTTCAACGATTTGACCCAGCTCGATCCTTGTTTTCGAAGCTTCTTTGATTTTATGAATGGTCCTTTTGTCGAATTTCTGAAGAAGCTAACGGGACTAAATGATCTGATTCCCGACCCAAGTCTGAACGGCGGAGGTTTACATCAGATCATGTCAGGAGGCAAGTTGGATGTGCACGAAGACTATAACATCCATCGAACTCTCAAGGCCTTTCGAAAAGTCAATGCAATCATCTATCTCAACAAGGATTGGAAGGATGAATACGAAGGTCATCTTCAGATTTGGAATGGAGACATGACCAAACTCGAAAAGACTGTTCTTCCGACGTTCAACCGTCTGGTCATTTTTCGAACGGATCAAGGATCCAATCACGGACATCCCGTGCCGCTAGCATGTCCCGAAGGCATGTCGAGAAAATCCCTCGCTGTGTACTACTACACTCCCGCTTCGGAAGATGAATTAGAATCGACGCCTTATCGATCTACGGTCTTCAAGAAGCTTCCGGGAGCGGTCGAACCTCCGGAACTAGAAGAATTTAGAAGGATTCGGTCCCAGGGACGAGTCGAAAACAAAACAACTTAAAAAGAAGAAGTAGAGTTGACTGATGACCGACGCCACAAAAACTCCCCCGCGGTTTGCTGAACTGCTGGAATTTCACCTTAACCTCAAGCTGCAAAAGTTTGCGGGCACGGGCAAGGGTCTCAAAAAAGAAGATATGGAAGAGATGTACTCTGTCATCAAAGATGTCGTCCATTCTGTCTTCTCGAAATCGTCTTTCAACCCGTCCGAAGTCACCAAAGATTGGATCGCGCAAAGATACTACGAAGCGATCAAATTCAGCGACACAAAAGTCCTGACGGAAGACCCCGAGACTTGGGACTATTCGGTAGCCCCTGTCTTTCAAGAAGCGCCCATCGACAAGATCCCGACAGGAGATCTGAGACACATCGCTCCGATCTTCAATGAGTGCGTCTTCTACGAAGACATCGAGCAAGAACTCAGAAAGAGATGAAGATCCTCTTTACGGGCGTCGATTTCGCGTCTCGTTCGGGACCGAACACGTTTGCTTTTCGACTAGCTGATCGGCTAGCGAAAAATGGACACACGTTAGCCGATGCATCTGACTATGACGTGGCTATCGTCTTTATCGAACCGTCACACCAGCTTGACCCCAAAAAACCTCTGATCCAAAGGCTGGATGGTATTTGGTCCAAACCTTCCGAATTTTTGTGGAGGAACAGAGGGATCCTGGAGACTTACAAGCGAGCCGCCGGAGTAGTCTTTCAATCCGAATTCAATCGAGATCAGATCACCAAATGGTGGGGAGCTCCGAAGTTCGGGCAAGTCATTCATAATGGCATCGATCTCGAAGTCATGAAGGAATCATTGCCAGGCTTCATGAAGATTCGAAATGAATACGAGATGATGTTCGTCTGTTCGGCCAATTGGCACGCTCAGAAGCGTCTCAAGGAAAACATCCGCTGCTTCAAATATCTCAAAGAGAAGAAGTATCCGAACAGCTGCTTAGTTGTACTGGGCAGCAATCCGGATCATCAAGTCGCTGATCCTCACATCTTCTATACAGGATCATTACCCCATGATCAGTGTTTGAAACTTTTTGTCGTCTCCAATTGGATGATCCATCTAGCGTGGGGAGATCACTGCCCAAATTCCGTCATCGAATCCCTTTCTCAGGGAACTCCTGTCATTTGCGCCGAAACAGGCGGAACAAAAGAAATCGTCCGGAACAACGGAATCGTCATTCCGGAAAAAGAAAAGTACGACTTCACCCTCAAGGACTACGATCATCCGCCCGATCTGCCGGCGGACTTTGGTGGCCTTGGCGAGCTGCCGAAGATCAAGGTAGATCCGTCGTATCTCGACATCAGAAAAGTGGCAGATTCTTACGTCGAGTTTATCGAGAAGGCCGTGTGGCAACATGAAAATCTGGACTCTTCCGGCCGCTGAAGATTGGATTTGCGATCGTCTGACAAAAGAGTGGATCGAGGGAAATCCTGACATTTCTATCTATGATATTCGAGGAGCACACATTCTCTGGTTGCTTAGCGATTGGAGATGGAGAGAAGTTCCGGGATATCTGCTCTCTCAAAAGACCGTCCTAACGACAGTTCATCATATCGTGCCTGAGAAATTCGGACATCGAGAGCGAGCCGATTTTGCGGATAGAGATGCTATTACGACAGCCTATCACGTCTATAATCAGCACACTTATGATTTCATTCGAGGTCTGACGAAGAAGCCCATCTTACTAGCTCCGTACTGGGCCAATCAAAACATTTGGCGTAAAACGGAAGATAAATACGAGCTGCGCAAGAAACACGGTCTTCCGGTAGACGGATATCTGATCGGATCATTCCAACGAGACACTGAGGGACACGATCTCAAATCTCCCAAGTTAGAAAAGGGTCCTGATCTTCTCGTAGACTACATCAAAAAAGTCTATGCAGAATGGAAATTGTGGGCTCCTAATTGCGGCTACACGGCTTTTCGACAACCACATGTCGTTTTAGGGGGGTGGAGACGACAATACGTCGTTCATGAACTCGAGATCGAGGGAATTCCGTATTCATTTTTCGAACGGCCGCCGCAAGAAACTCTGAACGAGCTTTATCAGACGCTTGACATTTATCCTGTAACCGCTCGACAAGAAGGCGGCCCGCAGGCGCTTTTGGAATGCGGCCTAGTAGGTGTGCCCGTCGTTTCTAGATCTGTCGGTATCGCTGAACAAGTTCTGCCTCCCGAAGCTATCAATTCTGATGTCTTTGCCGCCGTCCCAACTATCCCGGACGTCAGCAGCATGCTCTTGCCCGCCGGTTTCGAACCGTATCGCAAGATTTTTGAATCCCTCTACCGAGGAGAAGTGAAATGAAGGGTCTCATTTTTTCGTTTGATAACGTTCTTTGCGATTCTCGAGGTCTGCGTCGGAGAGCGTTTCAAAATGCTCTGAAGGAACACGGTTACTATTGGTCCCCCGACATGGAGAAAGCTTACGAAAAGCGCGCCGCCGGCTCTAGGTTGGATTATCTGATCGAAACTCGTCAGATCAAGAAAGAAGACATCGATCTCGTTGAGTGGGCCATCGATAGCTTTACGACAGACATGATGTCAGAAGCCAAGTTTTCTGAGCGAGCTTTC
>WBZO01006418.1_pt1 | contig 11419 bp, 12 predicted proteins | sample 5204261 | NCBI WGS metagenome assembly WBZO01 (sample SAMN12412400, study PRJNA552823) | activated sludge metagenome | isolation source: activated sludge from anammox sidestream of wastewater treatment plant... | place: USA: North Carolina | collected 2017-09 | reverse complement strand
TGAAGGCCGCAAAGGTCTTGCCGCCCTGTTTGCCGCCGATCAGGTTGGTGAACAGCACTTCTTTTTCGGTATCGCTTAACCCGGGCTGATTCTTAATGCCGTCGATCACCTTGGCGAAGAACTCGGCTGACCACTTTTCGCCGGTTTCGGCTGGATTGGCGATGCCCAGCAGGTTCAACGTCTTGGTGACGTCTGACGTGGCGTTGCCCGCCGCGTTGGTGACGTTCTGCTTGATCTTTTCCAGCGCGCCCAGCACATCCTGCGCACTGGTAAATCCGTTATCCAACCCCGTCTTAATGAAGCTCAGGGATTCGGGACCGGTTAAGCCCATACTTTGAATGGCGTTGGCATTGCTTTGGATGGCCGTCAGTAGATCCTGACCCTTGTTTTCGCCCTGCTGGAACGCGGTCACCAGCATGTCACCGGCAGTGGTCGCATCCGGCGCGATATTGCTTTTGAGCATGGCGTCAATGGTCTTCAACACCTGCTCAGGGTTTTGGTCGCTGAAGGTATGCGTAAACGTTAAAGCGCTGCGCACCGCGTCATCAATCGGCAGTTTCAGGGCGTATGCCTGCGTCACCAGATTCGCCACCTGATCGATGCTGTCGCCCAGATCGTCATAAAAGATGCCGCTGATCAGGCGTTCGGCGTCCGGAATGCCGTTGGCGGTCTGGGCATTCACCCGCGCCACCGCGTCTTCCAGATTGAGCATCGGCGTCACACTGAAGCTGGCGAACTTGCCGACAATATCAACCGCTGTTCCGGCAATGTTCCAGACCGTTTCGACGATCTTGAGGTTTTTCAGGGTTTGAACCGCGCTCAGTGTTTCCTTGGATGTGTCATCCGTCTGGACAGCCACCGTCGTATCAATGGTTTCGCCATCCTTGGGAATGTTGCTGATGTCGTCGCCGGTTTCATCCACATTGACGGTGTAGTTGACGTTCTCGTCACTCAACGGCAGGTCGGTCACGTCATCGCCGGTTTGATCGACTTCGACGGTGTAATTGACCGTCTCATCATTCAGCGGCAGGTCTTCCAATGCGCTCGTCGCATCGCTGGTGTCCGCGCTGACCGAAATGCTAATATCCCCCAGCGAATCGAAGTATTCGGCCTGAAAGATGGCATAGTCCATCGCCGACGTGTAGTCTTTAACATCCGCGACGAGCTTGATTCCACTTTCGGGGTACTGCGTCATGATTTCCGCTTCCGTTTCAATTCGGCTTCCAGTTCGCGTTCTTTGGCGACGTCATACTGCCGCATGGCACTGATCGCCCCATCGGCCACCACGCCGCCGGTGTTCAGCATCCGGCTGTAGCGGTCTTTCTGAAAATGCACATCCGGATCGATGCCCAGCCGCATACAGGCCTGAAATTCCGCCCACAATTGGTCACTGGCGGACACGCGCGGCCCTTCCTTGAACGCTGGATGTACGCCGATCCACTGTTCCAGCGCCATGTTCTGGTAGGTAAGGCCGAAAAAACCGGACGCCCGCCGTCACCTCGTCCGGCGTCAGCGCGACCGTCTGGATCGCCAGTTGAATCAGCCGGGCATATTCGGTATTGGTTTCGCGCAGTTCGCCCTGCGGCGTGATCCCCACCTGATTCCACGTCAGCACCAGATGGAACAGCACGGCTTCATAGTCATCCTCGGGCAGCACCGCGATTTTACGCAGCGCATCCAGCCGTTCGCGGAAGCCATCCACCAGTGCGCGGGGTGTGGGATATTTGGGAAAATGCACCGCATAATCAAACACGGCCCGATCCAGCCACTGTTTGCGCTGGTTATCCACTGCGTGGCAGGCCGCCACGTAATCCGGATTGTCTTCCGCCGGGGTGAGCTGTGTTTCGACGAAGGCGTTCTCTTCCGGCACCTGATACGGCCTCGGGTCGGGATAGGGGAATTCGTCCTTGGCCTTTAGCTGGATGGCCCGCAGCGTCGGCAGGCTCAGCGGCGTGACGTGTGCGATCACGCCCGATTGGGTTTCGTATACGACAATGGACGGTCGCCCGTCCATGTCGCTCAGTTTAAGGGTGTGTTCACCTGACATGACCATTCCTGACGGTTAAATCCGCTTACTGCGCCGGTCGGACCATACCTACGTAGGCATACGTCCCGTGTGTGGGTCCCACGATGATCGCCATGTTTTCGTTGGCCGCAGCAATGCTGGTATAACCGGCGTTGCCCGGCGTGACGAAATCGCCGATGATTTCCACATCGTTCGCCAGTGCCCCGCCGCTGAAGTCGCGCAGGATGCGGCTGGTGCTGTCCGTCCAGTTCTGGATCACGAACAGCGTGTTGCCCTGAAAGCCGATGAAATCCATGTCAGAAATCGAGCCGACACCGGCTTTGTCGAACTTCATGTTCTGGAACACCGGCTTGGTGGCGTTGATGTTACGGCTGCGCCAGATTTCGCCGCCTGCGGTGCCGAGGTACACTTCATCGCCGCGCGTGCTGGGGGTGCGCACACTGTTGATGGTGGATGACAGCACATTGAGCGACGCATCCTTGACGCTGATGACTGAGCCGACGAAAGCCGCTGCACCGGGGGTCTTCGCCAGACGGATGAACGTCCCGCTGGCCCCACCGGCGAAGGCGTTGCCACCGGCCTGTGCGTCAATCGCGCTCAGGTTGGCACTGGTCAGCGCGCCCGTGTCATAGATCTTGGTGAAGCTGATGCCGCCGTCGGTGCTCAACCAGATACGGCCCCCCGCGCCGACTGCCAGAATGGTGGATGCGTCGACGGCGACTGCCGCCTTGGGATAGTTCGTGCCGGTTTCCGAAAGGCCGCTGGCAGAAGCCCACAGCAGCGGATCAGTCACGCCGTTATAAATGTCGGCCAACTGCGCATACACCGGCGGTTTGGTATCGCTGAAGATCACTACCCGTGAACCGGCCAGCACCACGTCCAGTGCGTCCGCGCCGATATAGGTACCAATACGCACGCCGGTGCGGGTCGTCCAGCGGTCAGTCGTCCAATACAGCCACGGGGCCGAGCCGCCGCCATAAGCCGGTGACGCGTCCTTGACCGTGACGGCCAGCCACGCATCTTCCTCGGTAGTGCCGAGTCCGCAAGCCCCCTGACACACTTCGGCGCTGATGCCGATGACGCGCTTATAGGCCACGTCGGAAGTCGTATAGGAAATGTCATCATGGGCGACCGGCGTCTGGCTGGCTTCCGCCGAACCCTGCACGGCAGCCGTGCGCATCAAAGCCGTGCCCTGACCGTCGCTCATGGCGAGGCCGTTGTCGTAGCCGAACTTGGTCACAGTGGTTTGCAGATAGGCCTTCATGCCGGGTGCAGCATAGGCCGTCATGTTGCTGCGGTTCGGGCTGCAATACTGGCGCACCCGCAGCGTAAACGGACAGTTGAGGCGCATCAGCATGTTTTCCGAACTGAGCGGATAACTCAGGTTCGCCGACCAATCGTCGGGGTTGCCGGTCAGCACCAGCCCGCGGGGTGCGAGGCCGCCGCGTTCGTCACGGCCCCACAGTGTGGTGCGTGCCCGTGCGCCACCGCTCGGTGCGTCCAGTGCGGCATGAATATCCATGACCTTCCACGGATTGCCCGGCCCGCCCACTTGAATGTCAACGGTGCTTTTATCGCCGCCGTTATTCCAAAATACTGGCATGTTCAGTTACCTCTCATGCTACACTGCGAGTAATTTCTGATTGCACACGAACCTGTAATGAAGGAATCAGGTCCTTCAGATACGTCTCTAAGAACTTGCGCGCCTTGATGCCCGGATGCATCACCTGCGCCTTGCGCACCCATGAGCCGAAATGCTGCCCGCTGCCTTTGTTGTACTGGCCGACCGGCGCGGTGCGTGCGCTGTATCCGGTCTGGAAGCGCAGCATCTTGCCGGGCGTCAGCAGCTTGGGGATGGGATATGGGCCGCGCGTGCCCAGATCCACATATTGGAAGATCTTGACGTTGCGCCCCGTCGGCTTGATCAGCACTTCGATCATCAGCCGGTCCATCGTCAGCGTTTCGCCGAAATCGACCTTGCGCCGCCATGATCGCACCGTGTCGCGTCCGGTGGATTGCAGATCGTCGGAGGCGTTCTTCATCGCCTGAAGCGTCGCATCCCGCACTGTCTGGTCAATCTGCCGCACCGCCGCGGCTGCCGATCCTCGTGCCATCCGTCACCCCAAACAAAAAAGCGGTAGAAATGTTCTACCGCCCTGACCGGCTCAAGTCCTGACATTTTTGAATGAAGGCGACGAAGGAGTAATGCCGCCCTCATTAAAGTAACCCACAGAAAGTCAGGGTATCTGCCGCGCGGCCCACGCGTTGGCTACACTTTCGAGTATAGATCAGGCGGTCTAAAAAAGTCCAATCACGACCCGTCGGTGAAATTGATAAGTGCGGGTTGAAACATATATTCAGTTTCATGAATTGAATGCTCGGATTGTTCACCTGAAGCAATTTCCAATCGCTTGCACTCGATTAAATCCCATCGGTTTTGGTGCTGCTTCATTAAGGCGTTAGTCAATCGGCCACCGTGACCAGATTTGCGTTTATAAATATAAGGATCGTAATAGAATCCAGATTTTATTCTTCCTGATCTGTAAAATACCGGATGGTTTGAAGGGAATATATGTAAGGTTGTTTCATCTTCCCATTTGCATACAAGAATTACTAAATCAGCAACAAAACCATGTTCTTGTTGACGGGGGGTCGATGTAAACATGAATGCACCATCTTTTTGATTAGCAGTCTTAACTTCAATCCGTACGCAGCCCCACGCTATAAGATCGCAGTACTTATATTCACTACTTTTCCCCGCCGCGCAATAGATGCCTTGCGATTTTAGAACATCAATTACGTATTGTTCTGATTGATGACTAGCTTCGTGTTTCGGTTTTGCTTTATTGCATCTCGCAATTACCCGATAACATGTTTTGCATCGATTTTGTCGGCCATCGGCTGCACCTCGGCTCTTATAAAACTCTTCTATCGATTTTGTTTTCTTACACGTAGTACAGTATTTTGTATCCATAAAATCATCCACTTCCGGCGAAGGCTGCCGGATACTTGCTGCGCGCCAGATTGCGGTAAAAATCCCAATAGGCACCAGCAAGAGCTGTTCTTTCGTTGCCTTTTGGGTGCAAATAGCGATCATATAAAATGTAGTCCACATATTTCGGACGAATTCCCGCATTGGTCAACGAGCACTGGAAGCCATAATCTTCGGCATAGGCAAAGTCTGGATCAAACCCGCCGACACGATGCCAATCGGCTTTGTGAAAAAGGCTGGTCACGCCAGTTATGTTTTTACGGGGCAACGTTCCCGATGCCGATCCTTTGATGTGATTGATGATTAATCCATCGTGCTCAGCATAATCCCCATAAACCCAATAACCTGCCTCGTAGGCTTCTCGGATCGGCTTCAATTCGCGCAGTGTGTCGTCCGCATCCAGCGGGATGATCAGCCCCATGTCGGCGTTCTCGATCAGGTAATTGCGGGCGAAGTTCACCCCGGCGCGCACGTCGCCCATCGCCGAAAAGAATTCCATGTTGGGGTATTTATCCCAGATGTCTTCCAGCACCTCAAAGGTATGGTCGGTGGACGCATCATCGTACACGAACACCGTGTCCGCACCGGCAGCCACCGCGCTGGCAATCGCCCGTTCGATGGTCTTTTCGGCATTGCGCGCCGGAATGATGCAGGTCACCGGCTCTTTGCAGCGGCGTTGTGACATGTTCTGTCTCAAAAAAACTTATGGCCTTTTTCGACGCGCCGGTCCATGACCACTTCCCACGCCAGCACCTGGCCGGTGCGTGCGCCGTAGCCCGAATTGCTCTGTGACTTGGTGGCAATCGGCACCATCGCCACGCCGATCTTCTCGACCATCGGCGTATGATAGCGTTCCCACAGATCCAGTGACCAGTAGGACATCTTGCCCAGCCGCGATTCCATGTTGGCCGCCGCATAGGCTGCGCAGGCCTCGTACAGTTCGCTGTCGATGTTGCCATTCACCAGCGGCGAACCGGCGCGGTACTTGACCACCAGCCGGTTGGGCTTCTTCTCATAGCACGAGTCGCCGCACAAATCGCCCATGCGAAATGCGCCCAGCTCGGCGTTGATGATTTCGCCGGTGTAGGTTTGCAGCAGCGTGCCATCCGCCGACAGCAGTTCGATATTGGCGCTGGTGTCGGTGTAGACGCGGTACACATCCACTGCCGTTACAAAGCCGGTCGCTGTGGCCGTGTCAATAACGTTCGGGCTGTTGAAGTTCGCATCGCTGGCGATATATTCGCGCGCCCACTGCGACGGTTTGACGAATAAGGCACGGTGCGCGGTGATCGTCACGGTGCCTGCGCCGTTGTCGGTCACGTTGATCGGCTCGATCTCGCAGCGGGCATCGCAGGCTGCCGGTGCGCCGTCTGCCGTGCGGAAAAACAGTCTAATCTCACTGTTGGCGATGGTCGTGTTGATGGTAATGGTGGCTGTATCCGCCACGCCCACGCTGTTCGGGTCGCTGTAGACCACGGCTGCACCGGCGCTGATCAGTGCCGTGCCCTTCTGGCCGAGTTCTTCCACCTTGGCATAGCGCGTCTGGTGGATCTGCGCCGCCACCGGCACACCTTTGCCCAGCGGCAGTTCTTCGCTGAAATAGGCCGGGTTGATCCAGTAGTTCAAGTCCTGCGCCATGCGTCCCGCTGCCCGTTCCAGCATCCGGGCAATGTACTCGCGTTCCTTCTGCAAATAGACGATGCCGCCCTTGTCATTGGCGGTCTGCACGGGTGCGCCCACGCCCGCGCACTGGTTAAATGTCCAAATCGATTCCATCATCAATGTCGGCCATGCATTCAGGTAGTGATGATTTTGACCCGGTGTAAAATTACTAGATGTTGTGAGGGTAATTGCCATTATTGACCTCTGCTAGATAGCGCTCAATTTTATCGTAGATGATTTGCCCTTCCGCGCCGAATTTTGACTTCAGCCACTCAAGCGGCAAGTGATTTTTCTTACTGTTATTACATCCGGTTTTCCCGTGACAAATTGGTATAAGGTTTGCTTCTACTGTACCTGGATTATTCGTAACACCCGATTTAACCGCAATCCAATGATCCAACACGATGACGCGATCTGCTGATTCAGATCGACCACATATTGCGCAACGACCGTCAAAGCGACTTATTATTTCGAATTCTTTACCGGCGGGTAAGTTATATGGCAGATTCTCTTTTAATGAACGCCGTTTCCGAATACTCGCATTAACTCGGTCACGATGTTTTGTTATCCAAACATCGGTTGCTTTGCGGTATTCTAAGTATTTGTGTTTTCTTCGGATTGACGCTTTGTCTTTATTCTTAATAGCAGATAAGCGATTCTTTTCTCGGTTGATTTCAAGATCCCGATAGTAGTACCGTTTGCTGTCTTCTTTTTTGCAATCAATACAGTAAACGGAATGCTTACCACTTTGCAAAAGATAAAATTTTGAAAGTGGCAATAACTGTCCGCATTTAGCACATCCTTTAGTGCCATCATCTAATGGTTTATTTTTCGGTTTAATCCCTTTAGCCCGCCGACATTCTTCGTCACGCACTCGAATACATTCTCGGCACACGTTATTAAAATGGTTGTAACGCTTGATAAACCCGAAAAACTCAAGGGTTTCAGGTTTAAGCTGACCGCATTTTGAACAATGTTTTTCAGTCATAGTCCTACTCAAATAAACTGCCTTTAGAGTTGAGCGGCTTGGTCAGCCCGCAGCGTCGGCACCGTAAGCCGAAGTTGAAGTGTTCGTCCACATAAAACCGGAATCGGTGGCCGATGGCGATGCACACCAGCCGCTTCAGTCGTCGGATCATTCGATTTCCATCTTTTCCCACTCGCTGGGATATAGGCGCAGCAGCTCGTCCACGTCCATCTTGTGCACGTACAGCAGCCGCCCCGGCTCGTATTCGTAGCGCATGTGCGACGGCCACAGGTTGCCCAGCCCGAAGCCGTTGGGGCTGCGTCCCACGTAGCGCAGCGCGATGCTTTCCTTGAGCTGCGGACTTTCACCCAGCCGCTCTTTGATCAGCGTCATCAGCTTGGCGACCTGCGCGTCAAAGGAAAAGTGTTCGCGCACAAAGGCGGTGCCGGCAGCGGCGATCCGTTCTAGCCGTTCATGTTGATCGGTTTCCGAATCTCGATTGATGAAAATGGTCAGCTTTTCGTTCAGATCATTAAAGCTGATCCAACTCAGATAATGTTCGCCTGCCTTCAACCCCGTCAGCTCGTCCAGCCCATCGACATGCTGCTGCAGCACGACGCATCCACCGGCGGCCAGCGCCTGGAACAGCCGGTTGCTCACAAATCCGCGCGAGGTAAATCCGTTGTCGCTGATGGCGATTTTCGCCCGATTGTAGATGGCTTTGGTGACGCCGAAATTATATAAGCTGGCAAATTCGTCCCCGGGGGTGAACACTTGACCACCGAAGTCGCGCACCATTTTGGCAATGGCTTGGCGTTCGGGACTGCGTAATGACGCCAGATAAACGACGGGCCATGATGGATTATTCGCAAACGGACTGACCCGTCCCTGTTCAGAAAAGTAACGGTCTGCAATGGCTTGGTAATCATCGCCGACATCCTCATAGCCAATCTGCCAGTAAGCCCATTTGATGTGCTCGCGCTCGTAAATGTCCACCACATCCAGATTGGTGATCAACTGCAAATCGACATGGCGCAGCACGCTAATCATGTCCTTGCTTGCCAGTCCACCCGGCGCTTGATCGCCGTTCCAATTGACGACCGTCGCCCCGGTGCGCACCCGCAGTTCGCCCAGCATCTCGGCGGTCAGCGGCAGCGGCGACTGCAATTGGGTCAGGATCAGATCGGGCTTGAAGTCATCGGCGATTTGCAGCAGGCGGCTGCGTAACTGCTGCGGCGAAACCGCTAGATAATCGAATTCCTGCACGATGTGCTGCGCCCCGTACTTGTTTTTGGCACGCGCCAGCGCATCCCGCAGCCCGTGTTTGCCATGCACCGGATGCTTCTGCACCGTCCAGCCCGGCTCGTAAATCGGCAGGTACAAAATGCGTGCCGCCCGCCGGTCCTGCTGCGGCAGTTGTGGTTCATTCATCACGATCACCCCCTGCGGCCACTGGTCATAAAAGAAATGGCTGTCATTGCTCTGGATGCCCTTTTCATAGTTGATCTGCCGCAGCTCATCCACCGCCACATGATCCTCGACGATGCATTCCGGCACCGCGTCCACCGTATAGCCGTAATGCCACAACTGCGCCGACAGCGAGTTGTCGCCGCCGTAGACATGCGCACCCAGCATTTCTTCGTGCTCGCCCAGCCACCATTGGCACTTGTCGCCCAGCCATTTGCGGAACAGCCCCACCTGCGCATAGACCACGCTGGACTTTTTGCCATCCACCAGCGCCGCCATGCGCAGCGTCTTGTAGTCCTTGGTGGTGAAGAAGCCGGGAATGGGCCGGTTATCGGCATAAGCCACCGCGCCGCACTTCATGTTCGTTTCCAGATGGACGATGGCCGGTAGGATCGAGCGCTGGCGGAAGGCGACGTCATCATTTGCCAGCAGCACATACTTGCCACGGGCAGCCATCGCCCCACGGGTGAAGGCCGAAATCGCACCCAGCAGCGCACCGTCTTCGATGAGCCGGACGTCCGGCTGCACCCGTGCCCATTCCAGCGTGCCGTCGGTTGATCCGCCATCGACCAGCACGATTTCATAGGCCATGCCGGGCAGAAGGTTGTCACGGAAAGACTGTACCATCGCGGTCAGCAGTGCCAGACGGTTGTATGTGCCGGATACGAGCGAGATAATCGGATTCATGGGTCGATGTCCACCATTTCACAAGTCATTCGCATATAGCGTGTCGGCTTGGTCAGCCGTGCCAGAATGTCGCGCGGCAGTGTGCTTTCGCCGTTCTGTGTGATCCAGTTGCCCGGAATCAGATCCTGCTCGGCCCAATAAGCGATGGCTAAATAAGCCGTGATCGAGTCGTTCGCGTAATGTTCCAGTGCTCGCAGCGCGTCGGCAGCTTTGGCTTCATCCCAATAACCCCATTGATTGCTGTTGAGATAAGCCACATTGGCACCAATGCCGCTGTGAACGACTTCCTGATATTGGAAGACGTACGAACCGAAGTCTGGCAGCTTGGGTCCATCACCATCTGAATACAGAATTAGGCTCGTTTTCATTTTCGTTTGCGCTTCGGCTCAGCTTTTGCCGGTGGTGGGGGCGATACACTCTCGATGTGGGCATTGCCGATCTGGCGTGGCACTTCACTGACCAGATCCGGATCTTCGCCAAACTGTGGCATCACTTTAACCGGACTCTCGTCCGCTTTGACGTGCGTGGAATGGATGTCCATGTTGCGCACACCGGGCATCACGGTTACCGCTACGCCGCAGTCGGATGGATCGGCCAGATACGTGCGGAAGTAGAGTCCAGCCTGTTCCAATCCATCGCGGATTTCGCGCCCAACGGATGACCGAATCTTCTGCCCGCCGCCGACAATCGCGAAATCATGCGCCGCGTCATGGTTGACCAGCACGCCGCCCGCTTCCAGCTTGGTTGCCGCCAGTTTGGAAAGCTGCGCGGTCAAGGCCGTGCTGTGGTCGGCATCTTCAAAAATCAGCCCGATGGATTGGTCAGCCTGTGCGGCCAGCCAGTCGCGCCCGTCAGCCGTGACCAGTTCCACATACGGTCGCAGATGGGGCAGCAGCATGTAGCCGTGATCCTGTCCACCCGCGCCGCTGTCCACACTGAACACCTTACCGTGGCCGTTCTTCTGCACCGCCGCCGCCAGATGCGACCCGCTGCACCCCACCCAGCCGCCAATTTCGGCCACGACGTCCGGCTTCAGCCAGCGCACCAGCGCATACAGGATCTTCCCTTCCGGTGCCCACAGGCTGCCCATCGGGAAAATCCGGTTGCGTTCGTCGATGTCATAGCCGCCGATGTCGTCTTCTGCGGCGTAGGCGATCAATTCTGCCGCGTCGGCCTTCAGTTGTGCCGCCAGCAGCGTCAATGCTTGGTCAATATTCATGTCAGTTTTTCCCATTCTCTATGTACACACCATAAGTCCATTCCTTCCGGATTTACCCACGTATATCCGGCCTCTTCCACAAATTTAACAAGGTCGTTGACCGCGTAACCGTACTGGTCGGCGTTCTCTTGGCTGTATTCCAGCAGCAGGAACGGATGATATTCAGCGATGGTCTGCCGTGCGCCTTCCAGCACGAACTTTTCGCCGCCTTCCGTGTCGATCTTGATGAAGCGCGGCGCGATGTTGAAGGTCTGGCAGTACTGGTCCAGCGTGACGACCGTGATTTCGCTGTCATCCACCGCCTTGTGCCATGCCGGTGTCCCGTTGACCATCGACACACCTGATCCGCCGATCGACCGGATGCTGTGCAGGGTTGCCATGCCGTCATAGTTACTGACG
>WBZO01006416.1_pt1 | contig 11421 bp, 11 predicted proteins | sample 5204261 | NCBI WGS metagenome assembly WBZO01 (sample SAMN12412400, study PRJNA552823) | activated sludge metagenome | isolation source: activated sludge from anammox sidestream of wastewater treatment plant... | place: USA: North Carolina | collected 2017-09 | reverse complement strand
CCAGCCTTATTTCACCGGGCTCATCGCCCGTTCGCTCGGCCTTGCGATCGAAGCGCGCATGGAAGGCGAGGAATTCACGATCGAGGCCAGGGCCTAGGGATTTTCCGGCAGCCGGGCCAAACGAAAAGGGCGTCTCGCGGGAGACGCCCTTCGTCTTTTCATGCGCGCGGGTCAGGCCCGGTCGTCTCAGGCTGTCGCCTGAACAGGCATCGCCCCTTCGACCGGATCGCGCAGCACATAGCCCCGTCCCCACACGGTCTCGATATAATGTTCGCCGCCCGTGGACGCTGCGAGCTTCTTGCGGAGCTTGCAGATGAACACGTCGATGATCTTGAGTTCCGGCTCGTCCATGCCGCCATAGAGATGGTTGAGGAACATCTCCTTGGTGAGCGTCGTACCCTTGCGGAGCGAGAGAAGCTCCAGCATCTGGTATTCCTTGCCGGTGAGATGAACGCGCTGGCCGTCGACCTCGACCGTCTTGGTGTCGAGATTGACCGTGAGCTTGCCGGTGTTGATGACCGACTGCGAATGACCCTTGGAGCGGCGCACGACGGCATGAATGCGGGCGACCAGCTCATCCTTGTGGAAGGGCTTGGTCATGTAGTCGTCGGCGCCGAAGCCGAGGCCGCGAACCTTGTTCTCGATGCCGGCGAGGCCGGAGAGGATCAGGATCGGCGTCGTCACCTTGCCCATGCGCAACGACTTCAGAACCTCGTATCCGCTCATGTCCGGCAGATTCAGGTCCAGAAGGATGATGTCGTAGTCATAGAGCTTACCGAGATCGACCCCTTCTTCGCCAAGATCGGTCGTGTACACGTTAAAACCGTCAGACTTGAGCATCAGCTCAATGCTCTGGGCGGTTGCACTGTCGTCTTCGATGAGCAGAACTCGCATCGTCCCCCTCTTCGCAGCGGGAGGCCTGCCCCCCGCCACTGCGGCCCAAAAAGTTAAATCCACATAAGTCACATTATCGCGATTTGGTTAATAAAGGTTAACCGTGGACGAAAATTTTGAGAAAAATTTATGTAAGCGGTTCACAGGCCGTTCACCCTGTTGACCGGGGCGTGAATTCCGCCCGGATCTACGGCCCTGCCACCACGCCGCTGCCTCCGATTTCGGTGATATTTTCCCGGTTCCAGGGTTTACGCGCCCTTAAAGTCTTGCCGCCATGATGAACGCACGATGTGGGAGCAGGGGTGATTCCTCCCATATGGCAAGCCCCCGGCGGGGCGAGGCAAGCAAGACGCGGGAGCCTTGAGAAGTGCGAGCTTTGTTGGCGGAGATCGGCGCGCTCTCCGAGATCAGGCATTACGGGCGTGTCGTCAGCGTTCAGGGGCTGATGGTGGAAGTGGCGGGTCCGCTTCACGCCATGGGCGTCGGCAGCAGGCTGACGGTGACGAGCCGCACGGGCGGCGACATTCCATGCGAAGTGGTCGGCTTCCGCGAGGGGCGAGCGCTCTGCCTGCCGTTCGGGCAGCTTTCCGGCATCGGCGTCGGCTGCAAGGCGGAAGTCATCGCCGAGGAGCCGCATGTCTATCCTTCGAGCGCATGGCTCGGCCGCGTGGTCAATGCGATGGGTGAGCCCATCGACGGCAAGGGTCCGATCGCGCAGGGCGCCGAGCCCTATCCGCTGCGCAACATGCCGCCGCCCGCGCATACCAGGCAGCGCGTGCGCGGCAAGATCGATCTCGGCGTCCGCGCCATCAACACGTTTCTGAGCTGCTGCCGCGGCCAGCGCATGGGCATTTTCGCGGGCTCCGGCGTCGGCAAGTCGGTGCTGCTCTCGATGCTCGCCCGCAACACGGCCTGCGATATTTCGGTCATCGGCCTCATCGGCGAGCGCGGCCGCGAGGTTCAGGAATTCCTTGAAGACGATCTGGGGCCGGAGGGTCTTGCGCGCTCCGTCGTCGTGGTCGCGACCTCCGACGAGGCGGCGCTGATGCGCCGTCAGGCGGCCTATCTGACACTGAGCCTCGCGGAATATTTCCGTGATCACGGCAAGGATGTGCTCTGCCTCATGGACAGCGTGACGCGCTTTGCGATGGCGCAGCGCGAGATCGGCCTTTCCGCCGGCGAGCCGCCCACGAGCAAGGGCTATACGCCCACCGTCTTCGCCGAACTGCCCAAGCTGCTCGAGCGCGCAGGCCCCGGCACGGGAAGCGGCAGCATCACCGGGCTCTTCACCGTTCTCGTCGATGGCGACGATCACAACGAGCCGGTCGCGGACGCGGTGCGCGGCATTCTCGACGGACACATCGTCATGGAGCGCGCGATCGCGGAGCGCGGCCGCTATCCGGCGATCAATATTCTCAAATCCGTGTCGCGCACCATGCCGGGCTGCAACAGCGAGGAAGAGAACACGCTCATCCGCAAGGCGCGAACGTTGCTTTCGACCTATGACGACATGGAAGAACTCATTCGCCTCGGCGCGTACCGTCCCGGTTCGGACAAGCTCGTCGACGAGGCGATCTTCTATCAGCCTTCGCTCGAGCGTTTTCTCGGGCAGCGTAAAAACGAGGCGACGGACATGGCGTCGGGCTATGCCATGCTCGCCGATATTCTTTCGCAGACGCCTCCGGCGCGGGAGGATGACTGATGCGTAACCGGGATTCTCTCATCAGGCTTCACCGCTTTCAGGTGGACGAGAAGCGCCGCAAGCTCGCCGAACTCGAACTCATGCTTCAGGAGTTCCGTGCCCGCGAGCGCGAGCTTGAGGCGCAGGTGCTGGCTGAGCAGGAAAAGGCCGGCATTTCGGATGTGGCGCATTTCGCCTATCCGATGTTCGCCAAATCGGTGATCCGGCGGCGCCAGAACATCCTCAATTCAATCGAGGACATCGAGCATCAGCTCGGCGTGGCGAAAGAGGAACTGGCGAGCGCCTTCCGCGAGCTCAAGAAATACGAGCTGATCGAGGACAACCGGAAGCGCAGGCATCGCAAGGAAGCGATGCGGATCGAGCAGGCGGAACTCGACGAGGTCGCGCTCGGCATTCACAGGCGCGGCTGACGCGCCTTTCATCCTTCCTGTCCTGGAGTTTGCAACATGCTCGCATGGGTGGGCGCCAGCCGTTCAAATCCGGCCGGCGATGCTCTACAATGCGCGCCGTGTTTCCTAAGTTCAGGCGGAATTTCCTCATGCCTTCCTTCGACATCGTATCCAAGACGGATTTCGGCGAAATCGACAACGCGCTCCAGAACGTGGAACGGGAGATCGCGCAGCGTTACGATTTCAAGGGGTCGCGCTGCACGATCGAGCGCAAGGAACAGGAAATCACCATCAACGCGGATGACGAGTTGAAGCTCAAGCAGATGCACGAGCTGCTGCAGGGTCATCTCGCCCGCCGCAAGGTCGATCCGGGCGTGCTCGACTACAAGGAGCCCGAAAAGGCCGCGGGCCAGAGCGTCCGCCAGAAGGTCGCCATCCGACAGGGCATCGACAAGGATCTCGGCAAGCGCATCGTCAAGGAGATCAAGGGATCGGGCCTGAAGGTGCAGGTCGCCATTCAGGGCGACGAGCTGCGCGTCTCCGGCAAGAAGCGCGACGACCTGCAGGCCGCGATCCAGTTCGTGCGCGGGCTCGATATCGAGCAGCCGCTACAGTACGAAAACTTCCGCGATTGACGTCCGGCGGGGCGCGTCAGCTGCGGAAGAAAAGACGCCTGACGAAATAGATGATGCTGATTGCGACGAAATAGCCGACGAAGCGAACCGCGATGAGCTTCAGAACTTCCATGTCGGCGAAGTTCGGAACGGGATTGGCGTCGTGCGCGAGAATATGACGGACGATGTTGACCGCCTCATGCACGACAGTTGCGCCGATCGCCCAGCCGATGACGCGCCCATAGTTCCGCATGAGCCCGGCCGCGATCACCGCGATCACAATTCCCTGCACAGAATTCACGGTATCGAAGCCCTGACGGGCCAGGGCGAGGCCCTGATTAAGATAGTCCATAAGCATTCTGTCCCCCAACTTCCCGACGCAAACATTCCCCCTCGCCCGACGCGAATGCCGTCACCCGCCTCGAGGTGGAGTACAGACTAGCTCAATTTGGGACAGCGTCCACCCTGATCGCAATGCAGCAAATCATTCGTGTGCGGCGCAATATACCTCAGTCATGTCCGCGCGCCGTCTTCACAGGCTCCTGAGCGGGCAGGGGAAGCAGGAGATCGCGAGCGATCCTGCGCACAGCCTCGCTTGCCTTTGCCTGCGGATGGCGGAAGAGAAGGGGCGTCTGGCGGCGGATGGCGTCGCGCACCAGATCGTCGCGCGGCACGAAGCCCGCGAGTGGCGGATTGAAGCCGAGAAAGTTGCGGCAGGCATTGCTGAGCGCCGCATGCGTGCGCCAGGCATGTTCGCGATCATTGGCGAAATTAACCACGATCCTGATGTCGGCCTGCGGCTCCTGAAGGGTGAGCAGCTTGATGAAGGCATAGGCATCGGTGAGCGAGGTCGGCTCGTCGGTCACGATGACGAGCGTGGTGCTGCCCGGCGTGCAGAGCGCCAGCACGGATTGATCGAGTCCCGCCGCGAGGTCGATGACGACATGCGCATAGCGCGCCGAAAGCGAGACGAGATTGCGCGCGATGGCGGCGATCTCGGGTCTGGTCAGCGCGCTCAGCACGCCGGAGCCCGACTTGCCGGCGAGCACGTCGAATTTGAGGCCGCCAGCCGCTCCGCTCACGGATGGAATTTCATAGATCGTGATCGCGTCCTCTATGCGGGCGCGCCCGGCGATCACGGAGCCGAGATCGTGCTTCGGCGAAAGGCCGAGCTGGACATCGACATTGGCAAGGCCGAGATCGCCGTCGAAAAGGAGAACATCCCGGTTCATGCCGGCGAGCGCTTCGGCAAGCGTGATCGCGAACCAAGTCTTGCCGACTCCGCCCTTGCCGGAAGCGATCTGGATCATGCGCGGGTGAGACATGTGCAATCCCGAATGGAAGAGGGTCCTGCCGGCTTCATGATGCGGCCATGGCGCCCGAGCCGTCGGCGCGCGCCTCATGCGTGCCGAGGATGAGGCGGGCGCAGACGAGCGGGTTCATCGCCGCAAGGCCGCGCGCGAGATAGGGCGTGACGCTGATATGGGAGAGAGCGAGGCTCGCGTGATCGGCGGCGGCGAGCACCGCGCCGATGCGGCGCGCAATATCGACCTGCGTCGCGATGAGGCGGCGCGCGCCGAGGCTGGAGAAATGCGATGCGGTTTCGCAGAGAAGCCGCGCGTCTCCGGCTGCGGAAAGAACGAGCACGGGCTCGGTGTCGGCGGCGAAGCGCGCGCCTTCGGCAAGGCGCTTCAGCGCGGCGAATTCCTGCCCATCGAAAGGATTGACGCTCGCCGTGTCGATGAAGCAGGGACGGGTGGAGCGATCGGCTGGCGCCGCCCTGCCTTCATGCTCGTTGAGCAGCAGCGCGAGACCCTCGATGTCACCGGCCGAACGCATATCGAGGTCGAGCAGCCGGCCATAGGCTTCGCCTTGCTGCGCGGCGCCGGCGCGGGCCGTATCGGTGGTGATGAGATCAGCGCTCACGCCTTCGATCACCGCGCCGGCCGCGAGTTTTGCCATGGTGACGGTTTTGCCGGAGCCGGGCAGGCCGACCAGCATGACGGGCGTTGGCGGGCAGGCAGGCAGAGGATCGAAGGCGAAGCGGGTGTGGAGCGCGATGGCGAGGGCCGCCAGCGCGTCGTCATTGTCGAGTGCCGCGGCCGCCGCCACCAGCGCATCGCGCAGACCGGCGGGCGTGCCTTGCGCGTCGAGTGCGCGGGCAAGAAGCGTCTCGTCGAAGGCGATGCCGGAATGGGGAACGGGGGCAGGATCGGTTTCGGGGTGGTGGCTTTCGTGAGGGCTTGTGCGAAGCCGCTCGCGGAGGCTCGTTTCGAGCGAGGATTCCAGTTCGAAGAGGCTCAGCGGCCGCCCGGCATCTGGCTCGATCGCGGCGGTCACCTCGATGCTTCCGGCGTCGTTCGTGAAGCTCGAAACGATGATGGCCTCGGCGCCAAGCTCGTGCCGCACCGCCTCGATGGCTTCGGCCATGTCCGCCGCGATGAAAGTCCTGAGCTTCACCTGTTTCTACCCCGCTGGTCTTCGCTTCCGCTCAAACGGCTCCCAGCGTGCGCAGACGGATCCGCGGATGGATTTCATTCTGCGACATCACGAATGTCTGCGGCCGGAAGCGTTCGATGATCGAGCGGACATAAGGACGGATGCCGGGGCTCGTCAAGAGAACCGGGACCTCGCCGGCGCGGCCTGCTTCCTCGAACGTGTCGCGGACGGCGGCAATGAACTCCTGCAGCTTCGAGGGCTGCATGGCGAGCTGCTTCTCGTCGCCCTGGCCGACGAGGGATTCGGCGAAGGACTGTTCCCAGCGCGGCGAGAGAGTGACGAGCGGCAGCATGTTGTCTCTGTCCACATTCGAGGCGCAGATCTGGCGCGCGAGCCGCGAGCGCACATGCTCGGTGATGAGATTGAGGCTCTGCGTGTGGCCGACGGCCTCGGCGATGCCTTCCATGATGGTCGGCAGGTCGCGGATCGAGATGCGCTCGGTGAGCAGCGTCTGAAGCACGCGCTGGATGCCCGTGATCGTGATCTGCGAGGGAACGATGTCGTCCACGAGCTTCCTATGCTCCTTGCCAAGCTCGTCGATGAGCTTCTGCACTTCCGCGTAGGAGAGAAGGTCGGCCATGTTGTCGCGGATGATCTCGGTGAGATGCGTGGTGAGCACCGTCGGCGGATCGACAACCGTATAGCCGCGGAAGGAGGCTTCCTCGCGCAGACCCTCGTCGATCCAGGTCGCGGGCAGGCCGAATGCGGGCTCCGTCGTGTGAAGGCCGGGAAGCTCGATGCGGCCGCCCTGCGGGTCCATGACGAGAAGCTGGTTCACATAGACTTCGCCATGTCCGGCCTCGACTTCCTTGACGCGGATGGCGTAGCCGTTCGCATCGAGCTGGACATTGTCGAGGATGCGGACCGACGGCATGACGAAGCCCATATCGGTCGCGAGCTGGCGGCGCAGCGCCTTGATCTGGTCGGTGAGCTTCTGGTGGTCCTTGCCGTTGATGAGCGGCAGCAGCGCATAGCCGATCTCGAGGCGCAGCTCGTCCATCCTGAGCGCGGTGCTGATCGGTTCCTCGGCGGCAGGCGCGGCGCTGGATTGGGCCGCTTCCATCGCGACGGCTTCGGCGGCTCTCGTCTTGCGCATCTTAGTCACGTAATAGGCAAGGCCGCCCGCGCCACCCGAAAGCAGGAGGAATGGGATCATCGGCAGGCCGGGCAGGAGCGCCATGGTGCCCATGACGACGGACGACATGCCGAGCGCCTGCGGATAGCCGGAAAGCTGATCGAAGAGCGCCTGATCGGCCGCGCCTTCGACGCCCGCCTTGGAGACGAGGAGGCCTGCCGCGGTCGAAACGATGAGCGCCGGGATCTGGCTCACCAGGCCGTCGCCGACGGTCAGGATGGTGTAGGTGTGGGCGGCCTCGGCGAAGGAGAGGTCGTTCTGCGCGACGCCGACGATGATGCCGCCGACGACATTGATGAAGGTGATGAGCAGGCCCGCGACTGCGTCGCCTCGCACGAATTTCGAGGCACCGTCCATCGCACCGAAAAAGGCGCTTTCGTTTTCGAGATCGCTGCGGCGCTGGCGCGCGGCCTTCTCGTCGATGAGGCCGGCCGACAGATCGGCGTCGATCGCCATCTGCTTGCCGGGCATGGCATCGAGGGTGAAGCGCGCCGCGACTTCGGCGATGCGGCCCGAACCCTTGGTGATGACGATGAAGTTCACGATGACGAGGATCGAGAAGACGATCACGCCGATGACGAAGTTGCCCTGCATCACGAAGTGACCGAAGGCCTCGATCACCTTGCCGGCGGCGCCCGTCCCGTCATGGCCGTGAGAGAGGATGAGGCGCGTCGAGGCGACGTTGAGCGCCAGGCGCAGCATCGTCGCGATGAGGAGCACGGTCGGGAAGGCGCTGAATTCGAGCGGCCGCTGGATGAAGAGCGCCGTCATCAGCACGAGCACCGAAAAGGTGATCGAGATGGCGAGCGAAAAATCGAGGAGGAACGCCGGCATCGGCAGGATGAGGACGACGATGATCGTCATCACGCCGACGGCCAGCGCGAGGTCGCCGCGCTTGGCAAGATTGCCGAGCATGCCGGCCGGCGTCAGACCGGCGAGGCCGAAGCTGCGCAGCAATCCGCCGGAATTCGCATTCCCCACAGTCGCGTCACTCATTGAAACCAGTCCCCGTCATGCCCGATTGGCGTTCTTGCGAAATCAGCCGAAGTTGAGGCGCGCCTCGCCGCCCGGAACGGGCACGGCGATGCCGGATTCGCTGTATTCCTTGAGCTTGTTGCGCAAGGTGCGGATGGAGATGCCGAGAATATTGGCGGCATGCGTGCGGTTGCCGAGGCAGTGGTTGAGCGTCTGCAGGATTAGGTCCTGCTCGACTTCGGCGACCGTGCGGCCGACAAAGCTGCGCGTTGCGGCATCGGCGGCGGCGGCGGCCTTCTGGGCGATGCCGAGAGAGGGCGCGGGCTCATCGAGGCGCGAACCGTCGGGGAGACGGATCGCCTCGACATCGATTTCGGGGCCTGTCGAGAGCAGAACGGCGCGGTGAAGCGTGTTTTCAAGCTCACGGACGTTGCCCGACCACTGATGGCGGGTGAGGAAGCGGCGCGCCTCGAGCGAGAGCGGCTTCACGGGCAGGCCGTTCGCCTTGGCATAGCGCTCGGCGAAATGTTCGGTCAGCGCCAGAATGTCGGCCGGGCGCTCGCGCAGCGGCGGGAGCTTCAGATTGACGACGTTGAGGCGATAGAAAAGGTCTTCGCGGAAGCGGCCCGCGCGCGCCTCTGCCTGAAGGTCGCGGTTCGACGTCGCGAGGATGCGAATGTTGACCTTGACGGGCGCCTTGCCGCCGACACGGTCGATTTCGCGCTCCTGAATGGCGCGCAGAAGCTTCGCCTGCAGGCGCAGATCCATCTCGCTGATTTCATCGAGCAGAAGCGTGCCGCCATCGGCTTCCTCGAACTTGCCGATGCGCCGGGCGACCGCGCCGGTGAAGGCGCCTTTCTCATGGCCGAAGAGTTCGGACTCGAGCAGGTTTTCCGGAATGGCCGCGCAGTTGACGGAAATGAAGGGCTTGTCGCGGCGCAGCGACTTCCTGTGCAGGTAGCGCGCCATGACTTCCTTGCCGGTGCCGGATTCGCCGGTGATGAGAATGCTCGCGTCGGACGGCGCCACCTGGTCGGCGAGGCGGATCATCTCGACCATCTTCGAGTCCTTGAACACGAAGGCATGCCCGTCATCGGCGACGGCGGAGAGAACGGCGGCGATGAGTTCGGCATCGGGGGGCAGCGGGATATATTCCTTCGCGCCCGCGCGGATGGCGTTCACGGCGGCGCGCGCATCCGTATCGACGCCGCAGGCGACGACCGGAACGCAGATATGCTCGTCCTGAAGCTGCGCGATGAGCGCGGCGATGTCGCAGCCCACATCGACCATCAGCAGGTCGGCGCCGCGGCCGGCGCGCAGCGTGTCGAGCGCCTGATCGGCGGTCTCCGTATGCGTCACCCTGGCGCCCTTCGCCATGGCCATCTTGGTGGCGGTCGAGAGCTGGCCGTTCAGGGTTCCGACGATCAGAAGGCGCATGTGCCGCACTCCTCTTTCAGTGTTTTCTTATGCAGTTACAGGTTCGGGCGGGCGCGAGCGTTTCAGCTCGCGCTGCCTTTCACGATTTCGGTCATGGTGACGCCGAGCCGGTCGTCGACCACCACGACTTCGCCGCGTGCGACGAGACGGTCATTGACGAAGATGTCGATCGCTTCGCCGACCTTGCGATCGAGTTCGACGATGGTGCCGCGTCCGAGCTTCAGCAGGTTCGAGACTTCCATATGCGTCTTGCCGAGAACGGCCGAGACATTGACCGGCACGTCGAAAACAGCTTCGAGGTCCTGCGCCATGCGGATGCGCTCGGCATCGTCCTCTTCCTCGAGACTCACCTCGGCGGCAAGCGGCTCGGCGTTTGCGAGATCGGGCAGGGGGATTTCATCATCCTGGTCGGCCATGGTCTGCTCCTAGAGTGCGTTCTGCTTCGGCGTTTCGGGCATGGCGAGGCGCTGGTCCGCATTGCGCCGGCCGGACAGCGTTTCGATGTAGCGGGTCGTGATTTCGACGATTTCCTGTTCAAGCTCGTGGAGCGAGCGCACCACGCCGCCATCGGCCCATTCGACGAGGCAGTCGCCTTCGGCGACGTCGTTCTGGCCGATGAGGATGATGCGGCCATCGAGGCCGCGCTCGCGCGCCATGCGCTCGACGGTTTCCTTCAGGCGTTCCATCAGCGTATCGGCGACGCGAAGGACGATGTGCGGCTCCCGGTTCAGATGCACAAGGCAGTCGCGAAGAACGGCCTCGATTTCGGCTTCGGGGCGCGAGGCGATGAGGGCGGGCGCGAGCTTGCGGGCGACGGCGAGCGCGAGTTGCGTCGCCTCGCCACGGATCGAGATGCATTCCGCATCGAGCGCGGCGAGGAAGCTTGCCGCATTGGCGACGAGGTCGCGCATCGCGTTGCCGATTTCCTGATCGGCGCGGGCCGATGCTTCAGCATGGCCGGCGGCAAAGCCCGAGGCATAGGCCTCGGCGCGGATGCGCTCGGCCTCTTCCTCGCTGAATTGCACCTTCGCGGGAGTGCGCGGCGCCGAGGGTTGCCCGTCGTCGAAGCGCGTATCGAAGGTGAATTTGACTGCCTGCTTCATGCTCATTCTGTTCATTCGGCCAAACGATGTGCGGCCCGCCTCAGTAGATCAGTTCGTCTTCGTCGTTGTTCTGGGCGATCAGGATTTCGCCCTTCTGCGCGAGATCCTTGGCGATGTTGACCATCATCATCTGGGCTTCATCCACATCCTTGAGGCGGACGGGACCCATGAGTTCCATATCCTCGCGGAGGATCTTGCCCGCGCGCTCCGACATGTTCGCGAAGAACAGGTCGCGCAGCGTGTCGGAGGCGCCCTTGAGGGCGACCGCGAGCTTGTTCTTGTCGACCGCGCGCAGCAGCGTCTGCACCGAACCCGGATCGAGCTTGCCGAGATCCTCGAAGGTGAACATGAGCGCCTTGATGCGCTCGGCGGCGTCGCGGCTGCGCTCTTCCAGTGCGGCGAGGAAGCGGCCCTCGGTCTGGCGGTCGAAATTGTTGAAGATCTCGGCCATCAGCTCATGCGCGTCACGGCGATTGGTGCGCGAAAGGTTCGACATGAATTCGGCGCGAAGCGTCTGCTCGACCTTGTCGAGAATTTCCTTCTGGACCGATTCCATGCGCAGCATGCGCGTGATGACCTCGAGCGCGAAGTCTTCCGGCAGGTGGCAGAGAACGCGCGCAGCGTGTTCCGGCCTCACCTTGGAGAGAACGACGGCGACGGTCTGGGGATATTC
>WBZO01006412.1_pt1 | contig 11424 bp, 10 predicted proteins | sample 5204261 | NCBI WGS metagenome assembly WBZO01 (sample SAMN12412400, study PRJNA552823) | activated sludge metagenome | isolation source: activated sludge from anammox sidestream of wastewater treatment plant... | place: USA: North Carolina | collected 2017-09 | reverse complement strand
GATCACCCACACGCTCGTCGCCTCACCGCTGTGGACCGAGCCCAGCGCCGTGCCGCCCACCGCGCCCGCAAGCGCGCCGCCCGTCGACCCGGAAAAGGCACCGAGGATGCCTGCCATCTGGCCCAGCGTGCCGCCATCGAAGCTCTTCTGCGCCGACGCCACCTGCTCGGTCTTCAGGATGTCGAACTTCACGACGTACTTCGTCGTCTTGACCTTGCCCATGCCGAGGTACTTGCGCGCCGCCTGCGGGTCGCCCAGGTTGTAGGCGAGTTCGAATTCGCGCAGGACCGGGCCCAGATTGCTGCGCTCGAGCACCTTGAAGTTCGCATTGGCAAGCTCGAGCTCGCCGTAGTCGGCGATGTTGTTGGCGGTGAACTTCTGCAGGAACGTCGCATTGTTGCTCTTGATCTCACCGGGAATCACGATGACCTGGACTCCGGGCTTGTTGCGGTTGGTGTAGTTGACCGCCTGGTACAGCGTCTTGTCCGCGGACTGGTTCGCCTGCTGCGAAGTCGTGCCGCCGGCGGTCGGCGACGCACTTTGGAAGGTCGGCTGCGCGAGCGCGAGCGACGCCGCGACGGCAAGGCCCAGCGCGCCGGTGCAGCGAATGAGACGGAATGGAACGCGATGCATGCTCTTCTCCTGCGGAAGGTGGGTCCGAATTGGGTGCGCGCGGCGTGCTCCGCGGTTCATTTCCGCTTCGGCGTCGGCGGCAGGCCGGCGTTGCGGCAATAGTCCCCGTACAGACGGGCGACGATCTCGTCGGCCTGCTCGTTGACGAGCGTTAGCGCCATCTTCGCCACGTTGCTGCCAGCGTAGGAAGCCGCGTCGGCGCCGACGTCGGAGACGATCTTGCCATCGCTTTGCGCGAGCGTGAAGCCCATCGACACCGACACCTGGTTGACGGCGATGATGTTGTTCACGCGCGCGTCGGCCGTGATGAGACCACGCAGGACGAAGCTCGCGCCCATGCGCCGTGCGGCGGAGAGCGCGGCGTCGGGGTCGTTGCGGAAATAGGCGTCGATCTCGGCCTGCTTGATCTGGGCGCGAATCTCCTCCGGCGTGTACGTGCGCAGCCCGAGGTCACGCAGTCGCGCGTTGATCACCTGGAAGTGCGGCCCGTAGTTCTTCTGCTCGGCCATGACGTAACCGTCGGATTGCCGCTCGCCGATGATCACCATGATCTTCTTGCCCTTGAGTTCGGCGCGGCACGGGGTCGACAGCTCGTAGGCGATGCGATCCTCGCGTGCGGCCTGCGCCGCCCGCTCGGTCGCCTGCGACGGATCGGGCTGTGAGAACTTGAATCCCTGCGCGCCGACCGGCGGCGCAACCAAGCCCAGCAACGCGCAAGACGATGCGACGACAGCGACGAGACGCACGACCAGTTCTCCCTGCGGCAATGGCGCCACGGATCGAGGGCGAAGATTATGCCAAGGCGTGCGGAAAATCCACCGCCGCGCGGATCGGCGGCGCAAGGGCGAGCGCGAGCGTCGGCGTACCCCGGCGACGCGGGCGGGTGGTGCGTCGAATGCGGCCTGCCTCCGGCCCGCGACGCCGCGCCGCAACCCTCCCGTCGCGTGCTGCTGTGCTAACCTCACTCACGCATGAACGAGGCCACCGTCGCCGCCGCCAGCCCACGCGGCGCGCCCGCCCGCGGCGGCGCGCTCGCCCGCTACCTCGGATCGCTTGCCACCCGCTCCGCGATCCCGTTTCGCGTCGTCTTCGTCGACGGCACGGAGTTTCGCAGTGGCGACGCCGAACCTGCCTTCACGCTGCGCTTTCGCACCCGGCGCGCACAGCGCGCACCGGTGCTCTTCGGCCACCTCGCGCTCCTCGAAGCGTATTTCGACGGCGAGCTCGACGTCGAAGGCGACTTCGCTCAGGTGTTTCGGGCCGGAATGGATGCCTCGTCCAATGCCAGCGACCTGCCGCTCGTTCGGCTGCGCAACGGCTGGCACGAGGTGCGCCACTCCAACGCCTCGATCGCGCAGGCCAAGGCCAATGCCGAGTACCACTACGACCTGCCGTACGATTTCTATCGCTGCTGGCTCGACCGCGAGGTGATGATGTACACCTGCGGCTACTGGCGCGAGGGGACGACCACGGTCGAGGAAGCGCAGCTCGCCAAGATCGACCACGTCTGCCGCAAGGTCGACTTGCGGCCCGGGGAAACCTTCGTCGACGTCGGCTGCGGCTTTGGCGGCCTGTTGTTTCGCGCCCTCGATCGCTTCGGCGCACTCGGCACCGGCATCAACACCGCGTCGCGACAGGTTGCCGACTTGCGTCGCGAAGTGGCGCGGCGCGGCCTGGGCGATCGCATCCGGGTCGTCGAGTGCGACTTCCGCGAGATTCCGGGCCAGTACGACAAGCTGCTGTCGATCGGCAGTGTCGAGCATGCGGGGCGCGACCAGCTCCGCGCCGTGATCAAGGGCCACGCCGACGCGATGAAGCCCGGCGCCCTCGGCCTCATCCACTTCATCGGGCATGTCGGACGCGTCGACACCGAGTTCTACATCCGCAAGTACATCTTTCCCGGCGGCTGGATCCCGAGTCTCGCGGAAGCGATCGAGGCGATGGAAGCGCACGGCCTCGAGGTGATCGACGTCGAAAACCTGCGCCGGCACTATGCCCTGACCCTCGACGCCTGGGCGACGCGCTTCGACGCGCAGTGGGAGGCGATCCACGCGCAGGACCCCGTGCGCTTCGACGAGCACTTCCGCCGCAAGTGGCGCACGTACCTTTGGTCGTGCGCCGAGATGTTCCGCTCACCCAACGGCAAGACTCACCTCTTCCAGGTCCTCGTCGCCAAGGGCAACATCGGCCCTCGCTACCCCATGAGCCGCGCCTTCCTGTACCGCCAGGACGCGCCGGCGCCGTCGTGACGAGCTACGCGGAAAAGCGCGCCACTCTCGTCGCCGCGCTCGCGGAAGGCGCGACCGGCGTCGGCCTCGCCAAGTCGACGTCCAACCTCTTTCGCGATCGCGCGGCGCGTCGAACGCCGCGCATCGATCTCTCGCACTTCCGCGACGTGATCGGCGTCGACGCCGGGAGCGGCAGCGTCGAGGCGGAAGGCATGACGACCTTCGTCGATCTCGCCGACGCCACGCTCGCGCAAGGGTCGATGCCCGCGGTGGTCCCCCAGTTGAAGTCGATCACGCTGGGGGGCGCGGTGGCAGGGGTGGGCATCGAGGCGACGTCCTTTCGCCATGGCCTCGTCCACGAGAACGTCACGCGCATGGAGGTGCTCACCGGCGACGGTCGCATCGTCACCTGCACGCCAGACAACGAGCATCGCGACCTCTTCCGCGGCTTCCCCAATTCGTACGGGACGCTGGGCTACGCGCTTCGCCTCACGCTGCGCACGATCCCGGTCGCGCGCCACGTCCGCGTGGTGCATCGCCGGTTCGCGCACGCCGATGCCTTCTTCGCCGCCGTCGCCGAGGCCTGCGCCGACCCCACGCTGGACTTCGTCGACGGCGTGGTCTTCGACCGGACGACGCATGTCCTGTCCTGCGGTCGCTTCGTCGCGACGGCGCCGTACACGAGCGACTACACGTTCGAGCACATCTACTACCGGTCGCTGCTGGCGCGCGACGAGGACTTCCTCACCACGCGCGCGTACCTTTGGCGCTGGGACACCGATTGGTTCTGGTGCTCGCGCAATCTGGGCGCGCAGCAGCCATGGATTCGCCGGCTGCTGGGCCGGCGCCGCCTCAATTCGATCTTCTACCAGAAGGTGATGCGGTGGAACACGCGCTGGCGGCTCGGGGCGGCGCTCGAACGCATCCGCGGGCAGCACGCCGAATCGGTGATCCAGGACGTCGACATCCCGCTGGCACGGGCGGGCGAGTATCTCGCCTTCATGCACGACGAGATCGGGGTGCTGCCGATCTGGATCTGTCCGATTGCGCCGGCGCGCCCGGGAGCGCGCCATCCCCTCTACCCGCTGCGCACCGATACCGCGTACGTCAACTTCGGCTTCTGGGATCGCGTGCGCTCGCGCACGCCGCGTCCGGCCGGCGCGCTCAATCGACGCATCGAGCGCAAGGTCGCCGCCCTGGGCGGCATCAAGTCGCTGTATTCCGATTCGTACTTCACCGAGGACGAGTTCTGGCAGGTCTACGATCGCCCGGCGTACCAGCGCCTGAAGGCGATCTACGACCCCGCCGGCAACCTCCCCGACCTGTACGCCAAGTGCGTCTTGCGGCATTGACGACCCCACGCTACCGTCGCCTCGCCCGTCGTGAATTGCCGAGCGACACCCCGACGCTCGCGCGTTGGCTCATCGGCAAGACGCTGGTGCGCGAAACGCCACAGGGGCGCACCGCGGGGACGATCGTCGAGACCGAGGCGTATGTGCCGGGCGACGCTGCCGCGCATGCATTCGTCGGGCGCACCGCGCGCAACAACTCGCTCTTCCTCCCGCGTGGGCACGCGTACGTCTATTTCATCTACGGCATGCACTTCTCGCTCAACGTCGCCGGTGAGCGCGCCGGCGTCGGCGGCGGCGCGCTCATCCGCGCCCTCGAACCGGTCGAAGGCGTCTCCCTCATGCAACAGCGTCGCGGCACGCAACGCCTCACCGACCTCACCCGCGGGCCCGGGCGCGTCGCGCAGGCGATGGGCATCGACCGCTCGCTCGACGGCGTCGATCTTTGCGTGCGGGCAAGCGGCCTGTGGCTCGCCGATGCCGTACGCGCGGTGGGCGACGTCGGCACGTCGGTGCGCATCGGGATCAGCAAGGAGGCCGAGCGGCTCCTGCGCTTCTACGAACGCGGCAATCCGCACGTGAGCGGAACGCTCAAGTTGCGTTCGTGACGTCTTGGAGCGCCGGCGCTACGCCGCGGCAAAGGCGGCATCGAGCGCATCGGTCCAGCGCGCCTTGGCGCTGTCTTCGACAAAGCTCGCGGCGAAGCTGTTGCGGGCCAGCGTGTAGGCGTCGCGCGCGTCGAGCGGGAGCGCCCGGAAGGTGTCGACGTAGTTGGCGTTGACGTAACCGCCGAAATACGCCGGATCGTCCGAATTGATCGTCGCCCGGATGCCCGCCGCGACGAGCGCCGCCAAGGGGTGCTGGGCGAGCGCCGGGACGACACCCAGCTTCACGTTCGACAGCGGACACACCGTCAGCGGGACCTGCGCGCGCGCCAGGCGGGCAACGAGTGCCGGGTCGTCGACGCAGCGCACGCCGTGGTCGATACGCTCGACGTGCAAGACGTCGAGGGCCGCCTCGATGTATGCGGCAGGCCCCTCCTCGCCGGCGTGCGCGACACGGTGCAAGCCAAGCTCGCCGCACCGTGCGAAGACGCGGGCGAACTTCTCGGGCGGATTGCCGCGCTCGCCGCTGTCGAGACCCACGCCCACGAAAAGGTCGCGCAGCGGCAATGCCGCCTCGAGCGTGGCGAAGGCATCGGCCTCGGACAGGTGACGCAGGAAGCACAGGATGAGCGAGGCGTCGATGCCGTGCGTGTGGCGTGCCTCGCGGCAGGCGCGCGCCAGGCCACGGAGGATCGTCGCCATCGCCACGCCGCGCGCGGTATGCGTCTGCGGATCGAAGAAGACCTCGGCGTGGACGACATGGTCGGCAGCGGCACGCGCGAAGTACGCCATCGCCATGGCATGGAAGTCCGCTTCGGTGCGCAGCACGGCAGCACCCGCGTAGTAGACGTCGAGGAAGCTCTGCAAGTCGGCAAAGGCGTAGGCGGCACGCAGCGCCTCGACATCCGCATACGGCACCGCGACACCGTTGCGGCGGGCGAGTTCGAAGATGAGTTCCGGCTCGAGCGTGCCTTCGATGTGCACGTGGAGCTCGGCCTTCGGCATCGTGCGCAGGAGCGCCTGCAAGCGATCGCCGGTGATGGCGTCGAGGTTCGCGGGCGCCGCGTAACGCACGAGGTCAGCCTGCTGTGTCGGTCGACGTCAAATCGACGCCTGTCGTTCCGGTGGGTGTCCCGGACGACGCGTCGGCACCGAAGACGAGCGCGTTCAACCGCCGCACGAACGCGGCGGGGTCGGGCAATTGTGCGCCTTCGGCCAGGAGCGCCTCGTCGAAGAGCACGCTCGCCCAGTCGGCGACCCGTGCCTCCGGTTCGGTCTCGATGCGCTTCACGAGGGGGTGGCGCGGGTTGATCTCCAGGATCGGCACCACCGTCGGCGCCTTCTGGCCAGCCGCCTTGAGGAGTCGCTCGAGATTGCCGGAAACCTCGCCCTCGCCGACGACGAGGCACGCCGGCGAATTGGTGAGCCGGTGCGTGACCCGCACCTCCTTCACCCGCTCGCCCAGCGCCCGCGCGAGCCGCTCGGTCAGCGGCTTCAGCGCCGTGGCCTCCTGCTCCTGCGCCGCCTTCTCGTCGCTGTCGGCGAGCGCAGCGAGGTCGAGCGCGCCCTTCGCGACCGAGCGCAGCGGCTTGCCGTCGAACTCGGTGAGCGTTCCCGCCACCCATTCGTCGATGCGATCGGACAGGATGAGGACCTCGATGCCCTTCTTGCGGAAGAACTCGAGGTGGGGGCTCCCTGCGGCCGCGGCGTAGGTCTCCCCGGTCACGTAGTAGATCGCCTCCTGCTTGTCCTTCATGCGTGCGACGTAATCGGCGAGCCCGACGTCCTGCACGTCGCTTGCGCCATGCGTCGATGCGAAGCGAACGAGCTTCGCGAGCTTGTCGTGATTGCCGTGATCGTCGACGAAGCCTTCCTTCAGGACCTGGCCGAAGGTGCTCCAGAAGGTCGCGTACTTCTCCTTCTCGTCGCTGGCAAGCGACTCGAGGAGATCGAGGACGCGGCGCGTGAGGCCACTGCGGATCGTCTCGACGTCGCGCGATTCCTGCAGGATCTCGCGCGAGACGTTGAGCGGCAGGTCGTTGCTGTCGACGATGCCGCGCACGAAGCGCAGGTATGGCGGTACGAGCTCGCCGGCGTCGTCCATGATGAACACGCGCCGGACGTAGAGCTTGATGCCGTGCCGGTGCTCGCGATCCCACAGGTCGAACGGGGCGACCGCAGGAATGTAGAGCAGCAGCGTGTACTCGGAGCGCCCTTCGATGCGGGCATGCAGGTGCGCGAGCGGCGCGGTGCCTTCGTGCGCGACGTGCCGGTAGAACTCGTCGTACTGCTCGTCCGTGATGTCCTGCTTGGGCCGTGCCCACAGCGCGCTCGCCTGGTTGATCGTCTCGTCCTCGGCGGTCGTCTTGTAGCCCTTGCTCTCCTCGTCCCAGACCTCCTTGTGCATCACGATCGGGACCGCGATGTGGTCGGAATACTTGCGCACGAGCGCGGCGAGACGATGCCGCGAGAGAAGATCGTCGTGTCCCTCGCGCAGGTGCAGCGTGATCGCGGTGCCCCGTTCGGCCCGCTCGCAGCGCTCGATGCTGTACTCGCCCTCGCCGGCCGACTCCCAACGCACGCCCTCCGCCGGCGCAAGCCCAGCCCGGCGGGTGACGAGAACGACGCGGTCCGCGACGATGAACGACGAATAGAAGCCGACGCCGAACTGGCCGATGAGCCGGGCGTCCTTTGCCTCGTCGCCTGACAGCTGCGCGAAGAACTCGCGCGTGCCCGACTTGGCGATCGTGCCGATGTTGGCGACGACCTCGTCGAACGACATGCCGATGCCATTGTCGCGCACGGTGATCGTTCGCGCCTCGCGGTCGTAGCTGACGACAACACGCAGGTCGGGCTCGCGCTCGTAATACTCCGGATGCTTAAGCGCCTCGAACTTCAGCTTGTCGACCGCGTCGGCGGCGTTGCTTACGAGCTCGCGCAGGAAGATCTCGGGGTGGCTGTACAGCGAGTGGATCATGAGGTGAAGCAACTGCTTCACCTCGGCCTGGAAGCCGCGGGTCTCGGCGGCAGGCGCGGCCGCCGTCGAGTCGGAGGTGGTATCGGTCATGGCAGGGTCGTCGAACGTGGAAGACCGCGCGCCACGTGTGGCGCGAGGTTACGGATTATGCCGGGAATTGGGGCCGAAGACGGGAACATCAACCCCTCTTGCCCGGCCGCTCGTGGCGTCCGCGCGCTCCGGCGACGGGCTCAGTGCGGCTTGCCGGGGTCGGCGACGCGCTCGAAGCGATCGAACTCGATGTTCCATAGTTCCCCGCCTCGGCGCTCGACGCGTCGCACGTGGATGTCCTGCACGATGTCGCGCGTGTCGGGATCGATCGCGATCGGTCCGCGCGGACTCGTCGTCTTGAACGTGCGCAGGATCGGCATCGCCGCATCGGCATCGGGGGTTCCGGGGACACGGCGGATGACCTCGTAGATCGCCGCCATCCCGTCGTAGGCGCCGACCGCCATGAAGTTCGGACGACCCGTGCCGGGCGCGACTTCGGCCACCGCCTGCAGGAAAGCCCGATTCTCCGGCGAGTCATGCGCCGCGGAGTAATGCGACGTCGTGATCATGCCGATGGCAGCGTCACCCAAGGCATCGAGGATGTGGTCGTCGGTCACGTCTCCGGTGCCGATCGCCTTGATCCCGGCCGCGGCGAGATCCCGCTCGCGATACGCCTTCATCACCGCGATGCTCTGCTCGCCCGACGGGACGAAGATGAAGACGGCGTCGGGTTTCGCGTCCTTGACGCGCTGGATGTAGGGGCCGAAGTCGGGGTTTTGCAACGGCGTGCGCAAGGCCTCGATGATGCGTCCGCCGCCGGCGGTGAACGTCTTCTTGAAGGCGGCTTCCGCGTCGCTCCCCGGGCCGTAATCGGCAACGAGCGTGACGACGCGTGCGATGCCATGGCGCGCGGCCCAGGTGCCCAGCGGTGCGCTGACCTGCGGCAGCGTCATCGACGTGCGCACGATGTACGGTGACCGGGTGGGAATGATCGACGCCGCCGCATTGAAGACGACCATCGGCTTTCTCGCCTGTGTGGCGACGTCGGCCACGGCAAGCGCTTCCGGGGTCAGGCCGAAACCCGCCAGGAAGTCGACCTTGCCGCGCACGACGAGCTCCTGCGCGAGGCGCTTGGCCACCTCCGGCATGGGCCCACCGGTATCGCGCCGGATGATTTCCACCTTGCGCCCGGCCACGGTGTCGCCGTGGATCTTCTGGAACGCCTTGATGCCGACGTCGAACTGCTTGCCGTAGTCGGCAAATGAGCCCGAGAACGGTGCGATGACACCGATCCGGACGGGCTCACCGAGCGCGAACGCGGGCGCCAACGCCGCCAGGAATATCGGTATCCACCGTCGATGCATTGACACGGCCTCTCGATTTGAACGTGATCGGGTCGACGACATCGCCGCTAGCCGCCGACGCCGTCCACCGCGTAGAGGAAGCCACGGGCCGCCTCCTGGCGCAGCGTGATGAGTGGCGCGTACTCCGCCGAGCGATACCAGTCCTCGAGTGCCGCCATCGAGGGAAACTCGACGACCACCGGGCGATGCACGACGCCGTCGCCTTCGAGGATCCGGACCGGCCCGCCGGCGATGAGAAATTTCCCGCCGTAGCGCGCGATCGTGGCTCCGACTTCGGCCCGATACGCGTCGTAACGGGCCGGATCGTGCACGTCGATGTCGGCGATGAGATACGCAGCCATGGTCGTGACCCTCGTCGTGACCGCTCAATCGAGGCGGGTGAGTTCCGCGAGATACAGCGCTCGCCGGCGGTTGTACGCCTGCGCCGACTCGCGCAACGCTGCCACCGTCGCCGCGTCGAGCTCGCGCACCACCTTCGCCGGCGCCCCCATGATGAGCGAGCGTGGCGGAAACGTCTTCCCTTCGGTGACGATCGCGCCGGCGGCGACGAGCGACTGCTCGCCGATGACCGCGCGGTTGAGCACCACGGCCTGGATGCCGATGAGCGAGCCGTCACCGATCGTGCAACCGTGCAGCATGACCTGATGCCCGACGGTCACCTCGCGGCCGACATGCAACGGCATGCCCGGATCCACATGCAGCACCGCGTTGTCCTGGACGTTGCTGCCGTCGCCGATGACGATCGGCTCCGAGTCGGCGCGGATCACCGCGCCTGGCCACACGCTCGTCTCCTCGCCCAGCACGACGCGCCCGATGAGCGTCGCCGTATTAGCGATGTACGCCGATCGCGCGATGTGGGGGGCGATACCGCGCAGCGCATACCGGGGCATGAAGACCTTCCGCGTTCGACGAGACGAGTATTTTCGCACGCGCCGGCCGGCCGCGACGCAAGCGCCTGCGAGCAAGCCGGCGGCCACGCGGGGCAAGCCTCGCCCGCGCGTAGCGCATGGCACAATGCCGGGATGAATGCACAGCGCTTCACCACCACCCCGCACGTATCGACCGCCCGCAAGCCGACGCGCGAGGAAGCGCTCGAGGCCGTCCGCACGCTCATTCGCTGGGCGGGCGACGATCCCGATCGTGAAGGGCTCGTCGCAACGCCAGACCGCGTCGTGCGCTCGTACGACGAGTTCTTCGCGGGCTACGCGAAAGACCCTCGCGAGATTCTCGCCACGACGTTCTCCGAAGTCGAAGGCTACGACGACATGATCGTGATGAACGACATCCGTTTCGAGAGCCACTGCGAGCACCATCTGGCGCCGATCATCGGCAAGGCGCACGTCGGCTACCTGCCCGACAAGCGGGTGGTCGGCATCAGCAAGCTCGCGCGGCTGGTCGACATGTACGCCCGCCGCCTGCAGATCCAGGAAAAGATGACCGTCCAGATCGCCGACACGCTGCAGGAAGTGCTGCAACCCCGAGGCGTCGCGGTCGTGGTCGAAGCGGCGCACCAGTGCATGACCACGCGGGGGGTGCACAAGCCGGGCACGGCACTCGTCACGAGCCGCATGCTCGGCGTGTTCCGTGACGATCCCACGACGCGCCGCGAGTTCCTCGCGATCGTCGGCCGTAACGGCCAGGGCCCGCTGCCGAACACGTAAGCGCGCCGCAGGACGCGACGCTGTGGTCACCGCCGGGCGCGGCTACGCGCTCGCGGCGACCAAGGCTCGCAGCGCCTCGGGCGGCAATTCCAGCGTGAGCGCGCGCATGAGGTCGGCGAGTTGCGCGACCGACGTGGCGCTCGCGATCGGCGCCACCACCGCCGGGCGGGTCATGAGCCAGGCGAGCGCGATCTGCGCCGGTGTCGCGCGCAGGGCGCTCGCCCAGGTATCGAGCGCGGCCAGGATCGCCTGTCCGCGCGCCGTGAGGAGCTTCTTCATCCCGCCGCCCCGCGTGCTCTTGCCGAGGTCGGCCTCGGAGCGATACTTGCCGGTGAGAAACCCCGCTGCGAGCGCGAAATACGGAATGACGCCGATGCCCTCGCGCACGCAAAGGTCCTGCAGCGGCCCTTCGAAGATGGCGCGCTCGACCAGGTTGTAATGCGGCTGCAGCGTGGCGTAGCGCGGCAATCCCGCGGCGTCGCTCGCCGCGAGCGCGGCAGCCAGACGGGGCGCCGTGAGGTTCGACGCGCCGATCGCCTTCACCTTGCCCTGGCGGATGAGCTCGGCGTACGCGCCG
>WBZO01006411.1_pt1 | contig 11425 bp, 11 predicted proteins | sample 5204261 | NCBI WGS metagenome assembly WBZO01 (sample SAMN12412400, study PRJNA552823) | activated sludge metagenome | isolation source: activated sludge from anammox sidestream of wastewater treatment plant... | place: USA: North Carolina | collected 2017-09 | reverse complement strand
TGCATCGCGCCGAGCGCAGAGCGGTGAGCGCCGAGCAGGCCCATCGATCAAAGCCTGCATCGCGCCGAGCGCAGAGCGGTGAGCGCCGAGCAGGCCCATCGATCAAAGCCTGCATCGCGCCGAGCGCAGAGCACGCCCGTCGATCAAGTGAGACGGAGGATGCCTGGCGCCGTGCGACGGAGCGCGCCCGACGGCGCAAGACAGAGCACGCCCTGATAGTAAGGCCTGATACGTGGGTTCGGGGAGGGCCCCCCCCCGCCCCGCCCCCCGCCCCGCCCCCCGCCCCGCCCCCCGCCCCGCCCTGCCCTGCCCTGCTCTGCCCCTGCCCCCGCCGACCTTCCGCCGCGGTAGCCAGGACCGCCGTTGGTCCTCTGGCCCGGGCCACCGAAAAACTGGCCGGGCCATAGGGTCACGGCGAGGAAGTGCCGGAAATCCGGGGGTCGGGGCAGCGGTACGCGATGTGCTCTTCGAAGCCGCATGCTCATCGAACGCCCCGGAGACATCCTCGACCTCTTCGTCATCGTCGGACATCGCGCGGCCGTGGAGTCGCGGCGCGTACTGCTGGAAGGGAAGCTCTCGCCGATGGAGATCGCGCAGCTACGCGGCATGCGTCGCATCGGCGTGCCGGTCTCGGCGGCGCATCTCGCGAAGGAGGTCTCCTGCTCCCGGCTGCACGCGACCGTCGGGCTGAGGAGGCTGCGCGAGCGCGGCTTCGTCGAGGACGCCGAGGGCACCTTGCCGCGCAAGCGCGGAAACGAGCGGCTCACGCAGCTCACGCAAGCGGGCCACGAGTGCCTCGCGAAAGCGGACTACTTCCTCGACAGCGTCGCGATCGCGATGCTCGAGCGGATCACGCCCGAGACGAAGAGCCGGCTCGTCGATGCGCTCGTCGCCATCCGTGCGACGGCGCAGGAGCGCGCGGAGCTGCAGCGTATCGACGACCTCTGGGCCGCGGTACGAGGCCGGCGGAGGAAGCAGATGCGCCGCGGCTGGCTCTGATTCCGAGCGCAGTCACGCGCTCAGGTCCACTTGTAGAAGCCCTCGCCGGTCTTCTTCCCGAGCTTGCCCGCGCGGACCATCGTGCGGAGGATCGCCGGCGGACGGAACTGCTCGCCGATCTCCTTGTGGAGGTGCTCGAGGATCGCGAGGCGCACGTCGAGGCCGACGAGATCGGTCAGCTTCAGCGGCCCCATCGGATGGCGGTAGCCGAGCTCCATGCCGCGATCGATGTCCTCCGCGGAGGCGACGCCGGACTCGAGCATGCGCATCGCCTCGGCGCCGAGGATGACGCCGAGCCGCGAGGTCGCGAACCCGGGGACGTCGCGGACGATGATCGGCGTCTTGCCGAGGCCCTTCACGAACGAGAGCGAGCGCTCGAGGGTGTCCTCCGACGTGGCGAGCCCGCGGACGACCTCGACGAGCTCCATGACCGGCGGCGGGTTGAAGAAGTGGAGGCCGATGGTGCGGTCGGCCACGCCCAGCTTCGCGCCGAGCTCGGTGATCGAGAGCGACGAGGTGTTCGAGGCGACGATGGCGTGCTTCGAGGCGGCCTCGAGGAGCGGGCGCAGGACCTCGACCTTGAGCTTCATGTCCTCGGGGACGGCCTCGATCAACACATCCGCACCCGCCGCGGCGTCCGGCGCGGAGGTCGCGGCCGACAGGCGCGACATCGTCTGGTGGCGGGCATCCCCGGTGATCTTGCCCTTGCCCACGAGCTTCTCGAGCTGGGCGGAGATGGCCGAAAGGGCGCTCGCCGCGCGTCCCTCGGCGGCATCGAACACGCGGGTCGTGTGGCCGCTCTGGGCGGCGACCTGGGCGATTCCCTGGCCCATGGTCCCGGCGCCGAGGACGGTCACGGTGAGGCTGATGCCACTCATCTGGTCGCTCCTTTGCTTTCTGCGTTCGGGCGCGCGAGCATAGTCGATGTAGCCGTGGCGCGGATTCTCCTGGTCGACGACAGCGCGAGCGCGCGCGCCCTCCTCGGGGTGAGGCTCCGTGAGAACGGGCTCGAGGTCGTCGAGGTCGCGAGCGCCGCCGAGGCCGCGGAGATGGCGCTCGGCAGCCCGCCCGATGCGGTGGTGACCGATCTCTGGATGCCCGGGATCTCGGGCCTCCAGCTGTGCCGCCTGCTCCGCGCGGAGCCGGCGACCGCGCACGTGCCCGTCGTGCTCCTGACGGCGTCCGACGACCGCCGCTCGCGGTTCTGGGCACGCAACGCGGGCGCGACGGCCTACGTGACCAAGACGGAGATCGATCGGCTCATCGACGTGCTCGGCGACCTGACGTCATCGCCGAAGACGCGGCCGCCGCCCGCCGTGACGCCGATGGTGGTGACGCGCGGGAACGTCCAGGAGCGGCTGTCGCAGCTGCTCGACGCCAACCTGTTCGACTCGACGATCGCGGGCGAGGTCCGCGCGCTCGCGCAGAAGGCGGAGGAGCTCGAGACCCTCTTCGAGGGGCTCGCCGCGCTCGCATCCGACGTCGCAGGCTATCGCTGGCTCGCGCTCGCGACCGATACGGCGGCGCCGCCAGCGGCGAAGTACAAGACGCGGCTCTTCATCCACACGCACCCCGATCTCCGCGACGCGGCCGAGCGCGAGGCGCGCGATGCGCTCGAGGTGCCGCCGCCGCCGGAGCGGAGGAAGCCGGACGAGGGCGATGCGTTCATCATCGCCGACAAGCGGGCCGTGGAGGCGGAGTGGTCCACGCCTCCGATCCTCATGCCGGTGCGGTTCGGCCAGTCGAACATCGGCCACGTGGCGCTCGCGCCCGCGCGGCGCGGCGCGTCGCACGACGATCGCCGGCTCATCGCGCTCCTCGCGAACGAGCTCGGCGGCCCTCTCAGGATGGCGGCGCTCGTCGCCGAGGCGAAGCGACTCGCGTCCACCGATACCCTGACCGGGCTGCTCAACCGAAGGGCGTTCGTCGAGCGGATCGCCAAGGCGCGGGCGGCGCACGAGAAGCAGCTGTTCCCGATCAGCGTGCTCCTGCTCGACGTCGACCACTTCAAGAAGGTCAACGACACCCTCGGCCACGACGCGGGAGATGCGGTCCTCCAGGGGGTCGCGCGCGTGCTCTCGAGCATCGCCCGCAAGAGCGACTTCGTCGCGCGCTGGGGCGGCGAGGAGTTCGTCCTCGCACTGTCCAACACGGCCGAGGCCGGCGCCCGCGTCGCCGCGGAGCGCGTCCGCCGGGCGATCGCGGATGCAAAGTACATGCTTCCGAGCGGCAAGGAGCATCGGGCGACGGCGTCCGTCGGCCTCGCGAGCGCCGAGTCCGAGCGCTGGGACCTCGACGAGCTGCTCGGGCGCGCCGACAAGGCGATGTACTCGGCGAAGCACCGAGGGCGAAACCGCGTCGAGACCGCATGAAGCCCCGTGCGGACATCGCGATCGGCATGGCGTCGATCCTCGCGGTGGCGAGCGCCCGCGCGCAGGACGAGCCCGACGCGTGCGGCGCGATGATCGAGCAGGCGGCGCGCGAGCAGCACGACGGAAAGCTCGTGGCGGCGCGGAATCGCCTCGCGAGCTGTCGCGCCGAGATCTGCTCGCCTTCGCAGCGCGCGGAGTGCTCGCGGCGCGGCGACGAGATCGCGCGTGCGCTGCCGACCGTCGCCTTCATCGTTCGTGACGCTGCCGGTCGTGACGTCGACGCGCGCGTGAGCCTCGACGACGACGAGGCGCGCATCCCGCTGGGCCGCGCGGTGCCGGTCGATCCGGGCGTGCACGAGGTGCGCTGGTCGGCTCCGACGGGCGCGTGGGGCGTGCAGAAGCTCACCGTCGTCGAAGGCGAGAAGCTGCGGCTCGTGAACATCTCGACCGCGGTCGCGGACGCGGGAGCGACGTCGCCCGCTCCCTGGATCGTCGTGGCCGGAGGCGCCACGCTCATGGTCGCGAGCGCGGTGTTCCAGCTTGTCGCGATCAACGAGGACTCCGACAGCAAGAACCTGAGCCTCGCCGCCACGAGGAGCGACCTGTCGGCGGCCGAGTCGCGCGCGGTGATGGAGTCCGCGCAGTCGCACCACGACGCGGCCAAGACCGATCAGACGATCGCGATCGGCTGCGGGATCCTCGGCGTCGGCGCGGTCGCCACGGGCCTGACGTGGGCGCTGCTCAGGGAGCGCCCGGCCGTCGCCGCCGCCTTGAGGCCGGCCCTCGGGCCCAGCGTCGCGGGGCTGTCGTTCGGCCGATCCTTCTGACGATAGGGGCCGGATCAGCCCGCCCAGATCTCGCCCTTGCCGCCGTCGATGGTGATCACGTCGCCCTTCCTGAGGACGGGATCCTCGCCGTCGTCGTCCGTGTCGCTCCAGACGCTGAGGCTGTTGCTCGCGTAGTCGACACGGAGCGGAGCGCAGCTCGCGATGCAGGGCTTGCCGAGGCTGCGCGCGACGATCGCGGCGTCGCCGGTGATCCCGCCGCGGGTCGTGATGATCCCGGCCGCGGCCCGCATCCCGGGCACGTCCTCGGGTGTCGTCTCGATGCGTACGAGGATCACCGATCTTCCCTGCGCCGCGAGGGCGACCGCGTCCTCCGTTCGGAACACGATCTCCCCGGTCGCGGTGCCCGGGCTCGCGCCCATTCCTTTTGCGAGCAGCTGCTTGCCCATCGTGTGCTCCTCGGATTCAGGTCTCGGCGTCCTCGGACGCGCGCTCCTTCGCTTCGCTCTCGGCCGCCTCTTCCTCGTGCTCTTCTTCGCGCTCGTCTTCCTCGTTCTCCTCCTCCTCGATCACGTCCTCCGGCGCGGCGACGGTCGAGGGACGGAGGTGGCCGATGCTCGCTCCGCACTTGCACTTGTTCGGCACCGAGCGCTTGAAGTAGACGCGCTCGCACTGCGGGCAGACGCGCGCGTCCGGCTCGTACGAGATCGTCTTGCCGCTCGCCGCGCACTTCTTGCCGACGACCTGGAGCGGCTCGAGGTCGATCTTCGTTCCGGCGTGCTCGGCTGCGGCCGGCAGCTTCTTGAGCACGCCCTTCTCGATGTCGACCTTCTTCTTGATCCGCCTCTGCGCCTCGCTGACGATCCACCCGACCGCCTCGGGATGCGAGGCGACGGGCACCTTGAACGTCCAGTCGCGGAGGTTCTCGTCCTTCCCGGTGACGACGAGCGCGAGCGCGCCCGGCTGCCAGGTGATCTTCTCGACGAGCCACCAGGGCATGCGACGCGTCTCGCCCTTCTCGACGGCGATGCCCGGGTCGCCGACGCGGATCGGCGACTCGCTGCTCGTGCCGAGCCAGATGCAGATGCCCATGATCACCGCGCCGCCCGCGATGAGGTACGAGGGGATCGCCTTGACCTTGTCCGTGGCCTCCGGCCCGAAGGTGTGACCCTCGCCGGTGGCGTAGAAGTACGCGAAGAGCCCGGCGCCGAGCACGAGCCCGCCGAGCGCGCCGAGGCCGCGGACGATCCACGGATTGGTCGACGCGATGGGTACGAACCGGCGCTCACTGCGCTTCGGTCCGCTCTTCTTCGCCTTCTTCCGCTTGTCCTTCTTCTCTTCGGTCATAGTCGCGAGAGCTCGTCGTAGAGGTGGATCGCGCTCTTGATCCCGAGGTGGAAGTTCTCGAGGTCGAGCCACTCGTTGGGGGCGTGGGCGTTCTCGTCGGGCTGGCCGAAGCCCATGAGGAGGCAAGGCTTGCCCGTCGCATCGGCGATGGTGCGCACGAAGGGGATCGAGCCGCCCTCGCGGATGAAGACCGTCGGGCGACCGAACGCCTTGGCGAAGGCGCGCTTGGCGACCTCGAACACCGGATGGCTCGTCGGCGCGAGGTAGGGGCGGCCGCCGTGGCCGTGGACCACACGCACGCGGACGCCGGGCGGGGCCACCTTCTCGAGATGCGCTCCGACGAGCCGCAGGATCTCCTCCGGATCCTGATCCGGGACGAGGCGGCACGAGATCTTCGCCGATGCACGCGCAGGGATGATCGTCTTGCTGCCCTCTCCCTGGAAGCCGCCCCAGATGCCGTTGCAGTCGAGGGTGGGGCGCGCCCAGACGCGCTCGAGCGTCGAGAAGCCCTTCTCTCCGTGGGTCGCGGGCGAGCCCGTCGATGCGAGCCACTCCTTCTCGTCGAACGGCAGGCTCGAGATCTCCTCGCGCTCGGCGTGCGAGAGCGGAAGCACCTTGTCGTAGAAGCCCGGGACCGTGACGTGGCCGCTGTCGTCGTGGAGGCTCGCGATCATCCGCGCGAGCGCGTTCACCGGGTTGGCGACGCCGCCGCCGAACGAGCCCGAGTGCAGATCCTGCTTCGGGCCTTCGACGTGCACCTCGAGGGTCGCGAGCCCGCGCAGGCCCACGCACAGCGACGGGATCCCGCGCCCGAACATCGCCGTGTCGCTCACGCACACGAAGTCCGCCTCGAGCTCCTTCGCGTGCTCGCGCATGAGCGCGTCGAGGTTGTCGGAGCCGATCTCTTCCTCGCCCTCGACGATGAGCTTGAGGTTGATCGGCAGCTTCCCGCCGTTCCCGGCGAGGAAGGCCTCGATCGCCTTCACGTGGATCCAGACCTGACCCTTGTCGTCGACGACCCCGCGTCCCCACATGCGGCCCTCGCGGATGGCGGGCTCGAACGGCGGCGAGACCCACTCGCCCAGGGGATCGACCGGCTGCACGTCGTGGTGGCCGTAGACGAGGAGCGTCGGCTTCCCTGGCGCGTGCATGAACTCCGCGAAGACCGCGGGGTGGCCCTTCGTCGGCCAGATCTCGACGCGGTCGGCCGAGAGCCGGCGGAGCTCCGTCGCGAGGTGCTCCGCGTTCTTCACCAGGTCGGCCTTGTGCGCGGGGTCGGCCGAGATCGCGGGGATCTTCACCCACGCGGCGAGCTCGGTCACGAACCGCGCGCGGTTGTCGTCGACGAAGGAGAGGACCTTGTCCATCGGGGGATCCTTACTAGCCGCAAAGCGGCCTGCCGTCACCGGGACGGCGCGTCTCAGTTGGCCCCTCTCACTTGGACAGGACGGCGAGCGCTTCCTTGATCAGGTCGGGCAGGGGCATCTCGCCGAGCTTCGCTCCGAGCTGCTCGATCGCCCGGTCGGCCTCACCCGAGCGGTAACCCATGTTGACGAGGGCGCGCGAGAGCAGCTCCGCGGTCGAGGCGGGAGCCGGCGCAGACGTGGTCGTGATTCCTGCCGTGCGCGGAGCGGCGGCCTCGAGGACGGGGATCTTGTCCTTCAGCTCGAGCAGGAGCCGCTCGGCCGTCTTCTTGCCGACGCCGCTGATGCTCGTCAGCTTTCCGAGCTCCTTGCGCGCGATGGCCTGACCGAGCTCGTGGGCCGGGAGCGCCGAGAGGACCGCGATCGCCGTCTTCGGTCCGACGTTGCTCACGCCGATGAGCGTGCGGAACGCGACGCGATCCCCGTCGGAGGCGAACCCGAAGAGCGTGAGCGCGTCCTCGCGGACGTGCGTGTGGACGAACAGCGTGATGCGCCCCTCGGCGTCGGGCTTCGAACGCCCCACGGTGCCGAGCGGTACGATCACCTCGTACCCGACGCCGTTGACGTCGACGACGATCCCGCCGTCGTCCTCCTCGGTCACCTTCCCCGTGAGTCGGCCGATCATTCGGCCGTCACTCTAATCGTTCTTCGCGCCCTGCGCGATCCACCTGCGGACGGTGTCGCGCGTGTCGACGGGGAGCAGGCCCTCGCCGCGCGGCATCGACTCGCCGCACTTCTTGTCGACGCACTGGGCGTCGAGCGCGCACTGGCTGCCGTCGATCTTGCGCATCAGGTAGCTGCTCCGCGGATCGCCGGCCTTCACGAAGGCCATCGTCGGCAGCTCGCTGGCGCGGACGTCGACGAGCCCCTGGTGGACCTTCGCCTGGTCCTGTCCGAGGAAGACGCCGTTGTCGCTCCCCTCGAGGCCGTGGCACGAGGTGAACGCGCACGACTGCTTGAAGATCGGCATCACGTCCTTCGAGAAAGACACCTTCGGGCTCTGGGCGTCGAAGCTCGCCGGAGGCTCGTAGTCCTTGCACGAGCCGCCGCCGTCACCGTCGCCGTCCGAGCAGCCGTAGAACGATGCCGCGGCGACGAACGCCGCGAAGAGGAAGGAAAGAGAAGGGCGCATCGCCCGATCTCCTAGCACACGTGCGCCCGCGGTCAGCGATGTGCTCAACGACGGCGCCGACGCACGGCTTGCACGACCGCGAGACCGGCGAAGCCGAGCCCCGCGGTCATCCACGAGAGCGCGCCGGTCTGCGAGGTCGAGCAGCTGAACGTGCCGTTGCTCGAGCCCCAGTTGTCCTTGGACTTGGCGATCGCCTCGTCGCGGGGCGCGTTGCCCGTCTGCGAGCAGCCCTCGTAGACCGGGCAGAGCGGCTGGTTCGTCTCCTTCGTGATCTGACGGACGTTGGAGAGCACCGCCTGGTTCGCCGCTGCGCTCATCGCGAGGTCCTGATCGAGCGACGCGTGCGCGAGGTCGGCCCGCATGCGCGTCACCCGCGAGCTGGTCGACGAGATGCCGTGGAAGAGCGTCGCGAGGTCCTCGTCGCGCACCTGGGCGGCCGTCTTCACCACGTTGCCCTGGTCGTCCTTCACGGGCAGGTAGTCTTGCGCCGCGCGCTCCTCGTCCGTCGTCGGGTACGGCCCCTGACCGTCGTACGACCCTTGCTGGACCAGCGACTCGAGGCTCTGTCGATACAGGTCCGTCGAGCTCTCGATCTCCCACGCGCGCCCGCCCCCCGCGGCGGTCTTCTGCGCGCGGAGCTCGGTGTAGTTGCTCTTCGACTGGCTCCAGTCCCACGACAGCTCGCTCGCGTCGATGACGAACGAGGGGAAGTTCTGCGGCTCGTAGCGGCCCTCGCCGACGATCCACAGCGAGATGCCGACCGTGGGGCCGGTCCCCGCGGCGACCATGCGGAGGGGCAGCACCGCGCTCGCGCCCGTGGTGGTGACGCGGACGGGGCGCATGTCCTGCACGCCCTTGCCCGGCACGAGCTTGAGCGCGAGGAAGTTGAACTTCTCGTTCACGTACGCGCCGATGACCGGCTGCACGTCGGTCGGGATCGCGAACCCGTTCTGCGTGAGCCAGTCGTTCAAGGCCGAGGGGTCCGTGGCCTTGAGCTGCACCGTCTCGTACGGCCCGACGACCTCGTGCTTGAGCACGTCGACGCCGTCCTGGGGCGGCGCCGCATTCCCCGCGCTCCCGAAGCCGCCGCTGCTCGAGCTGCCGAAGCAGTCCGGCGGCGGAGGGCAGTTGAGGGGCGGCGCGACGAGCCGCGTCTGGGTCATCTGGTCGAGGCCGGAGAACACGATGTCCGCCGACAGGCCGACCTGCACCGTGCCGGCGATGGGGAGCACCCACGCGAACGACGCGGGCGAGCCCGAGTAGCGGATCTGATCGTAGAGCGTCGACTGATCCTGCGAGATGCTCAGGATCATCCGGTGGTCGCTGACCACCGTCGGGTTCTCCGTCGGCGCGAAGCACCCGCCGCACGCCTGCGCGTCGGCCTCGAGCGCGAGGACACCGGCGAGCGCCACGGCGCCCGCGAGGAGGAACGCCTTCACTTGTTCCTCCGGCGGCGAACGGCGTGGACGAGCGCGAGGCCGACGAGGCCTCCGCCGGCGGCCAGCCACGTCGGATTGGAGCGTGGTGCGGTCGCGCAGCTGAACGTCTCGTTGCCGCCGCCCGAGCGCGCGATCGCCTCGCTGCGGGGCGCGGTGCCGTCCTGCGAGCAGCCGTTCCACACGGGGCACTGCGGCTCGTTCAGCTCCTTCGTGACCTGGCGGACGTTCGGCAGCGTCGACTGATCGGCCGACGCGGTCATCGCGAGGTCCTGATCCAGCGCCGCGTGCGAGAGGTCCGCGCGGATGCGCGTCACGCGCGTCGTGGCGGTGGGGATGCCGAAGAAGAGCGTGTCCATGTCCTCGTCACGCACCTGCGCGGCCGTCTTCGTGACGTTGCCCTGACCGTCGGTGATGGGGAGGTAGTCCTGCGCCGCGCGCTCCTCGTCGGTCTGCGGATACTGCCCCTGACCGTTCCAGGAGCCGTTCTTGACCACGCCCTCGACGTTCTGGCGGTAGAGGACCTGCGAGGTCTCGATCTCCCAGATGCGCCCGCTGCCGGCCTGCGTCTTCTGCGCCCGGAGGTCGACGTAGTTCGACTTCTGCTGCGTCCAGTCCCAGACCAGCTCGTCGGTCTTGATGTAGTACGAGGGGAAGTTCTGCGGCTCGTAGCGCCCCTCGGCGATCGTCCAGAGCGTGATGCCGACCGTCGGGCCCGTGCCCGCCGCGACCATGCGGAGCGGGAGCACCGCGCTCGCGCCGGTGGTGGTGACGCGCACCGGGCGCATGTCCTGTACGCCCTTGCCCGGCACGAGCTTGAGCGCGAGGAAGTTGAACTTCTCGTTCACGTACGTCGCGATCACCGGCTTCACGTCGTCGCCGATGGTGAAGCCGTTCTGCGTGAGCCAGTCGGTGAGCGCGTTCGGATCGTCGCTCTTCAGCTGCACCGTCTCGTACGGACCGACGACCTCCTGCTTCAGGACCTGGACGCTGCCGCCGCCCTTGCTGTCCTCGGCGGCGCCCGCGGTCGGCGCGGCGAAGCCGCTCTGGCATCCGCTCGGCTGCTGCGGGCAGTTGAGCGGCGGCGCGACGATCTGCGTCTGCGTCTGCGCGTCGAGCGTCTGGAAGACGATGTTCGCCGAGAGGCCGACCTCCACCGTGCCGGCGATCGGCAGCACCCACGCGAAGGACGCGGGCGAGCCCTGGTAACGGATCTGATCGTAGAGCGTCGAGCGATCCTTCGAGACGCTGAGGATCATCCGATGGTCGGTGACGACCGTCGGGCTCTCCGTCGGCGGAGGCGGAGGCCCGAAGCATCCGCCGCACGCGGCCGCGTCGCCCTCGGCGACGAGAGTGATGCCGACGGCGCCCGCGAGCGACAGCGCCAGGACGAAGGCCCTACGATTCATGCTTCTCCTCCCTTTCGAACGATAGCTTTCTTCGACCGGCGATGGCGCGCGAGCGCGAGGCCGAGCATCGCCGCGATCCCGCCGAGCGCGGCGTGGGCCCCGGTGGTCGAATGTGTCTTCGACGTCTTGCACGCGAACGTCTCGCCGCCGTTGCCGCTCTGCGACTGCGCGATGGCCTGATCGCGCGGCGCGGTCCCGACCTGGCGGCATCCGTCGTAGATCGGGCAGAGCGGCTGTCCCTTCTCCTGCGTCGGCTGGCGCTCGTTCTCGAGGATCGCCTGGTCGGCGCCGGCCGTCACCTGGAGATCGACGTTCAGCGCCTGCTTGGCGAGATCGGCGCGCATGCGCGTGACGCGCTCCTGCCCCTGCGCGATGCCGGCGAACACCGTCGCGAGGTCCTCCTTCCGGACCTGCTCGGCGGTCTTCGTGACGTTGCCCTGCTCGTCCTCGACGGGCGTGTAGTCCTGGATGTCAGTCTGCACGCTGCCGAGCCGCGAGACGATGCTCTCGACCTGCTGGCG
>WBZO01001782.1_pt3 | contig 11425 bp, 10 predicted proteins | sample 5204261 | NCBI WGS metagenome assembly WBZO01 (sample SAMN12412400, study PRJNA552823) | activated sludge metagenome | isolation source: activated sludge from anammox sidestream of wastewater treatment plant... | place: USA: North Carolina | collected 2017-09 | reverse complement strand
CCCGCAAGCAGTATTGCGATCATGGTGACATTGTATGAGTGGTCAGCGATGGATCCCATGTCGGCGTTGAATGTTTGGTAAGAGCTTCTTCTGATACGCTGGAGTGAACGGACCTCATTGATAAAGTTCACAACGCCGTTATCTTTTTTGGATGTTTTTTTCATACGAGTGTTGCAGGGCAACGGTTAATCTTCTGGTGGCGTTGTGTATTTTACTTTGGACCTTTCCCATCGGCAAGTCTGACCAATAGACCGTGTGATCGCGTATTCCCGCCCGTTCGTACGCCTCTTGTCTTGTTCGACATCCGTCACATCTTCCGCAATGGTACATTCCTCCCCAGTAACAGCTCCATGTTTTTTCAAGAGGCATGCGATAATGATTCGCCCATTGTATAAGCGTTTCTTTTTCCCAAAAGTATCCGCACTCTCTTTCCAGTGCGAGCGAGGCGATCTGCCATGATGAATCCTTGGTAAGGACGATCGTGTTCATGGTCACCGACCGGAGTGCGGTGAATGTTTCATACGCCATACCGACACCGTCCTTGGCGATAAAACTGTTAAATACCGTACGTATCCTTACACCTTGGGTTAGTTCCAGGTACCGGGCGTATTGGACCGCATATCCGTTCAATAACGATGAGTACAGAGGAATCCCGTGTCTTTGAAGCGTCGTGGTATTGAAAATTGCGTCTGCAACGTCCGTAATTCTCCATCGGATTTCCCGTGGCGGTATCGGCGCATTGATGAGGAGAGGTTGGTGATACTGCGTGGGATATTGTCTCCGGAAAAAATCGGCAAAAAAGTAAAATGACCGAAGCTCTTTACCAACGCGGCGATGCCCCCTTTTTATATATAGCGGATAGATGCGCAATCCGTATTTTCTCATAAGGATATCGCTGGCGACCGTGCTGTCCAGACCGCCGGACGAAAGCATAATTACCGGTGTATCCGGCTGGGGCATGCGGAATATATATCCGCGGGTTTTCAATAAAAAAGATTCAATACGTGCGACCGCCTGCATATTTTCCAGCGGGCGGTTTTGTAAAAGTGTCGTGATCGTCTGTTTCTGTTTTCGGGGAAGGATAAAAGCCGTCTGCTTCTTCATGAGAATGGTAATTTTTTACAGGTGTGCGGTATGGATTTTTCCGTTTTTAAGCTCAAATACCCGTTCGCAATTCCGTCGGATGTACTCAAGCCAATGCGATGCTATGATAAATGTCTTATTTTCTTTAATCAACTGCTTTAAGACACGTTGGGATTTGCGGCGAAATTCGGCATCCCCTACCCCGAACCCCTCGTCCAGGATAAAAATATCGGGATTGGATTGTATCGCAACGGAGAACCCGAGACGCAACATCATTCCTTCGGAATACGTATAGAGAGGCACATCGACAAACTGACCAATATCGGCAAACGCGATGATTTCGTTGAGTTTTTGATCGATCGTATGTTTGGACATTCCCAACAGCATGCCGTTAAGATAAATATTCTGGATACCCGACAGTTCGGGATGGAAGCCCGCCTCAAGATCGATAAGCGATACTACTTTTCCGTATCGTTTTACCGTTCCGCTCGTCGGGGTCGTAATGCCCGCTATTATTTTGAGCAATGTTGTCTTCCCACTGCCGTTGGGGCCGATTATTCCTATCTTTTCCCCCCGTTTCACCGTTAAATTTATTTTTTGAAGTGCCCAGAATGTTTCGTGATCGTGCTTCACGAATTTTTCCACCAGCGTGGGCTTTTCATGATGGATTTCATATTTCTTGCTTACCTGATTCAGCTCGATGGCGATATCGTGCGTTGTGCTCATAACCAGTCGTCAAATGTTTTGCTTTCCTTTTCAAAGATCAGTATTCCCAATAATGACACACCAAGCATAACGCTGATATTGCTCATAAGCATTGCAGGACCCGGCGCGGGAGCGCCGATGAGCGCGTGTTGAAATAACTGAACGATCGAGGTGAGCGGATTAATCCGCCAAAGCCACAATACCTCCTTGGGTAACTGAATAAACGAATACACGATCGGCGTCGCGTAGAACCATACGATCAGGATAGCCTGAACAAAAAAATTAACGTCTCTGAAGCGAACGTTGAGTGCCGACGTCAAAAGTGATATTCCGGAAGTAAATATGAGCAATAACGCCAAGGCAATACCGCTATACACGGGCGTAAGCGGCGTCATTGTGCCAAGCAAAAGCGTGGGAAAAAGAAAAATCATAAATCCAGCCGTGAAATGTATAAAGTTTGAAACAACGATAGAAAGAGGAATAATACCTCGCGGGAATGCCGATTTCTTAACGAGCGAACGCTCATACACGATCGAGGGGGTTGCCTTTGTTAACGAGGTTGAAAAAAAATTCCAAGTGAGCAGTCCTATATACAAATAGTAATAGTAATGCGGAATCGGCTCCTGCACAAAAAGGGTAAAAATAAAACCGATCACCATCATTTGAAGCAACGGATTGATGATGAGCCAGAGAAAACCGAATGCGGTATTTTTGTAGCGCGACTGCAATTCCTTTTGGGTCATTCCCCACAAAAGTTCAAAAAAATGTCGGGTTTCCGTTGTCATGGGGGTATTATAGTAGACCGTCTATCAAATAGGATACAGTAAATTTTTCTTGCGTATCGCGAGATCGGAGAAACGGGTTCGGTGAGCGGGGGCAAGACGGCGCGGATAAACGGGAAAATATCCCTGATCATTGCGCACACGGTACGCCATGCTGGCGCACACCATACGGAAATTGGTATAGTATCGCATATGCGGATAATGTATTGGTTACATTATAGTGCCATAATTGCCCTATTTATTCTGTCTTTGCCGTTTCAAGTCGGCATTGCTTTGCTCATCCTGTTTATTGACGGATTTCCGGTAATTTTTTGCCAGCGACGGGTCGGGAAAGACGGGAAATCCTTCACGATGTATAAGTTCCGTACCATGGTGAACGGTGCCGAAAAAAAACAGCCCAAATACATACGCCTGAATGAATCTCAGGGACCCGCTTTTAAAATTCATGATGACCCGCGTTTTACGAGGATCGGCAAGTTTCTCAGCCATACGGGTCTTGATGAACTGCCGCAACTTGTGAATGTGCTGGAAGGCCATATGACCCTCATCGGCCCCCGTCCGCTTCCCGTAGCTGAGGCAAAAAAGTTAAAAAAATGGATGAAAGCGCGGGAAAAAATGCGCCCCGGCATTATCTCCCCCGCAATACTCACGGGGAAATACCATGAGAATTTTGATGCCTGGATGAAAAGCGATATTTCATATGTGAACCAAAAGGATCCGTTCCGGGATGTACGGCTTTTTTTGCAGAGTTTCCCGTTTTTGGCAAAATTATTTCTCCGAAGTATCCGCGAGAGTCAGTCTTGACAATGTATGCGTACCTATATGTATACTATATACGTGATGCGCGACAGTTATTTTTTTGAACGGACAATTTTCTTTTTGTAGTATACAGGTCGTTTTATCCCCGGTTAACCACCGGGTTTTTTATAGAAAAAAGTTGACAGCGACGGATATATAATGTTACTATAGGTCAATTATGGTGGGTCCTGAGGTTCATGTTACCGAAAGAAGTATTCACGAGGCGTTAATAAACGATGCCTATCGCCCCAAGTTGGTCGAGACACTCCCCGATTGGATGAACCGTGATGCGATTGTCCGCTTCGGCGATCGCGATATTCAGCTTGAAAGCGCCAAACTTCCGCGTCTCGATGGCATCATGGGTACGGCGCATCTGCTTCGCCAGGGGCAAAAAGAACTCCTCCGACCGCTACGAACCCCCGCGGACAAAACCGACGAACAGAAGCAAGCGGGCGCGCTCCTTATAAAAAGCATTTTGGAACTTGCTGGTATCGCGGCCGGCACTGCGGCAGCAAAAAAAGGAAAAGGCAAAAATGCGCTCCTATATTTGGGGGGGCTCGGGCTCGCGCTGACAGGCGGTGCCGGGTTGACGTTAGATTTGGCCAGCTGTGCTCCCGCGCAGGTGACCGAAGTGCCCCCGGGCACGCCGACCGCGCTTCCCGCAACGGAAATATCCCCGCAGGTGACCGTAACGCCGCTCAGCAACGAGGTTGTGGTGGGAACGCCGTCTGCGGCGCCCGAAACACCCGCGCCTATTGTGGGAGCATCATACCCATCTGAAGTATCAATGCTCGAATCCCCGCTTGTGTATAGTTACGGAGGCGAGGCGGGACGCCAGAATATGAACGAATATACCCGGCAATTATTTGACCGGTATGTTGCGGAAATGAGTCGCTCCGGGTTCCTTACGGGCACTAGCGTTGACCAGCTCTACCGGTCATTTGATCAAGGGTACGACTTTAAACTTTTCACGACGGATCAGGGGCTTACCTGGTTGGTACAGAGTAAATCGGACGGAAGCTTTTTAGTTCCCAAAGATGAAAACGATCAGATTTTCCGCGATTTACAGCTTCCGTATGATTACCTGTTTCAACAGAATCAAGCGGTAGATGTCGGGAACGATAACTTTGATCTCCAGCGGTTTCAGGCAAATAAGGTGGGGTTTGTGGGAGCCTGGCCGGTGCTTGTCACGGTTGACGGCCAAGGTGTTCCGGTCAGCTGGGTGAACATGGAGCAAGGCGGCGCTATAACTCCGATTACTGTGGCATCAACCACCGAAATTGCACCGACTGTAGCTTCCGACGCACGCCTCGAACTGACGGTGGGAGCGGAAACATTCAGGGTTACCACCGATGTGCTTTACTCCGAGGCGGTTACCAATGTCAATATTGATCCTGCGAAGGCACAAATGATCGGCGATGTGCTGGTCTATACCGACGTCACGGGGCGATTGCTCTGGAACGAACACATGCAGGCGTGGGTCCCGGAGTTTGGAACCAGCATGGATTACAAAACCCCCGAGGCTTCGCCGATAGTGCCTTTTGATGCGTATTATGACGGTTCAAAACCCGATGCTATAACTTATATACCAAGTTCGGCCGCTTTAAGTGATATGTTGTATATAGCTGAACATCCTGACGTGATTCCCTCCGATGCATCATATCCTTATTATAGAGTCGCGCTATTTGGTAACGATAAAGCTCGGATAGGCTATGAAATTGTTCTTACCGGGCCGAATCAGTATTTAATTACTGGTGAAAATAAAACGGAGGTGAGTAATAAAAAACCGTTACCTTTTACTTACCTTGGTGTTCAGCAAACAAAAGATAACAACGGCAATGTAATTTACGTCATAAAAAAAGCCAACTGGAATCCGACGCCGACAAATGAGCAAAATATTCTCGTGACAAATATGGGATTTGATAAATCTGCATACGACCAATGGTTTAAATATCCGTTAATTATGAGATATATCGCCGCCGACTCGTCAGTAACAGGTGGAGAGTTAGTACCTCTTTTCCTTTCACCAAACGGACAATTTCAGGAAACGAATCCGAATCTTTTCTATCTTGAGACTCAGCCGGCGAACCCTCATGTGGCCGCGCTAGTAAGCAAAGATCTGACCGGTATTTTTAGTCAAGAAGTGCAGAACAGTATTGGTCTCCTCTATCCGCAGATAAATAAGCCATTTGACGAAAAAACGAATCCTGGAAGCTATCTAGTAGGAGTCTTACCTTCGGGATTAACAAACATGATTCACTACACAGGAGTGCAGACATTTTATCCCTAAAGGATTAAATGTGCCCTTTGCTACTTAGTCTAATTGCATCTTCGTTCGGCTTTTGTTACAGTTTTCTTAATGAGGAAATTATTGTTTTTTATCGTATCTTTTTTCCTCCTTGTTCCGCTTACTTCAGTATCAGCGCAGTATGTTACTCCCACGCTTGGTTTTACCCCCACGGCTTGTCAACCCAGAACATGTGATCAGCCGCCACCCAGCAACTGTAGTACACTCCCAAACACAACAGAGGGATCATTCCCTGTCTGTAATCATGGCGCTGATGGGTGTGGTGCTGTGTGGAGTTGCACACAAACGACCGGGTGCACGGATAATACTGCCTGGTCAAATTGGTCGGGATGTGTCAATGGCGTTGAGGGTGAAACAAGGTATTGTATAGAGTCCACCTGCTGTGGCAATGCCGCCGAAGCGCGTCTTTGTGATCCCAATCCGACGGGACCCGGAGGGGGTGGCGGCGGTACAACCAATCCAACAAACCCCCCCGCCACAAATACTCCCACGACACCCCAGATCGGGGATATCCTGGCACGTGCGGTGCAGGTGGATCCTTCCGATACTTCCTGTACTGCAATCCGCGCGATTCCCACGACCGACGGTGAGATAAACGGTACCACGCTCCAATTTACCCCCTCTTCTGCCAGTCAGCCTGCGGCTCAAGTGCAATCGGGGGCAAATTATGTAACATTTTCCAATGTTGCCGCAGGCTCTTATACGATAGATCCAAACCCGCCGAGTGCGGATTGGGCGTATGTTCGGGCTTGTTCGAGAAATCTGGACAATGGTACCAATGCCGAGGGACTCTCAAGGAATCTTCCCAGTGCCGCAGTTCTCCAATGGGACATTGGCTACACGTTAGGCACCGCGTGGGTGCAGGCGCAAGGTGGTGATGTCTACAGCTCCGGAACCATCCGCTCATATCTTCCGACGGTGACGCCGCGGGTGTTTATCACCGACGGGACGGGTGGTTACCCGGGGGTCATGACCTATGGCACAAGTTTTGACTTTGACAGCGACCCGTATGAAACGGGGGCAAGCATCGTATCGGCCGATAATTGGCAGGTCAACGCAAGCCGCGCCAGCGTCAATTACTATGATTATTTCTACCGACGGTTCGGAGCACCGACGACTCCGACAACCGCCGCTCCGTTTGACAATCTCACCGCGGTCACACAACCCGCATCAAACTGCACGGCATCGACCTGTACTCCCTACTATGTCATCGGAGACATGACGACCAGCGGCGCCTGGTCGGTGGGCACCGATGAACGGATAGTGATTCTTGTGAACGGTAATTTAACCATCGGCGGGCGAATCAATATTACGGGGAACGGCTTTGTCGCGTTCATCGTCAACGGGACGATCACCGTTTCCGATACCGTGGGTACCACGGCCGCATCCACAACCCCCGTTGTCGAGGGCATTTATATCGCAACAACCGAAACTCAAACCGGAAGTATCAATACGGGCGAAAGTTTAGCGGCGGGAACCGCCCGGTTTGTGGGGAAGGGTATGTTTGTCTCAAACGGCTTCCTCCTTCAGCGGGATTTGCAGGGTTTCGGCACGGGAAATACCGCAAATGCCGCGGAATTGTTTATCTATAACCCGCAGTTGTTGCTTACGATGCCGGACAGCATGAAGGAGTTATCCGTCACCTGGCAGGAGGTATCGCCGTAATTTTGATACAATAAGGGGCATGACCTTCGAACAGCTTCGGTTGAAGCATCCGCGACTCATTTATAAGCGATACGGCGTAACCAAATCCGATGAGGCGATTACGGTAGAACATGAATTCCTCCTTGAGCCTGATATACCGTTTCGCGCATCAACAACCATTCCCCATACCGGTGAGTTTCATGAGGAGGCATTTGCTCCCTATGCGTTCCATTTGGGGCTTATTGAAGCCGTAAGCTATTGGAAAACGGCATGTCCCCGTGAATTTGTGGTGGAAGCGGGGCATCTGGACGCTTCGCAACTGCGGTTTTGGTATGATCTTTTCATCCACGGGTTGGGCGAGTTTTTCTATCGCAATGCCATAGATTTTACCGTTCCGGGATTTCTTACCATTCGTGCCACGGGAGAAGTGTTGCCGCAGAGCATTCCTTTTTCTCACGCAGATACCGCCGCGAAGGACTTGGTGCTCGTCGGCGGCGGCAAGGATACCGCAGTGACATTGGGAATGTTAAAAAATACCGATAGAACAATCCAAACTATGATTGTCAATCCGACCGATGCGGCTCTGCAATCCGTTGCCGTCGCCCATTTTCCCTCCCCTCTTATTGTGAGGCGGATTATGGATCCGAAACTTGCGACGTTAAACGACGCCGGATACTTAAACGGGCATACCCCCTTTTCCGCCTACCTTGCCTTTCTGGGTATAACGGTTGCATTCCTCCATAGAAATACTTCGGTGATTGTCTCCAACGAACGAAGTGCAAACGAAGGCAATGTCGTCTATAAGGGAATGGAAATAAATCATCAGTACTCCAAAAGTTTCCGCTTTGAAACGCTATTTCGCCGATATATTGCGGAAGTATTTCCCGTGGCGGCAAACTACTTTAGCATGCTCCGCCCGTTAAACGATATTCAGATCGGGTTACTCTTTGCCGGGCTTCCGGAGTTTTTTCCCACATTCAGGAGTTGCAATGCCGGAAGCAAAAAAGGCGTTTGGTGCGGGAAGTGCCCCAAATGCGCCTTCACCTACCTTGTCCTTTCCCCGTTTATCGCCGAGGCGGATCTCGTCGGCATATTCGGGAGTGATTATTTCCATGATGCGGATATCCTCCGGTATATCCGGGAACTCGTGGGGTTAACCCCGGTAAAACCCTTTGAATGTGTGGGCACCCGGGATGAGGCAAAACTCGCGTTGCTTCTTGCGATTGCCCGGTATAAAAACGAATCACGGGAAATACCCGAGGGCTTGCTTACGATAAAAAGTGATCTCGGACTTACCGAAGATGATACCTTGTTTCTCAAGGAACAAGTCTTTGACGCATGGGGCGATACGTTTAATCTCCCGCCGGAGCATATGAGTGTGCTCCGACTTACCTGGGAGAAAGCGCAAGAAAATTACGAAAAAACCGCACAAGCATGAACGAAATACACGGCACATCAGCACTCATCGTCGGATTCGGCCGGGAAGGCAAGAGCGTGTTGGCATGGCTTAACGCGCACTATCCGGATCTTCGTATCGGTATCGCCGATCGCGCATTTGCACCCGACCGAATGTCGGTCAGCACAAAAGACGGGGTGACGGTTCACAACGGGGAAGGATATCTTTCATATCTTACTGAGTATGACACCGTTATCCGAAGTCCCGGGGTATCCCCGTATCTTCCCGAGTTAATCGCATACAACAAGGGACCCGGTCATCTGACTAGTGCGACCAATATTTTCTTTTCGAACGTCAAAGGGACGACGGTGGGAATAACCGGTACCAAGGGGAAAAGCACCACGTCAAGTCTTATTGCACACCTTTTGAAATTTCACTATACCGATGTCCGCCTCGTCGGGAACATCGGTATTCCCATGTTGGATTCCCTCGATACCGCAACATCAAAAACCGTATTTGTCATGGAGCTTTCGAGTCACCAGCTCTATGATTGCCGGTATAGTCCGCAGGTGGCGGTGATGTTGGGAATCGTATCAGAGCATTTGGATTATTATCCGGATCTCATAAGTTATGCTCACGCAAAAGCAAACATCATAACGCATCAGTCAAGCGATAATTTGTTGATCTATAATCCGGCGCACCCTATCCTTCGTACGCTTGCGGCTTCCCATCGGGGCAAGAAAATAACCTACGGTGCGGAGGCGCCCGATGAACACGGTGTCACGATAAAAGACGGGATAATTACCGTTAACCAAAAAGGACGATTAGTACCCGTAATACCGATGACACAAGTTCCCCTCCTCGGCAATCAGGAAAATATTCTTGCCGGCGTCTCCGCGGCTTCGGCACTCGGCGTTTCACCCGAAGTGATTGCGCAGGCTATTACCCCGTTTCGAGCTCTTCCCCACCGCCTCGAATATGTCGGGGAATTTTCGGGCATTCGATTCTATAACGATTCACTCGCAACGATTCCCCAGGCGACGATTCATGCGCTTTCCGCGCTCGGTCCCGATGCGAGCACCCTTATCGCCGGAGGCTATGACCGACATCTGGATTTTGCCGAACTTGGAGCGTATCTGAGGAGTCATCCGATAAAAACACTTATTCTTTTTCCCGACACCGGAGAAAAAATTTGGGAGGCAATAGGACAGGTACAGGCCGGGACCATTACCCGATTTACGGTGCATACGATGAAGGAAGCGGTACAACTTGCGTATGACAACACCCCGCACGGAGCAATTTGTGTGCTATCGCCGGGGAGTGCAAGCTACAATCTGTTTCGTGATTATGCCGATCGGGGGGATCAGTTCAAGCACTGGGTACGGGCATTTGGCACTGAACGGTAACCCTCCATTTATCGTGACTTGTAGAAAACCCGGCAATTCGGTATACTACTGCTATGCCAAAGCGAACCTACCAACCAAAGAAACTCAAGCGCAAACGAGTCCACGGATTCCGTGAACGGATGAAAACCGTGAAGGGCAGACTGGTATTGAAGCGTCGCCGAGCTATCGGGCGAAAAAAGCTTACCGTCTAATTATTTGCATGCTTCCACAATCTCTGCGTGTCCCCTCTGTGTTAATTTTGCCTATGCTTCGTCGCGGCAAAAAGATCAGAGAAGGTTCGATTGAACTGGTCTTTGAACGAACGCCGGAAAAAAGTGCGTTTGCCTGCATCGTACCCGTGAAAGTTGCTAAGCGGGCAACCAAGCGGAATCGCATGAAACGGCTTGTTCGGGAAGCGGTGGCCGCGCTGTTGCCGGAAATGACCGTCGGTGTCACCGGAATTTTTGTCGTCCGGGGGAAGATCCCCGATACGCAACTAGAGGTGGTTACCCTTGTTCGCAGCATCCTCGTAAAGGCGGGGTTGCATCCGTACCATGAAAACCGTACTCCTTGAAGCCATCCGCTGGTATCAGAAATATCTTTCTCCCGACACCGGGATGTTCCGCTCACTTTGGTTAGTCAGTGCCGGATGCCGGTATCAGCCGACATGCAGTGAGTATATGTATCAAGCGGTGAATCGCTATGGTATAATCTACGGATTGTGGTTAGGGGTACGAAGGATCATGCGTTGTCACCCCTTGGCCCGCGGAGGATTCGATCCGGTTCCTTCGTCCCGGTAATACTATGACTAATCCTACCCTGTGGAATCAGTTGCTCGTTTGGCCCATCATCAACCTTCTCATGGTGTTTTACAAGTTTTTTGAATGGCTCAATATCCCGGGACCGTTGGGATTTGCGGTCATCGCCCTTACGGTTGCCATCCGGTTCATCCTCTATCCCCTCATGGGAGCACAGATGAAATCCGCCAAAAAGATGCAGGCACTCAAGCCGCATTTGGATGCGTTAAGCGCGAAACACAAAGACGACAAAAAAGCCCTGCAACAGGCGCAAATGGATTTGTATAAGGCGCATAACATAAATCCCGCGGCGGGATGCCTGCCGCTTCTGGTACAAATGCCCGTGCTGATCGCGCTCTACAATGTGTTCTATCAGGTTTTGCAAAACGGAGATCTTGCAAAGCTGGTCAATGATCTTAATCAGGTGGCGTACACATCCTCCCTCAAAATAGGAACGTTGGATCTTTCGTTTTTCGGAACGAATCTCGGAGTCAAACCGAGTCAATGGCAAACGCACGGATATTGGT
>WBZO01005458.1_pt2 | contig 11426 bp, 9 predicted proteins | sample 5204261 | NCBI WGS metagenome assembly WBZO01 (sample SAMN12412400, study PRJNA552823) | activated sludge metagenome | isolation source: activated sludge from anammox sidestream of wastewater treatment plant... | place: USA: North Carolina | collected 2017-09 | reverse complement strand
GTATGCACATCATAAAGTACGCCAACTTTCAACATGGCACCTCGTTTCCTGTCGAACATTATCACAAAATCATTTTATTTTCAACGCTTTTACAAAATAAATTTCCCCGGAGAGAGAAGCGCATCGTCCGCGTTTCTCGACTCGACTACTTCGTTTCCGTCACTTTTTTGATCGTGCGCGGCTGATCCGCATTGAATCCTTTTGCCAAAGTAAGATGATAGGCAAATAATTGGGCGGGAAGGATATTGACCAAAGGCGAAAGCCATTCCGGTATCTCGGAAGGGACCGTCAACGGAATACTGGCAAGGGAAAGCGCCTTGGAGGAGTTGGATATCACCAGCAGTTCGGCCAAAAAGTCTCTGCGCAACTGCACCAGCACTTCCAACAGCGAAGCGAGCACCTTTCCCTTCGCGGCTACGGCCATCACCGGAAAGCCGCGCTCCACCATGGCGATCGGACCATGTTGAAAGTCTGCGGAAGAATAAGGCTCAGCCTCCACGTACGTCAGTTCCTTCAGTTTGAGCGCCCACTCAAAGGCGGTGGCGTAGTTAAAGCCGCGCCCCAAAACCACACATTGACGCATGTAGCGATATCTTTGTGCGGCCTGCTCGATCAACGGATCGTGCTTCAAGACCTTTCGCATCCAGCCGGGCACGCGGCCCAAATCCTTCCAATCGGACTGGCGGCCGTTCAAAGCGGCCGACAACATGGCAATCGCCATCAATTCGGTTGTATAAGTCTTCGTGGCGGCCACCGCTTTTTCAGGTCCGGCCTGAACGTCCAGCACAAAATCCGCAATGCGCGCCAACGGGGAATTAGGCGCATTCGTAATCGCCAGAGTCAAATTTCCCTGGCGCTTTCCCTCCTCGATCACGCTGACGATATCCGGCGACTGTCCCGATTGCGAAATTCCAACCACCAGCGCATTCTTCAAGCGCGGCGGTCGTTCATAATACGTAAACAACGAAGGCGTCGCCAAAGCTAGCGGCAATCCATTGCGCGCGCCCCACAAATAATTTGCGTAACGTCCGGCATTATCCGAGGTGCCGCGCGCCGCCAAAAACGCGAACGAAATTTCATGTCCGTGAATAGCGCTCGCGATCTGCTCGACAACCTTGCGCTGCGAACTCAAAAGGATGCGGACGCGCTCCGGCTGTTCGATAATCTCAGTGTAAAGTGACATGGCGATCCCTGCCAAGATGATACCCCGCCTCAGCCAAACCGGGAATGGCTACCGGCAAACGGCCCTTGATCTCGCCCTGGCCGAATACCGCTTTCGCCAGCGCGCGCATGGACGGTTCCAAAATGCCGTACGTACACAAGTAAACCGGCGCTTCCGGAAAAACCGTCAAATCGTACGGCAGGCGCAAAGCCGCGATAACCGTCGGAATCTTCAACTTAAGAGACTTGCGCACCAAAGCCGCCTGCCCCTCCTGCTGAAAGGCATTGATCGTGCCGATGATCACCGCATCGAAGGAATGCAATTGCGTCAACAGCGAAGCAATATCATTTTCATCCGGCGCATACGGAACGAGAAACTCCTCGACGCGCGGATGATATTCCCGCAAGGCGGCGGCCAACTGTGGGGTCACATACGATGAAGTATCCGCCGGCGTGAGGTCCAACGGTTTGGGGATTATCACTGCGAGGCGCTGGTCAGGTCGAAGGCACAGTGGTAGAAGATTGTTTTGATCGCGAACCAGCGTAATGGAAGCATCGGCGATCTCCTGCGCGAGGCTTCGATGCTCCGCACAATCAACCACGTTCAAATCCGGCGCGGCGGGTCGCTTCGATAACCATTCCTTCAACGCAAGAACACGCTGGGCAGATTGACTGATTGTCCGCTCGTCGAGTCTTCCGCTTTTCAGCGCGCCGATAATAGTCTTGAAAATCAATTCACATTCGTCAAGATTCGAAACCAGAAGAAGCAAATTTGCTCCGGCAGACAGCGCGCGCACAGCTTCTTCACTGATCGTGCCTTCCTGACGAATCGCCCGCATGTTCATCGCGTCGGTCACGATAACGCCTTCAAAGCCCAGCTCGCGCCGGAGGACACCTTGAAGAATGTTCGGGGAAAGCGTGGCTGGCGGGGCATGCGGCCCGTCAATGGCAGGCAGGCCGATGTGCGCCGTCATAACCAGTTTTACACCGGCTTCGATGGCGGAACGAAACGGAGGAAATTCCACCGCGCGCAAGCGTTCCAGCGAATGAGAGACAATCGGAAGGCCATGATGAGAATCGCTGGTTACATCTCCGTGGCCGGGAAAATGTTTGACGGTGGCGGCTACGCCTTGAGATTGAATCCCCCGAATCAACGCGGCGGTCAACCGCGCCACCTCAACCGGGCCCTCGCCAAAGGAGCGCACGCCCACAACCGGATTCTGCGGATTGAGATTCACATCGGCGCAAGGCGCGTAATCGAGGTTGACTCCCACCGCGGCAAGTTCCCGTCCCAACACCTCGCCGGCGCGGCACGCTAAATCTTCGGAGCCAGTCGCGCCAAGAGCCATGTTCCCGGGCAAGGGCGTACCGCGCCCCAGAGCCATCAACTGCCCTCCTTCCTGGTCGGCCGCGATCAGAAACGGAGGCAGGTCAAAGTCCCGCGCGAGGCGCTGGAGAGATTGATTCAATTCTCGAAGTTGAGTCGGCTCATCTATATTTTGCGAACGAAAAAGGGTGATTCCCGCAGGTTTATAGCGTTCGACGATCTCACGCAGTTCATCCGAAGGCCGATCTTTCCCTGTGAACGAAACCAGCAAACATTGACCGACCTTTTCCTCCAGCGACAATTTCACGGCTCATCCCTTGACCGCGCCGGAAAGACCGCGCACAAACTGGCGCTGTAAAATTACGAACACGATCAGGATCGGAACCACCGCCATCACCACGCCCGCGGCCATGCCGCGCGTATCGGAAGCGAACATACCCTGTAAGGCTACCAGTCCAACTTGCAAGGTCATGTGTTCGCGCGTGTGCAACATCAGCGAGGGCCAGAAAAAGTCGTTCCATTGTGTGACAAATGTGATGATAGCCACCGTCGCGAGAGAAGGACGAACAATCGGCAAAAGAATGCTCCACCAGATCCGAAACTCGCTGGCGCCGTCAATGCGGCCGGCGTCGATCAAATCGTTCGGCACAGAGCGAAAAGCTTGCCGCAGTAAAAAGATGTTGAAAACCGTAGCGAGGCTGGGAAAGATTAAAGCAAATAATGTATCGTAGTAGTGAAACACATTTACGGCCAGCACAAAACTTGGAATATAGGTCAACTGCGGTGGAACAATGAAAGTAGCCAATAAGATATAGAAGATCACGTCGCGACCGGGAAAATTCATTTTGGCAAACGGATATGCCGCCAGCGCAGTAAAGAACAAATTGAGCAGTACCGAGACCACCGACACAATGACGCTATTGGCAAAGAAGTTCGCCATCGGCAGTTGATTCCAAACGCGCAGGTAATTATCGAACGTGGGATGTTTCGGGATGAGTTGAGGCGGCACGGAATAGATGGCATCCTGAGTCCCTTTGAAGGAGGTGAACATCACCCAAATAAACGGGAAGACGGTGATGACCGCGACCAAACAAAGGATGATATACCAGAAAATAGTTTCAAAGACCTTGCGCGTGGCCGCGGTCGAGCGGCGCCGATCTGCGCTTACGTTGCTCACGCTTCCTCCTCGGTGCCGCGCTCGAGCGCGCGAATATTGGCGATGGAAAAGACCAGTGTGATCACCAGAAGAACCATCGCAATGGCGGAGGCCATGCCAGCATGATGCAGTCGGAACGCCTGCCGCCAAAGGTAGAAGACGACCGTCACGGCGCTGTTGAGCACGCCGCCCAACTGACCGAACAGGATATACACCTCGTTGAACACTTCCAGGGCCGCCAGACTGGACACGACCGCTACAAATGTAATCTGTGGGCGCAAACCGGGCAAGCTAACGTACCAATGTTTTTGGAACGCGTTACAGCCGTCAATCACGGCGGCATCGTACAACTCTTCGGAGATGTTCTGAAGACCTGCCAGGAAAATCATCATGTAATAGCCAAGTCCCATCCAGGTGGTCAGCATCATGGCGATCAACAGGGAATAATTGGGCTCGGCAAGCCACTGGATCGGCTCTTTGAGCGCTCCAAGCGCGATCAGCGCGCTGTTGAGCAGGCCGTTCGTATCGAGCATCAGCCGCCACGAGATTCCAACCGCGATACTGCCGCTGATGACCGGGATGTAATACAAAGCGCGGAAAGCGTTGATGCCCGGCAATTTACGATTGACAATGATGGCGAGAATAATACACAGGACGATCAGGGTGGGCGTGACCAAAAGATAGATGAACGAATTTCTCAAAGCCAGCCAGAAAACATCGTCGTGGATCAATGCCTGAAAGTTCTTCAACCCAACCCATACCGGAGGAGTTACGATGCTGTAATCGGTGAGACTGTAATACGCCACCGCGAAGATCGGATAAAGAATAAAGATTCCAATGACCAGTAAAGCCGGGGTCAAGAACAAGTACGGCGTCGGTGAGAACTTTTTGGCCATGAGGGATTCCTCCAACGGGCGGCCCTCTCCGGGGCGGAGAGGGCCGCTTCTTGCGTTGTTACTTAAGGCAATAAAGCGTTGGCTTTGACGACAGCATCCGAAAGCGCCTTCTGCGGATCGACGCCATTAAAGAGGGCGGACTGAACCGCATCGAGCACGATCTGATTCACATCCGCTTTGTGCGGAATGGTCGGTACAATGTCCGCGTACTTCGAAATGGTCTCTTTGGCGTAAGGCTTGGCGCTATCTTCGATGGCAACCGGCGCGGCCGAGAAGAACGGGTCTTCATAGGAGGCCGGGGTGGAAGGATAGACAGCCACGATCTTCGCGAATTCTAACATGCTCTTCGGGTTGGTGAAGAATTGGGCGAGAGCGATGGAAGCGTTCGGATACTTGGTGTCTTTCTTGATCGAGATGGACATCAGGCCTTTGCCGAGCACGCCGGATTTTCCAACCGGAGCGGGCACGACTGCCAAATAACCGTACAGGCCGGGATTGTTGGCGCGCACGTCGCGAATCAGGTTCGGACCGGTGGCATAGAACGCGGCTTTACCGGAGGTGAACAGGTCCAGGCCGACGCGGTCGTCAGTGGTCACTAAAGCGGTCTTGTCCACCGTCCCATCCTTGACCATATCCACGTACATCTGCAACCAGGCCGCGGCTTCGGGCGAATCGAAGGTGAATTTCGTGCCGTCATCGCTGATGACTTTGACGTTGCCTTCGTACACCATTTGGGACAGCAGGTCGTTGACCGTCAAGCGCACATCGCATAACGTGCCGGTCTTTTCCTTGATGGTCTTGCACAGCGCGGGCAGGCCATCTACGGTCTTGGGGAAGTCTTCGATCTTCAAACCGGTCTTGTCATAGACCTGACGGTTGACGAGGTCCACGTTGATGCCCTGGTACCACGGGAACTGATAGTTGACGCCGTCGACCAATTGCTCCTTCCACAAACCGGGGAAGTACATATCCTTCACGCTTTGCGGAACCACATCGTCCAGCGGAAGCAGTAAGCCTTGAGTAGCGTAATCGCTAACCCAGCCTTCGCTCACAGATAAGTTGATCACATCCGGCGCGTTTCCAGCAGCGAACGCATTGCGCAGGTCGTCCTGGAACGTTCCCTGATGATCTTCCCAATTGACCTTCACGCCGGGATAAGCCTCGTTAAAGCGCGCGATGGTGCTCTTGATGTAATCGTCGAACGTGGGAGAAAGCCAAAAGGTCCAAAACGTGATCTCCGCGTTCGGTTCGACGTTCGCAATGATCGCTTCGGGATTCGGACCGGGAGTGGGTGTCACCTCGACGATCTGAGTCTGAACGACGGTCTTCTCCACCACCTGCGGTGCGGAGGTGGCGGCTGGCGCACAAGCGGAAACCAAAATTCCGATCAGAGCCAGCAAAGTAAACAATTTGGTACGCATAGTTTCTTCTCCTGTTATTTTATAGGCGAACGGATGGTTCCTTCAAGAAAAATGACGGCTTTCTGGCGCCTCCTTTCCTAATGCGGTTCAAGATGCTCCAAAGTTCTAGTTCACCCGGCGAATCCGGTCAGATACATCCTGAATGAAGTGTTGGATAAGGGCTTGGATAAATTCAAACGGGTCGCAGTCGTCGTTCAATATCAGCGGGGTCATGTCCATCGCAAAAGACATACCGGTAGTCAGGTCCACGCCGTGCGTTTCGAAATAGGTGGCATTGGCGCGGCGGCGTCCCATCGAGGCGAGATCGTAGCGTTTACCTCCTACGATCTGCGAGTCGAAGACTCCCAGCAAGGCAAACTGGAGATTCTCGTGCGCCGAAACATCCATCGGCACTTTATCCGAATCGGCCATCCAATCCAGCGCGCGCCAAACCTCACAGCCAATTAATTTCTTCGGACGCCTGTCTTTCGGCAACCGGCGAATGGCCTCGATCACCCTCAAGGCCACGCTGACATGCGTATCGTGTTTATCGGACAGATTATGGGTGTACACAAAATCCGGCTGAGCGATCTCCAGCATCGAAACAAGGTCTTCCACAGGTTCTTTTTTGGAAGAATCTTTCGCCACACTGCTGGGATAATCCAGCATAACTTGCGCGGCATATTCTCCGATCACTGCCGCCTTATACTGTTCCTTGAAACGAACCAGGCGCATGTCCTCGTCGGAATAATCCTTATACAACGCGTCGCGCGGCGAGCCGCGCCCGTCCGTGACCACCACACCGGTGAACCACTTGTCCCTCTGCTGGAAACATTCGAGGATGGGTTGAACCGACATGATTTCGATATCGTCCTGATGAGCCGAGACGCATAAGTGCGTGGTGCGCGCCAGCGCCTGCTCCACAGGCAATCGATCGGGAATAAAAACTTCTGAAGTTTCAAGATGAAAGCGCATATATTACTCTGTGTGTGAATTCAAAACCGGCAGACTGGCGGCCGCAACCGATTGACCGATCCGCCGAATTTTTTCGTTGGGCAAATGAAGTTGAATTCGTTCTGCAATTTCCGGAAATTCCGCTTTCCAAACCTTCTCCACCCCTTCCAACAGCAACTCGCCGCCCCGCCCTGACGTACAGCGCCCGAGAATAAGCACATGCTTGATCTCATAGAACTTTGCGTAATGCGCCAGGCCGTATCCCAAATAAATTCCCATGCTTTCCCAAATCTTACGCGCGCCCTCCTGCCCGGCTTCCAATTTCGCCTGGACGAACTTAAGCCGGTCGGCATCGGTTAAACCAACCGGGATCTCGATACCGGCCTTCGGCGCGAGCCGAAACACGCATTGCTGTGAAAAATACGAGGCGCCACAGCCGCGGTCCCCGGACCACTCCTCCACCGGCGCGGACGGACTGCAATCAATCGGCGCGAACGCCAGTTCATTCAACCAGCCCGTGATACGGCCGCTCATATCCACGTAGCCCGCGGCTTCACTCGAGCCAAGAGCGATGCCCAAGATGCCGTTATCTTCGATGGACATCGAACCCGCCAGCGCCGTCACATCGCCATCGTTGATCACTTCCAGCGGCACGCCCATCTCATCCCGAAGATCCAAAAACAAATCTCGAATCAAGTGATATTGTTCGGGTGGGATGGCGCGAAACAGCGAAGCGACCATGGGACGATTGTTGATGTAAATTCCAGCCGAACTACCGCCAATCGCGTCCACGCGGGACATTTTAGCGGCCGCCGTTTTCAGGGCGGTGAGAATCTCCTGACGGTGATACGCGGGATCGTTATGTTTACGCGGCTCCCAAACCACCTCTTCGCTGTAAACAACCTGTCCATCCACCACCGCGCTAACCTTACGGTCGGAGGCGCCGAGATCGAATCCGATGCGACAACCCTCCAAATGGCGGCCGAGCCGCTGACCGGCCTCGCGCGCCGCGGGCACTTCATCGGCGTCACAGCTTAAAATCTCGAACGGCTGTTGATAAACTTGTTCGCCCATAAAATTCGCATCGAATTTTCTTTCGCCGCTCGCCGAGTAAACCCGCGAGATATATTCGCCGATTTCACGCGGCCCGCCGATATGAATTTGATATCCGCCGCGCTGCCACAACAGGAATTTGACCAGCCGCTCGGTGTATTGCAAATTCAATTGAGCGCCGGGATGATCCGGCGGCAACGCCTGGGTCTCGAAGCGCGAAAACTCTTCATTAGCGCGCCGCAAACCGATCACCAGCGGAACGCTGTGCTTCCCGACCCGATCGAGAAAGGCGCGATCCGCTAAAACTGCCGGGCGGAAATCTTCATCCAGCGGCGGCTTTATGCGTGAATCGATCAACGAGAAATTCACCGACATCAGTTTTCTTCGTTTCGTTGAAAAAGCAGGGAGTAGCTATCGAGAAGCATAAAAGCGGAAGCGCCCAAGATGCAAGCGCGATAATCGAGTTTCCCCATTTCCAGTTGAGTGCCCTCCGCGATGTAAGATAACGCGCCCTCTTTCATGGACCGCTCGACCGCTTCCAGCCAGCGCGCGCCGAAACGGGTCATTTCCCCCGTAAGGATGAATCTGTGTATGTTCAAGGTGCTCGTTAAACTGGCCAATACGTTTCCCAAATACTTGCCCGCCTCGATAACGACTTTGTTCGCGGCGGAATCGCCCGAGAGAAAAGCGCGAACAACCTGATCGAACGAATTCATCTCCGGGTTCAAAGCCTGCATACGAGACAGGACCGCGCGCACGCTGGCCACCGTTTCGAGACAGCCGCGCTTTCCACAGCGGCAAAGCTCACCGTGTTCTTCAACGACGATGTGGCCCACCTCACCCGCGCCGCCGCCATCACCTTGGAACAATTTCCCATTGATTAAAATCCCCGCGCCGATGCCGTATTTCAAATTGACCACCACCAAATTGGTCTCCGAATCTTGCGCTTCGTTGAACCAGTATTCGCCGATGGTCGTCGCCTGACTGTCGTTCAAAATAATAACGGGATGGTGGTAACGATCGCGAAGCAACTGCGCGAGCGGCAAGTCCCGCCAATCCAAATTCACCGCATTGACCACCACACCGGCCTGCGTATTGACCAGTCCCGGTGTGCCAACACCAATTCCCACAACGGGCTTCCAGTCTTTTTCGAGCAATTGATCCAAAATTTCATAAACAAGTTGCAGAGCTTTTTCGCCGTTTTGATTCGGAACGGGCAATTCCAGCGTTTCCTTGATCTCCCCTCTCAAATTCACAATCGAACCGATAAATTTATCCTGCGCCAGATTCAGCCCGATCAGGTAACGTGAATCCGCCACGACGCTCAGTAGGATCGGATTCTTGCCGCCTAAAGACGAGCCGAATCCCACTTCCTCGATCAGCCTCTCTCGCAAAAGGGCCGCCGCCGCGTCCGAGACCGTGGTGCGGGTGAGGCCGGTGATTCTGGCAATTTCCGCGCGGCTGACAGTTCGACGGTCAAAGATCGTGCGGAGAACCAAATCACGGTTGTGAAGCTTGGTCTGCTGATGTGTAGCTTTTTTCATCTCACGAAACTTTGTAAATTCACTGTACTTACAAATAGATTTTACACACTTTCAAACAAAAGTCAAGCCTCTTCGTCAAATTGGCCTTTTTTGAGGAAATTTGGGGCCGCTCCCTCAATTTCCCTTGACAAATTAATAAATCCGTATAAAATATTTAGGCTAGGCTAATTCGTCAAATAGTGCGGTCTAATTAGAAATGGCAACATTTATAAGTAAACGAGGAAAAATGCCAGAAGCGCTCACCCAATCCATTCAAGATTATCTAAAAAACATCTATGAGCTTAGTGCGGACGGCCAACCCGCCAGCACGAACGAACTGGCGGAGAAACTGGGCATCAAACCCGCCTCCATCACAGGGATGATCCAACGCCTCGCCAATACCAGCCCCCCTCTCGTGCATTACCAAAAACATCAAGGGGTGACGCTCACGCCAGACGGCTTGCGTGCTGCACTTGCAGTGATTCGCCGCCACCGCCTGCTCGAGACTTATCTGGTGGAGTCGCTCGGCTACTCATGGGATGAAGTGCACAGCGAGGCCGAACGCCTAGAGCATGTGATCTCCGATGAATTCGAAGCGCGCATCGCCAACGTTCTCGGCCACCCCACGCGGGATCCGCACGGTGAATTAATTCCTACGGCAGACTTGACCATGCCCGAAGAGAAATCGACTCCCCTTTCTTCACTACAGGCCGGCCGAACGGCGGTCATCCAAACGATCAAAGCCGCGGAGACCGACCTGCTCCGCTATCTCGAAAGCCTCGGCCTCGTTCCCGGCGCGCGAATCGAGATAATCGGGCTTTCGCCGTTCGATCGGAACACCACGATCCAAGTCGGGGAAAAGGCCGTCGTGATCGGATCGAATATTACGAACAAGATTTTTGTCGAAAGACAATAACGTGTTTTACAAGAGTAAAACAGGAACTTATCAACAAAGAATTTAAAACATCTCACATCGAGGAAGTCTATGAACCAACAACCGCAACACATAAGAACTCATAACGGTTTATCACTGTCTGAAGTGCACGAATCGGTACCGGTACCCATGAAGGGGTCCGGCTGGAGGCGCTGGCTCGCCATCACGGGGCCGGCTTTGATGGTCGCCGTCGGTTATATGGACCCGGGTAACTGGGCCACAGACCTGGCCGGGGGCAGTCGCTATAACTACGCCCTGATCTGGGTCTTGCTGATGTCGAATCTGATGGCGATCTTGTTGCAAAGCCTGGCGGCGCGGCTGGGCATCGTCAGCCGCCGCGATCTGGCGCAAATCAGCCACGAAGAATATCCGCCGGCCATAAACATCCCGCTTTATGTTTTGGCCGAGATCGCCATCACTGCATGCGATTTGGCGGAAGTTCTGGGATCGGCCATTGCCCTGCAATTATTATTCGGCCTGCCGCTGATCTACGGCGTGATGCTCACAGCGCTGGATACTTTGCTCCTGCTCCTGCTCTCGCATGTCGGCATTCGAAAACTGGAAGGTGTGGTAGTCGCGCTGGTCGGCACGATCGGCGTTGCCTTTTTGATCGAAATCTTCCTCGGCCAGCCGGAATGGGGCGGCATCGTCCGCGGCTTTGTGCCTTCCCTGCCGGACGCGACCGCGCTGTACATCGCCATCGGCATCCTCGGCGCGACGGTCATGCCGCACAATTTATATTTGCATTCCTCCCTTGTGCAAACGCGCAAGATCGGCAGTGAAAGCAAGAACATCCGCGAAACCATTCGTTGGAATAACATCGACACGGCGGTTTCGCTCAACCTGGCCTTTTTCGTCAATGCGGCGATCCTGGTCGTTGCCGCGGCTGTTTTCTACCGCAACGGTTACCACAACATCGCCGAAATTCAGGACGCGCATCAATTGTTGGAGCCCATTCTCGGGGCGACGATTGCACCGCTGGCCTTCGCCATCGCGCTATTGGCTTCAGGACAAAGCTCCAC
>WBZO01006409.1_pt1 | contig 11430 bp, 7 predicted proteins | sample 5204261 | NCBI WGS metagenome assembly WBZO01 (sample SAMN12412400, study PRJNA552823) | activated sludge metagenome | isolation source: activated sludge from anammox sidestream of wastewater treatment plant... | place: USA: North Carolina | collected 2017-09 | reverse complement strand
GCGAGCGCGGCAAGGTCATCGACGTCAAGGTCTTCGACCGCGACGACCACGATGAGCTGCCGGCGGGCGTGAACAAGCTGGTGCGCGTCTCCATTGCGCAGAAGCGCAAGATCATGGAAGGCGACAAGATGGCGGGCCGGCATGGCAACAAGGGTGTCGTTGCCCGTATCCTGCCGCAGGAAGATATGCCGTACCTGGCCGACGGTACGCCGGTTGACATCGTGCTCAACCCCATCGGCGTGCCTTCACGCATGAACGTCGGCCAGGTGCTGGAGACGCACCTCGGCTGGGCCGCCAAGACACTTGGCTTCCGCGCCGTCACGCCGGTATTCGATGGTGCAACCGACGTCCAGATTGAGGATGCACTGGCGCGCGCCTGGATCGCCGTCCAGGCGGGAGCGTTGACCGACGCTCCCCAGTTGACCGACGGCGATCAGCGGTACGAGAACTTCATCGACGGCCCGGCCCGTGACTGGCTGGCCGAGCATGGCTATGACCCCGAGCGCATCTTCGGCAGCGGTGAGACGTCTCCGTTGGAAGGCGCTGCCCGCCAGGCCTGCCTGGAGCTGTGGTTGGAGTCGCTGCTGCCTGATCCCGACGCCGCGCCGCGGGTGACGGAGGCGCTGCAGTTGTTGGACGGCGTCGAAGTCGCGCCGGTGTTGCTATCCGCACCGAAGGTAGCAACCGTAGATGGCGCAGCCCTGGTGCCGGTCAACGGCTCCCAAACGGCGATGCAGACGGTGGCCAGCGGCGAGCTTGGCCCGGTCGGCGCCCTTGGCCTGAGCTACGCCCAGCTGGTGCAAGCCGCGGATCATGTCCAGGAGCGGGCCCGCATCGCACCACCGGTCTACGGCAAGCAGACCGTGCACGATGGCCGTACCGGAGAGGTCTACGACCAGCCCGTGACCGTGGGCTACATCTACATGCTCAAGCTGGTCCACCAGGTGGAGGACAAGATCCACGCCCGCTCCACCGGTCCGTACTCGCTCATCACCCAGCAGCCGCTGGGGGGTAAGGCACAGTTCGGCGGTCAGCGCTTCGGTGAGATGGAGGTTTGGGCGCTGGAGGCGTACGGAGCGGCCCACATTCTTCAGGAGTTGCTCACCGTCAAGTCCGACGACATCGTCGGTCGCGTCAAGACCTATGAGGCGATTGTCAAGGGTGAGAACGTGCTCGAGCCGGGTGTGCCCGAGTCGTTCAAGGTGCTGGTCAAGGAACTGCAGAGCCTGGGCCTCTCGGTGGAGGTGCTCAACGAGGATGAAGAGATGGTTGATGTCGGCGCGCTCGACGGCGCCGAAGTGCCGGAGCTCGGCATCAATATCTCCGGCATGGAGCGCACCGACGACTTCTGGAAGCTGTAGACCGGCCGGCAAGCGGCATGTGACGAGAGATTCAGCGACGGTAGGTGAGAGGATTCGTAGCACCGGCGAGCCGGATTCTGGGGACACCATCCCCGGACGCCGGACGCCGGCTGCCGGATGCCTCCGAGCGAAGCGAGGAACTGTTCCGTGCTCGAAGTCAACGATTTCAACGCCGTCCGTATCACGCTGGCGTCGCCGGAGAAGATTCGCGACTGGTCCTACGGTGAGGTGACCAAGCCCGAAACGATCAACTACCGCACACTGAAGCCCGAGAAGGACGGCCTGTTCTGCGAGAAGATCTTTGGCCCGACCAAGGACTTCGAGTGCTACTGCGGCAAGTACAAGCGCGTTCGCTATAAGGGCATCATCTGCGATAAGTGCGGCGTGGAAGTGGCGCGCGCCAAGGTGCGGCGCGAGCGGATGGGGCATATCGAACTCGCCTCACCGGTGTCGCACATCTGGTTTGTGAAGGGTACCCCCAGCCGGCTCGGCCTGTTGCTCGACATTTCGCCGCGGGCGCTGGAGCGGGTGCTGTACTTCGCGCAGTACATCGTCACTTCCGTGGATGATGAGGCGAAGAAACGGGCCCTTGATGGTCTGCGCGGCAAGGTGGAAGAGAAGCTGCGTGAGCAGACCCGCGAGCTGCAGGCAGAGATCGACGCCATCCAGGGGCGCATGGCTGCTGCCATCCAGGAACTGGAAGATCAGCGCACCGAGAAGTACCTCGAGCTGGACCAGGAGGAAGAGCGGCGTGTCTCCGAGATCGCCGCGGCCGGCGGTTCCGCCGAGGACGGCCGAGAGCAGGTGGCGCTGATCCAGGCGGAGATCCGCCAGCAGCGCAGCGATGTTGCGCTCGTCACGGATGCTGGCATTGAGGCCCATCGCGAGCAGGCCCGCATCGAGCTTGAGCCGTTGATGGAGCAGTTGCGTCAGGCCCGCGGTGAGATTGAGCAGGAGTTCCGCGACCAGATCGAGGAGCTCGAGACCGACATCCGTACGCGCAAGCTGCACCCAGAGAACAAGATCCGCGAGTGGCAGGAGAAGTACCCGGACGTCTTTACCGCGGGGATGGGTGCGGAGGCGATGCTCGGCATCCTCAGAGACCTTGATCTCGATGCGGTGCGTGAGTCGCTCCAGACAGAGATCAACTCCTCCTCCGGCCAGAAGCGCAAGAAGGCAACGAAGCGCCTGCGCGTCGTCGAGGCGCTGCGCAAGAGCGGCAACAAGCCGGACTGGATGATCTTCACCGTCCTGCCCGTGCTGCCGCCGGAGCTGCGGCCGATGGTGCAGCTCGATGGCGGCCGCTTCGCCACGTCCGACCTGAACGACCTCTACCGCCGGGTAATCAACCGCAACAACCGGCTCAAGCGGCTGCTGGAGTTGGGCGCGCCGGAGATCATCATCCGCAACGAGAAGCGCATGCTTCAGGAGGCGGTCGATTCCCTGATCGACAACGGCCGCCGTGGCCGTGCCGTCTCTGGCTCCGGCAACCACAAGCTCAAGAGCCTGAGCGATATGCTCAAGGGCAAGCAGGGCCGCTTCCGCCAGAATCTGCTGGGCAAGCGTGTCGACTACTCTGGCCGCTCGGTGATCGTCGTTGGCCCGGATCTCAAGCTGAACCAGTGCGGCCTGCCCAAGCGCATGGCGCTAGAGCTGTTCAAGCCCTTTGTCATGCATAAGCTGGTTGACAAGGGCATGGCGCACAACATCAAGAGCGCCAAACGGATTGTCGAGCGCGCCCGCCCTGAGGTGTGGGACGTGCTGGAGGAGGTGATCAAGGACCGGCCGGTGCTGCTCAACCGCGCGCCGACGCTCCATCGCCTCGGCATTCAGGCGTTCGAGCCGGTATTGATTGACGGCTCGGCCATTCAGATTCACCCGCTGGTCTGCTCCGCCTTCAACGCTGACTTCGATGGCGACCAGATGGCCGTGCACGTGCCACTGTCGCGCGAGGCCGTGGCTGAGGCGCGCCAGGTGATGCTGTCCACCAAGAACCTGCTGCTGCCTTCCTCTGGTGAGCCGACGGTAGCACCGACACTCGACATGGTGCTGGGCTGCTATTACATGACCACGCTGGCGCCGTTTGCCAGAGGCGCGTACCGCCCGGCGGAGGGTACCCCCGGCACGGAGGAGACCGCCCCGCGGTCGGCCGGTACAGCTCCTTCGAGGATGCGAAGTACGCTGAGACGGTCGGCCTGGTCGATCTGCAGGCGCCGATCCGCGTCCGCGACTTCCGCACGCGCGGCCGGTTGATTGAGACCACCGTCGGCCGCATTCTGTTCAACGACGTGCTGCCGCTTGCTCTCTATGACGAGAGTGACGAGCTGATGTTCGAGAACTACGTCATGGACAAGAAGTCGCTCAAGAAGGTGGTGGCCCGCTGCTACGACCGCATCGGCAATGAGGAGACCGCCGAGGTGGTCGATGCGATCAAGCGCGTCGGCTTCCGCCACGCCACGCGCTCGGGCATCAGCATCGCCATGAATGACCTGCGCGTGCCGGTGCTGAAGCAGGAAATCCTGGAGAGCGCCGACAACCAGGTGGCCGAGATCGAGGACCAGTTCCAGATGGGGCTGATCACCGATGACGAGAAGTACGAGAAGAGCGTCGCTATCTGGAACGACGCGACCGACAAAGTAGCGAAGGCCATCGAACGCTCGCTCAACCCGTTCGGCTCCATCGACATGATGTCCCGCTCGGGCACCAAGGGCAACATTGTCCAGATTCGCCAGATGGCCGGCATGCGCGGGCTGATGACCGACCCCACCGGCCGCGTCATCGACCTCCCGATCCGCTCTTCGTTCCGCGAGGGGTTGTCGGTGCTCGAGTACTTCATCTCGACGCACGGCGCGCGCAAGGGTCTGGCTGATACCGCGCTCCGCACCGCCGACTCCGGTTATCTCACCCGCCGGCTGATCGACGTGGCCCAGGATGTGATCATCCTGCACGAAGACTGCGGCACCGAGTCCGGTGTGTGGCTGGGCAAGCCCTCTGACCCATCAGTGCTGGAGACGATGCAGGAACGGGTCATTGGCCGGATGGCCGCCGCGCCGGTCGCCCATCCGGACACTGGCGAGGTGCTGATCGACCGCAACGACGAGATCACCGAGGCGATTGCCGACAGCATCGTTGAGGCCGGTATCGAGCGCATCTTCGTGCGCACGCCGCTGTCCTGCGAGGCGCCGCGCGGGCTGTGCAAGCTATGCTACGGCCGCAACCTGGCCAAGAATGAAACCGTTGGCTACAACGAGGCCGTCGGGATCATCGCGGCACAGTCCATCGGCGAGCCGGGTACGCAGCTCACCATGCGCACCTTCCACACCGGCGGCATCGCCAACTCGCTGGACATTACCTCGGGTCTGCCGCGCGTCGACGAGATCTTCGAGGCGCGCAAGCCGAAGGGCCAGGCGATCCTGGCTGAGATCGACGGCACCGTCGAGGTCGTGCGTGAGGGGGAGACGCGCAAGGTACGGGTCGTCTCCACCGAGCTGTATCGCGATGACTACGAGCTGCCGCGCGGCGCTGACCTGCTTGTCGGCCCCGATCAGTGGGTGGATCAGGGCACCTTGCTGGCCCGCCCGCCAGAGGGATCAGAGGGCGATACGGCGCTGGCAGTGATGAGCGACCTGACGGCGCGCATCTCCGGCCGCATCCAGATTCAGGACCGCCAGCATGTCACGATCTTCTACGAGGAGAAGGACGAACGGGAATACAGCATCCCGGCCGCCGCCCGCCTGCTGGTTGAGACCGGTCAGGCCGTGCGCGCCGGCGACAAGCTGACGGAGGGCTCGAAGGATCCGCAGGAAGTGCTGAACATCCAGGGGCGTGAGGAAGCCCAACTGTACTTCGTCGAGGAGGTGCAGAAGGTCTACCGCTCCCAGGGTGTGAATATCAACGACAAGCATATCGAAGTCATCGTTCGGCAGATGCTGCGGCGCGTGCTGGTCGATAACCCGGGTGACACCGAGTACCTGCCCGGCGAGCTGCTGGACCGGTTCGAGTTCGAGGACAAGAACCGCGCCGTCATCGCTGAGGGTGGCGAGCCGGCCACGGCCCGGCCGGTGCTGCTCGGCGTCACCAAGGCGTCGCTGTCCACGGACTCCTTCCTGGCGGCGGCGAGTTTCCAGGAGACCACACGTGTCCTGACCGACGCCGCCATCAACGGCCGTGTCGACCGGCTGTTGGGGCTCAAGGAGAACGTCATCATCGGCAAGCTCATCCCGGCGCAGGCCACCATTGATCTGCCGCCGCTGCCGGCCCGCCCGGCGCGTGAGCTACCGCAGTTCGCCGGCATCAGCCCGGACGGTACGTTGCTGGAAGGCGGCGAGCCGCTGGAACTCGAGGACGAGCTCGACGGTGTCAACCGCCCCAGTACGTCGCTCGAAGCCGTGATGACCGAGGACAGCGGCGTTGACCTCGCCGAGCCGGTCGACGTGGACGACGGCGACGAGGAGCTGAAGCCGCTCGATGCGCTTGAAGGCCCGGACAGCCCGGACGCTCTGGGCGAGGATGACCTGGTTCCCGATGCCGATGCCGAGCTGGAATTGGAGGCCGACGCCGGTGTGATTGACCCCGATCACCTGGGCGGCCGCCAGCTCTAGTCTCTGCCACCGTCGACAGCGCAGCTACCGTGACCGGATCGCGGGGCTGCGCTGTTGCGTGTTCTCCCTTTGAGGCCACGGGCCCAGCGCTCCTGGTCGGTCGCGATGGCGATGCGGGGGTGGACGAACGTCGAGTGAGTGCGCCGAGGAACCAGGGGCGCCATGCTACGATGGCCGTATCAGGATGCGCGGCCGCCCGGCGAGGCACAGGGCGGGGCAGCCGCAAGGGAGGAAGGCAATGACGACCAGTGGGGCCGCCCCCGTGCCGGCCCCGGCGCCGGCACGGGAGGAAAGCGCCTACGCGACGGCGCTTGCTCAATTCGATGCCGTTGCGGAGCGCCTGCGACTCGACTCGAGTATGCGCGCGGTGATGCGCCAGCCGAGGCGTGAACTCACCGTCAACTTCCCGGTGCGGATGGACGATGGTAGCACGCGCGTGTTCACCGGCCACCGCGTCCAGCACTCTACCGCCCGCGGACCGGCCAAGGGCGGCATCCGTTACCACCCTGCCGTGAATCTGGATGAGGTCAAAGCACTTGCCATGTGGATGACATGGAAGTGCGCCGTCGTGAACCTGCCGTATGGCGGCGCCAAAGGTGGCGTTGAGGTCAATCCCAAGGCCCTGTCTGAGGGCGAACTCGAACGCTTGACCCGGCGCTACGCCTCTGAGATCGGCATCATCATCGGTCCGGAAAAGGACGTACCTGCTCCAGACATGGGCACCGACGCGCGGGTCATGGCCTGGATCATGGACACCTACTCCATGAATAAAGGCTACGTCGTGCCCGGCGTCGTCACCGGCAAGCCAATCGCGGTGGGTGGCACCCGTGGCCGGGTCGAGGCTACCGGGCGTGGGCTGCTGTATACGGTGCAGGAGGCCTGCCGCACACAAGAGATGGCGTTGGAGGGGGCGACCGTAGCCGTGCAAGGCTTCGGCAATGTTGGCTCCAACGCCGCTCGTCTGCTCGCTGCCCAGGGCGCCAAACTGGTGGCGGTCAGCGATGTCACAGGCGGGATCTACAACCCGAACGGCTTTGATTGGGATGCGCTGCAGCGCATCCGCGAGCAAGGCGCGTTCTTCAATCAGGTTAGTGGCGGATTTGAGCACATTACGAATGAAGAGTTGCTGGAACTCAAAGTCGATGTGCTGCTGCCGGCAGCGCTGGAGAACCAGCTGCACAGCGGCAACGCCGATCGCATCCGTCCCAAGATGATCGTTGAAGGGGCGAATGGCCCCACCACCCCGGAGGCAGACGCGATTCTCTTCGGGAACGGCGTGTTCGTCGTGCCCGATATCCTCGCCAATGCAGGTGGTGTCATCGTCTCGTACTTCGAGTGGGTGCAAGACTTGCAGTCCTTCTTCTGGGAGGAGGACGAGGTCAATTTGCGACTCAAGCGCATCATGACCCGCAGTTTCGAGGAGGTGCAGGCGCTGGCGGTCAGCGAGTCCGTCACCATGCGTGAAGCCGCCTATATGCTTGCGATCCGGCGCGAGGAGGAGGCGCTCCGCTACCGCGGCGTGTTCCCGTAGCGGCGTACGCGCGGTGCTACTGTCGCAGAACGGTATCGTCGTGCGCTCACAAAGGAGTAGGGTAATGCCGCGTGGTGGTCATGGGTGACGAGCCGGTCCGGTCCGGTTTCCCGGATGGGCTCTCAGACGCCGAAGCGCTGGAGCGGGTGCGCGCGGGGGACGGTGACGCCTTCACCGCCGTCACCGCTCGCTATGAAGGTCCGCTCGGCCGGTATCTGAGGCGCTCGCTGGACGACGCTGAACTGGCTCAGGACACCCTCCAGGAAACGTTTCTGGAGCTGTATAAGGCCACCCAAACGGACGGGCCGCTTCCGGCATTGCCAGGGTGGCTGTACCGGGCGGCGACGAACAACGCGCTGGATGCTGTCCGCCGGCGCAAGTTCCGGTCCAAGCTGCGGGATATGGTGCTGCGTGCCCAGCCCGCGGTGCGCGACCCGGCCGAAGAGACGGTTGACCGGATGGCTGTAGAAGCAGCGCTCCGGCGGCTGGAGCCGGGCGATCGGATGGTGGTCCTCCTTAGCGCTCAGCAGGGACTGGACTATCACGCCATTGCCCGGGTGCTGGACATTGGTGAGGCAGCGGCCCGCCAGCGCGTGACACGGGCGAAGGCGCGGTTTCGCAGGCACTTCGAGCAGGAACGTTGAGACTGGCCCCTCGTTCTCAACTCAGGACCCGCGCGGGCGACGGAGAGGACGTCACAACAATGGTGAGCCAAGCGCGACATCCGGACGAGGAAACCCTGATTGCACTGCTGGATCACGAACTAAACGGCGCCGAGCGTGCCGCCGTCGACAGCCACATCACCACCTGCTCGCATTGCGAAGAGGTGCTGACCCGGCAAGAGCGGGCCAACCGCGCACTGGCCGGCGTCCTGGCAGCCGACCTGCCTGCCGTCGGTCATGCCGATTCCATCCCAGTGCGCTGGCGCGTGCGGCCCGGCGTTGGCGCGGCCGGGGCCGGCGTGCTCGCCGGCGCAGCCGGTGCACTGATCGTTGTGGGGCTGCTCACCCGCCGCCGCCGGAGCGTGGCGATTGCAGCATGACGGGCTACCGGTCCGTGGCTCCCTCCGCAGCACGTGGTAGCCGCTCGGCCAGAACCTCTGCAAGGTGCGCAGCGCGCTGCGGGCGCTGCTGCGCCGCCAGACCGCCCCGGATGTGCATCAGGCATCCGGGATTGTCCATCACGATGCGTGGGGCGCCGGTCGCCTCTGCGTTGACAAGCTTGCGCTCGAGCACTTGTCGGGCAACGCGCGGATGCTGCAGTGAGAACGTGCCGCCAAAGCCACAGCAAACACCGGACTCCGCCATCTCCCGCACCTCCAGCCCGCACAGGCGCTGGAGCAGGTTTCTCGGCTCCTCGCCCAGTCCCAAACAATTACCTGACTGGCACGCGTCGTGATAGGTGACCGGCTCGGCTGAGCTCTCTCCAGCGAGAGCGCCGTCCGGCCAGGCCACAACGAAGTCAACGAACCGCGTGAAGTCGAAGATGCGGTGCGCGAGCCGCTCGGCGCGTTCCCGCCACTGCGGCTCGCCGCGTAACAGGTGCAGCCCGTCTTGCAGCAGCATCACGGCGCAGCTGGTCGAAGTGGTGACAATCGCATCGGCGTGCGCGGTGTCACGCTCCAGGGCGGTGATTGTCTCCTTGAGCAAGCGCCGGGCCTGAACGGCGTCACCGGCGTTGTGCGCCACCAGGCCGCAACACGTCCAGCTATCAGGAATTGAGACCTCACAGCCGGCTGCGCGCAACACCTGTACGGCCGCTTCACCGGTGTCCGGCTCCAGCAGGTCGGTGAGACACGCGGGGAAATAGGCAACCCGCATCCCAATGGCCTGTGAGCCAGGCACGAGTGGGGGAGCTGGACGGCTGAGCACATTGCGCCGTCGAAACGGTGGAGACGCCAACGCCGGCAGCGAACGCCAAGAAAGCTGCTCGTTGACCAGCGGTAGCCACTGCACCTGCCGGCCGCGAACAAACGGTCTCTGCCCGAGCCGCCCCAACTGCTGCAGCTTTGGCTGGCCGATGACCGCAACCGCCGCTCTCTTCTGCAGTGGCAGGCCATGCGCTGCGACGTACCGCTGTCGCACGTCGATAATCTGGCGCGGGATGGGTATGGCGGCCGGGCAGATGCGCTCGCAGGCATTGCAGGAGGCACACAGCGTGTTCGGTGGGCCGGCCGCGTCCAAGCCATGATGCATGGCCGTCAGCACCAGCCCGATTGGGCCGGTGTAAATATGGCCGAAGGCGTGTCCCCCCACCACTGCATACGGCGGGCAGACGTTGGCGCAGGCGCCACAGCGAATACAGCTCAGGGCATCGATCAGGTCGGGGTCCTCGCGCGTTTGCCAGCGGCCGTTATCCAGCAGAACAATGTGCTGCTCCAATGGGCCGTGCACGCCGACCGCCAATTCCATCTCGATGTCGCCGGTGCGACTGGGGCCGGTGATCATGTTGACATAGGTGGAGAAGCGCTGACCGGCGGCGTTGCGTGCCAGCACTTTGAGGATCTGGGTTGCTTCATCCAACGTCGGGACGATCTTCTCGATACCGAGCACCGCGATGTGCACCGGCGGAAGCGTCGTCACCATATCGGCGTTGCCCTCATTGGTGACGATGGCGATGGTGCCGGTGCTGGCGATGCCGATGTTCGCGCCAGTGATGCCGAGGTCCGCGGCGATGAACTTCTCGCGTAGTGTCTTGCGGGCAAACTTGACGAGCGCCTGAGTCTCGGGAGGGAGTGGCTCACCCGCTTCCCGGGAAAAGAGCGCAGCGATGCGTTCGCGGGTCATGTGGATGGCGGGGGCGATCAGGTGCGATGGGTGCTCACGTGCCAGTTGGATGATCCATTCACCGAGGTCGGTTTCCACCACCTCGATGCCTTGCCGCTCCAGGTAATCGTTAAGCTCGATCTCCTCAGTCGCCATTGATTTGGACTTGACGGCCAGTTTCCCGCCATGTCGAGCAGCAATCTCGCCGATAATGCGCTGGGCGTCAGCAACCGTGGCGGCGAGATGCACCTGTGCGCCAACCCGCGTGGCCTCGGCGGTGAACTGCTCGACAAGCTCCGGTAACCGGGCGATCGCGGCGCGCTTGATTTCTCCGATGTCGCGCTGCACCGTGGCGAACTCGTCCGGCGCAAAGAGTGCGTTGCGGCGCTCTAGCAAGGTCGATAAGCCGCGGCGCAGCGCGATCGGGATATCTGGGTTCTCCAGGCTGTGCTTGAGGCGCTGCTTGAACGGCTGTCTGCCCGCCATCGATATCATCCTGCCCGCGCCCTTCGCGGCGCCGGTGCAGGCATGATAGCCGACAGTCAGTTGTCGCCGAATACCGGCCCTCGCTATGCGTCGGCCGGAACCCGCCGCAGCACACGGGCGATGCGCTTGGGCTCAACCCCGTACCCGGTCACCGGGCGTTCCTGCTGCCAGACGAAACCTTCGACGTCCGGGTCGATGCCCGCGTCCAGCTCGCCGGTGGCGGCAGCTTCCAGCAGGGCATCGAGGATACGCTGCTGCCGGGAGCCCAGCGATCTCCGGAAACCATCGAGCTGAGCCAGGAAATCGGCGATTTCTGCTTCAGAGAACTGCTGAGCCATCGTGACGCCTCCGCGAACAGTATCTCATGCTCAGTATCTGTCCCGTGCGCGCGCTGGTCTGTCGCACAGATGACAGGAGTGCCCGCTGCTAACGCTATTCCAGCACGCCCTTGTCTCGGAGTGCGGTAATCGCATCGCCAGGTAGCCCCAGTACGTCCCGCAACACCTCATCGGTATGCTGGCCGAGGCAGGGAGCGGGTGACTGGACGCTGACCGGTGTACCGCTCATGCGGTAAGGAATGCCAATGTGCCGGCGGCGACCGGCCTCCGGGTGGTCTAGCTCCACGAAGATGCCGCGCTCAGCGAGGTGCGGGTCGTCGCTCAGATCCTTGGCGCTCATGGAGGGGA
>WBZO01006406.1_pt1 | contig 11434 bp, 2 predicted proteins | sample 5204261 | NCBI WGS metagenome assembly WBZO01 (sample SAMN12412400, study PRJNA552823) | activated sludge metagenome | isolation source: activated sludge from anammox sidestream of wastewater treatment plant... | place: USA: North Carolina | collected 2017-09 | reverse complement strand
GTTCGGACTGCACCAGGCGGACTTCGGCGTGCTGATGGCGCGCCGCGCGGTGCAGACGCTCGTCGCCGAGTTCGTGGCGGCCGGCGGCGAGTACCGTGTCGCCGCAGTGACCGCGCCGGCTGCAGGCGCGGCGGCGCTCGCGAGCGTGCTCACGTCGGGCGGTGAGGAGCGCGCCGCGCAGTTCGTGTTCGCGTGCGGGCCATGGATGCCGAAGCTCTTTCCAGAGCTCCTCGGCACGCGCATCTTCCCGACGCGCCAGGAGGTCTTCTTCTTCGCGACCCCGCGCGGCGACGACCGCTTCCTGCCACAGCGCCTGCCGGGCTGGGCCGAGTTCACCGCGGGCGACATCTACTACGGCATGCCCGACCTCGAAAGCCGCGGCTTCAAGATCGCGCACGACGTGCACGGGCCTGCGTTCGATCCGGACACGGGAGACCGGCGCGCGAGCCGCGAGGGCGAGGCCGACGTGCGCCGCTATCTCGCGCGCCGCTTCCCGGCGCTCGCGGCACAGCCGCTCGTCGAGTCACGCGTATGCCAGTACGAGAACAGCGCGAACGGCGACTTCCTGATCGACCGCCACCCCGCGTTCGAGAACGTGTGGCTCGTCGGCGGCGGCTCGGGCCACGGCTTCAAGCACGGGCCCGCGGTGGGGCGCTACGCCGCGCAGCTCGTCACGGGCCAGCTCGCGGCCGCCGAGCCGCGCTTCTCGCTCGCGAGCAAGGGCGCGGTGCAGCGGCGGGAGGTGCATTAGGCGACGGGCCGCTCGTGCCAGTCCGGGAAGACGGGCATGGCGGGGTAGCACTACAGCGCCAAGTGGTGTCGGAGAAATTTACATGGCGCACTGCGGCATCCGTTCTGGCTACGGGGCCTAATGCGCAAGTATCTGATTGTCTTATTTCGCGGACAGCCTCCGCGTTTGTGGTACGGGACTTGCTTGCCTCTAGGTCGAATAACACGAAGTGCACCGATGCACAGGTCGCCGGCTAACGAAGGATCGATACCGGGAGAGACTGTCATGGGGCAACTGGGGACTCGAAAGCGCATCGGATGGGTCGCCACCCTGGCCTTGGCGATGGGCCTGCTTTCGGCCGCGCCGGCGGAGGCGGTGATCATCCGGTTCGATCCGCTTGTGTCTGTCGTCTACGAGGGCGACTCCTTTGGCGTCGATGTCTGGGTCCAGGGGCTGCACGCGTCCGGTAGCGACGAGATAGTGGCGGGCTTCGATCTGGACGTGTTCTTCTCTGGTTCGATCCTCGCGGCGACGGATTTTGTGTTCGGGTCCGGGCTCGGCCCGGTGGACGACACGTTCTACGGCTTCTCGTCGGGCGCAGGTTTCGCGGACATCTTCCAGTTCAATTTCCTGCTTACGGACGACGAGCTCGCCGACATGCAGGGCGGCCGCGTGCGGCTCGGCACGCTGCAATTCGCGGCGCTCAGCGCCGGAATCACGCCGCTGTGGTTTGGAGACGATCCTCTCTTTGGCCAGAACATCGTCGGCCGCGATGGCCTGACGCTCGATCCGATCTACGCGATCCCCGCGCTCACCGTGGTGCGACGCGCCGTGCCGGAACCCGGCACGGTCACGCTCGTCGGACTTTCGCTGCTCGCTTTGGCATTCTGCAGGCCACGCCTGCGTCACCGCCGCCTGAGACCGAGTCCCAGGTGTTAGCCGTGGAGTGGGTCCATGCCCCGCGGCTCAATCTCCCTACTGCGCCCGCGCCGGGATGACATAACGCGTCGGATTGATTCGGCGAACGTCGTTCGCCAGGAGTCTCCCATGTCCCTGACATCACGTCGCGGCCGCGCCATCGCGCGGGCCGCCCTCGCCGCGTTCTTCCTCGCTGCCGCCGGCCTTGCGTCGCTGGCGAACGCGAACACCACGCCGCTCGCCTGCGATGTCGATGCCGACACTGACATCGACAAGAACGATATTGCGCTCGTCACTGCGGCCCGCGGCAAGCCCGCGTCGGGGCCCACGGATCCGCGCGACCCGGATCGCGACGGCATGATCACGGTAAACGACGGCCGCATCTGCTCGCTGCGCTGCACTCTGCCGCGATGCGCGGTGCCCGGCGGCAACCGGCCGCCCATCGCGAACGCGGGACCCGATGTCGTGGCGTTCGTCGGGGATACCGTCATGCTCGACGGATCGGCGTCGAGCGATCCCGACGGCAACCCGCTCACCTATTTGTGGACGCTGCGCCTGCGCCCGGCCGGGAGCACCGCGGCGCTGTCGAGCGCGACCGCGATCATGCCAACCTTCGTCGCGGATCAGGCGGGGCGCTACGAGATCGATCTCGTGGTCAACGACGGCATCGTGAACAGCGCGGTCGACACCGTCGTCGTGACGACGCCGCCGGCAAATACGAACCCCGTCGCCAACGCCGGCCCCGATCAGAACGCCGTCACCGGCCAGACCGTGACGTTGAACGGCACGGGCTCCACGGACATCGACGGTGACGTGCTCACTTACGCGTGGATCTTCACCGCTCGGCCCGCGGGGAGTGCTGCGACGCTCGCGAATCCGACGAGCGCAATGCCGACTTTCGTGCCGGATGTTCCGGGCACGTACACGGCGCAGCTCACCGTGGACGACGGCCGTGGCGGGTCGAACTCCGACTCCGTCAACATCAACACGACGCAGGCCAATCGACCCCCGACCGCCAACGCAGGCCCCGACCAGGCCGTGATCGTCTCGCAGCAGGTGCTGCTCGACGGCGCCGGTTCGAGCGACCCGGACAGCAACCCGCTCATCTATCGCTGGACGCTTATTGCGCGGCCCGCGGGCTCGAGCGCAACCCTGACCGGAGCCACGACACAGACGCCGAGCTTCATCGCCGACCGTGCGGGCGACTTCATCGTCCAGCTCATCGTCAACGACGGCTTCGTCGACAGTGCGCCCGACACGGCCGTGATCACGACGAGCAACACGCGACCCGTGGCCAATGCGGGACCCGATCAGACTGTGGCGCAGGGCGCGACCGTGAGCCTGGACGGCAGCGGTTCGACCGATGCGAACGGCGATCCGCTCACTTTCTTCTGGTCGCTCACGACGACTCCGGCGGGCAGCGGCGCGGTGCTCGACAACGCGGACCAGGCGATCGCGAACTTCGTGGCCGATCTTCCCGGACTGTTCGTCGCGCAGCTCGTCGTGAATGACGGCAGCCTCGACAGCCTGCCCGACACCACGACGGTCACGGTGAACGTGGCCGCAAATCGCGACCCGAGCGCCGTCAATGATGCGGCGAGCATGGACGAGGACGCGGCGCCGATCCTCATTCCCGTGCTTGCGAACGACTCCGACCCGGACGGCGACGCGCTCACGATCGCGAGCGTCTCCGCGCCCGCGAACGGAGTGGCAACGATCGTCGGCAACCAGGTGCAGTACACGCCGAACGCGGACTTCAACGGCACGAACGTGTTTGGCTACTCGATCAGCGACGGCCGCGGGGGCACGAGCTCGGCGCTGATCACGGTCACCGCTCGCCCAATCAATGACGATCCCGTGGCGAATCCCGATTCCGCCTCGACGAGCGCCGGCACCGGCGTGAACATCCCGGTGCTCGCCAACGATACCGACATCGACGGCGGCGCCCTGTCCATTTCCGCAGTCGGTGCGGCCGCGAACGGCACGACGAGCATCGTCGGTGACCAGGCGCGCTATGTGCCGAATGCCGGCTTCTCGGGAACGGACAGCTTCACGTACACGGTGAGTGACGGCGCGGGTGGATCCGCAAGCTCGACCGTCACCGTGACGGTCGGCGCGCCGCCGACCCTGTCGATCGACGATGTGAGCCTCGCCGAAGGTAACGCCGGCAATACGGCGTTCGTGTTCACGGTGACCCAGTCCGCGGTATCGGGCGTCGCGACCACGGTGAACTTCGCGACGGCCGACGGCACGGCGACCACCGCGGACAACGACTATCTCGCGAACACCGGGACGCTCACCATCGCGGCCGGCGCCACGACCGGAACGATCACCGTGCAGGTCGTCGGCGACGTCGTCAACGAACCGAACGAGACCTTCTTCGTCAATCTGTCGGGCGCGGCGAACGCCACGATCGCCGACGGCCAGGGCACCGGCACCATCGTCAACGACGAAGGCGCCGTCGTCATCAATCTTGGTGACGCCACGATCGGGGAGGGGGGTACCGCGACACTTTCCGCAACCCTGTCAGCCCCGAGCAGCCAGACGATCACGGTGCAGTACGCGACGAGCGATGGCACCGCCACGGCGGGTGCCGACTACACGGCTTCGAGCGGCACCCTCACATTCGCGCCGGGGGTCACCTCGCAGAACATCAGCGTGCCGACTGCGGGCGATGCGCTCGACGAGCCGGACGAGACGTTCAACATCGCGCTGTCCAGCCCGGTGAACGCCACGATCGGCGACGGGACGGGCATCGTCACGATCACCGACGATGACCCGACGCCGACGCTCTCGATCGACGACGTGATCGTCGCGGAAGGCGATGCGGGAACCTCCGTTGCGACCTTCACGGTCGCACTCTCCGCGGCATCCGGGCGGCAGGTGACGGTGAACTTCGCGACATCGAACGACACCGCAACGGCGGGCAGCGATTATGTGGCTGCGTCTGGCACCGTCACGATTCCCGCCGGGCAGGCGAGCGGCAGTGTTGCGGTCACGGTGAATGGCGACACGCTGTTCGAGGCGACCGAGACGTTCAATATCACGCTCTCCGCGCCGGTCAACGCGACACTCGCCGATGCGGCCGGCGTCGGCACGATCACCAACGACGATGCCGCGCCTGGCCTCGGCATCGCGGATGTCACGGCGGCCGAGGGCAACAGCGGTGCGACGTCGTTCACGTTCACCGTCACGCTCGCCGCGGTGAGCGGCCTGCCGGCGACGGTCGACTTCGCGACCGCGAACGGCAGCGCAACGGCGCCCTCGGATTACGGCACAGTCAGCGGGTCGCTCACGATTCCCGCCGGGCAGACGACCGCGAGCACCACCGTGGCCGTGGCCGGCGACACCGTCGTCGAGCCCGACGAGACGTTCTTCGTCAATCTCGCGAACGCGCAGAACGCCACGCTCACGGACGCGCAGGCGCTCGGCACGATCGTGAACGACGATGGCGCGGTCGTCGTGGACATCGCCGATGCGACCGTCGCCGAAGGCGGCAACGCCTCGGTCGTCGTGTCGTTGTCCTCCGCGAGCGGCCAGACGATCACGGTGCAGTACGCGACGAGCGACGGCACTGCGACGGCGGGGAATGACTACACGGTCGGCAGCGGCGCGCTCACGTTCGCGCCGGGCGTGACCAGCCAGAACGTCTCCGTCGCCACGCTCGGCGACGCGCTCGACGAGAACGACGAGACGATCCACCTGACCCTGTCGAACGCGACGAACGCGACGATTGGCGATGGCACGGGGGTCGTCACGATCATCGACGACGATCCGACGCCGACCCTCTCGATCGCGGACGTATCCGTATCCGAGGGGAACGCCGGAACCAGTACCGCGACCTTTACGGTCAGCCTGTCGGCGGTCTCCGGCCGCAACGTATCGGTGAACTACGCGACAGCGAATGACACGGCGACGGCGCCTGCGGATTACACCGCGGCGAGCGGCGCGCTCTCGATTCCGGCAGGCCAGGCGAGTGGCACGATCGCCGTGCAGATCATCGGCGACACGGTGGCAGAGCCGGATGAGACGTTCTTCGTCAACCTCTCGAACGCGCAGAACGCGACGCTTGCCGACGGCCAGGGGACGGGCACGATCACCGACGATGAGCCGGTGGTTCCGACGGTCACGATCGTCGCAACCGATGCCGATGCGGCGGAAAGCCCGTTCGATGCCGGTGCATTCACGGTCACACGCACCGGCGGATCGACGACAGATGCGCTGAACGTGTTCTACTCGATCGGCGGCACGAGCCTCAGCGGTATCGACTACAGCGGCGTGGCCGGTGTCGTGACGATTCCGGCGGGGGCTGCGAGCGCCACGGTACAGATCGATCCGCTCGACGACGGGCTCGTCGAGGGCACCGAAACGGTCACCTTCACGCTCACACCGGATGCCGCTTACGTGATCGGCGCCACGTCCGCCGCGACGGTGAACATCGCCGATGACGACTCCATCGCGACGGTATCGATCGTCGCGACCGATGCCGATGCTGCGGAAGGCCCGTTCGATGCCGGTGCATTCACGGTCACACGCACGGGCGGGGGCGGTTCGATCGTGGCGCCGTTGAACGTGTTCTACTCGATCGGCGGTACGAGCCTCAGCGGAGTTGACTACAGCGGCGTGGCCGGTGTCGTGACGATTCCGGCGGGTACTGCGAGCGCCACGATCCAGGTCGATCCGGTCGACGACGGGCTCGTCGAGGGCACCGAAACGGTCACGTTCACGCTCACGCCGGATGCCGGCTACGTGATCGGCACGCCGTCGGCGGCAACCTTGAGCATCGCGGATGACGATCTCACTCCGACCGTGACAATCGTCGCAACGGATGCCGACGCCGCTGAGAACCCGCTCGATACGGGTACGTTCACGGTGACGCGCACGGGCGGGGGCGGTTCGATCGTGGCGCCGTTGACTGTGTTCTACTCGATCGGCGGCACGAGCCTCAGTGGAGTTGACTACAGCGGCGTGGCCGGTGTCGTGACGATCCCGGCGGGTACTGCGAGCGCCACGATCCAGGTCAATCCGGTCGACGATGCGCTGGTGGAGGGCACCGAGACGGTCATCCTCACGCTCACGGCGGATGCGGCGTACGTGATCGGCGCGCCTTCCGCGGCGACCGTGAACATCGCGGATGACGACTCGGCGCAGGCGGTGACGCTGACGCCGAGTCCGCTCACGCTGCAGACCAACGCGACGGGCACGATGACGGCGACGCTCGCCCTGGCCGCGCCCGCGGGCGGACAGGTCCTCAATCTCTCGAGCAGTACTCCGACCGTGGCCACGGTTCCCGCGACGGTCACCGTACCCGCGGGAGCCACGAGCGCCACGTTCACGGTCACCAGTCTCTCGACTGCGGGCACCTCGACGATCACGGCCAGCGCGGCCGGCGTCACGAGCGACAGCGCACAAGTGGTGGTCCAGAACCGCAGCCTCGATGTCGTGCTCTCGAGCCCGCTCGTCGGCGTCGGCCGCAGCATCGGCGGCACGGTCACGATCTCCGAGACGAGGACCGTCGATGTCATCGTGAGCCTCGCGGCGGGCAACACCGGCGTCGCGACGGTGACGCCGAGCGCCGTCACGATTCCCGCCGGCGCGACGCAGGCGTCGTTCTCCGTCAACGGCGTCGCTTCCGGCTCGACCCCGATCACGGCGACCGCGCCGGGCTATGCGACCGACGCGAGCGCGATCGAGGTCACGGCGCAGGTGATCAGTCTCGGCAACATACCGGCGATTGGTCCGGGGCAGAGCACGACGATGGCCGTCAGTCTCTCGGCGCCCGCGCCGACCGATCTCACGATCAACTTCGTGAGCAGCGATCCAGGGGTCGCGACGGTGACCGCGAGCGTGATCGTGCCAATGGGCCAGCAGACGCCGGCCGCCAATCCCACGGTGACGGGCGTCTCTCTCGGCAGCGCACTCATCACTGCCACCGCCGCGGGCTTCGCGCCCGATGCACGAGGCGTGGCGGTCTCCGTGAGTCTCGGCTTCGATCCGACGCCGGCGACGCTCGTCATTGCCGAAACCAATACGGTCAGCATCGCGCTGAACACGTCGTCGCCCGCGCCCGCGGGCGGCCTCCTCGTCACGCTGACATCCGACAACCCGGCCATTGCGACGGTCCCGGGCACCGTGACCATTCCTGCGGGCCAGACGTCCGTCAACGTGCCCGTCACGGGCGTTGCAATCGGCACGACGACGATCAACGCCTCGGCGACCGGCAGCAATGTCGCGACGAAGAACGTGCAGGTGACCGCGGCCCCGGCGATCAACCTCGGCAACTTCAACATCGGCCAGAACCTGCAGATCGAGTGGACGCCCACGCTGGCGGTCGTCGCACCGGCCGGCGGCACCGCGATCACGCTGACGAGTGCGGATCCTGCGCGCCTCCTCATCTCGACCGTGTCGACGGCGGCGGGGTCCGGCTCCGTCGTGCTGAGCGTCAATGCCGGCAGCAACAACGGCGGCAGCATCTACCTTCAGTCACTCGCGAACAGCGGCACGGTGGAGGTCAACGCCTCGGCGCCCGGCTATCGGACGTCGACCTTCACGATGACCCTGGTGCCGTCGGGATTCATCATCAATACGCCGACCGTGATCAATACCAACACGCTCGATGCGAACACGAACGTGCAAGTCACGTCGGCCATGCTCAATGCGACTACGCTCAACTGGGTGGGCAATCAGTTCGTGCGAGGCGGATTCAGCGTCGACGTCAACGTGACGAGCTCCGCTCCGGCCGTGGGAGCGATCACGGTCTCGCCGCTCACGATCGAAAATGGCGACGGCGCCGCGACCACGCAGTTCGACCCCCTCACTGCGGGCACCTCGACCATCGAAGTCGTACCGCCCGCCGGATTCGCGACACCGAACAATTTCCGCCAGATCACGGCGACGGTCACCTCGAGCGGCATCAATGTCACCGCCATGACCCTGGGGCGCAACCTGCAGCAGGCCCTGTTGTGGTCGCTGCAGTCGCCGGCGCCTGCGGGCGGCCTCAATGTGACGATCACGAGCCTGGACCCCTCCAGCGTGCTGCTTTCGACCAGCGCGACGGCGGCTGGCGGGGCCTCGGTTACCGTGCCGGTTGCAGCCGGCAGCACGACGAGCGGCACGCAGGTTTACGTCCAGGCCCTCGCTTCTAGCGGGACGGCAAATCTGCAGGTGACCGCGACCGGATTTGGAGACGGCAACGGGGTCGTCACGCTGGTGCCGTCGGGATTCATCATCAATACGCCGTCTGTGATCAACACGACGACTCTCGCAGCCAATTCGAACGTCCAGATCACGCCGGCGCGGCTCAATCCGATGACACTCGCCTGGGTGCAGAACCAGGCGATGCGCGGCGGCTTCAGCGTCTCGGTGCCGCTCACGAGCACGGACCCCGCCGTCGGCGTCATGGTGCCCACCGCGGCGGCGTTTGCGGGCGGCACCTCCGCGGTGAGCGTGCAGTTCGATCCAAACAACGCCGGCAGCGGCGGCACGACGATCATCCGCACCGAGGCGCCCTCCGCCGAGTTCGCCGACCCGACGACCTTCCGGCAGATCAACGCCAATGTGACCGCGAGCGGCATCAACTTCGTGAACGAGAACATCGGTCGTGACCTTCAGACGCTCGCGACGCCGACCTTGCAGGCGCCCGCGCCAACCGGCGGCGTGACGATCACTGTCACGAGCAATGACCCGGCGCGGCTGCTTCTCGCGACGAGCGTGGCAGGTGTGGGGCAGCCGTCCGTGACCGTCACGGTGAATGCCGGCGCCACGCAGCCGAGCCAGCAGGTATACATGCACGCGCTCGATTCAGGGGGCACCGCGACAGCGACCGCAAGTGCGCCCGGCTATGCATCCGCGACATCGACCGCCACGTTCTTCCCGTCCGGATTTATCATCGACTCGCCGGGCGGGTCGGTGACGACGCAGACATTCGCCGGGAACACGACCTTCAATCTCACGTCCGCCCGCTTGAACAGCGCCTCGCCTTTCACCTGGGCGCAGAATCAGGCGCTGCGGGGAGGCGTGGTGGTGGACGTGCCGTTCCTGAGCTCGAACACCACCGTCGGTGTCATCACGGTGTCGCCCGTGCGCTTCCAGAACGGAGCCGGCAGCGTCTCCACGCAGTTCGATCCGCTCTCCGTCGGGACGACGACCGCCTCGGTCGGCACGCCGATCCTGATCTCGGGCACAACGACCCCGTTCACCCCTGCCGGCAGCTTCAATTCGACCGCAATAACCGTGGTCGCGCCGACGATCAACGCGAATCCGCAGACGACGCTCGGCGAAGACCTGCAGGTCCCCGCGACCATCAGCCTGCAAAACGCGGCACCGAATGCGCTCACGGTCACGGCGACCAGCAGTGCACCGGGCGTCGCCGTGGTCTCGAACAGCGGGGCGGTTGCAGGCGGCGTGAGTCAAAACTTCCCGGTCGCCGCGGGCGCGAACAACGCCGGCACGCTCTGGGTGCAGGGCCTGGCCCAGGGCACGACCCAGATCACGTTGAGCGCGCCCGGCTACCAGAACGAGATCATCAACATGACCGTGGTGCCGTCGGGCTTCTACATCTTTTCGCCGGGGTCCATCACGACGACTGCCGGGGCCGGAAACACGAACGTGACGATCCGGCCGGCTGCGCTCAACGCGACCACGCTCAATGTGTTCTCGAACCAGCAGATACGCGCCGGGCGTGCGCCGGTGGCGGTCAATCTCACGTTGTCAAACCCGGGCACCGGGGCGATGACCGTCAACCCCGTGGTCTTCGACCCAGGGGCGCTGACCGTCACTACACAGTTCGACCCATCGGCGGCCGGCTCGGGCACGCTGACGGTCGACGTGCCCGCGGGCTTCGATACGCCGGGTAACCAGAGGGTGATCAACGTGACGGTGAACCCATGACGCGGATGACGGCCCAGGCGCCCTGACCACAGCCAGGGAAGCCTTGGCTTGTCCGCTCGCTTCGCGCTTGATGCGCCACCCTGACCGGTTGACCGAGGGCTTGTCCAGGGGCCCGCAAGCTGCCATGAATAGCCCATGCCCGCCGACCACATCCAGCGCCGGATCCGCGAGGTCTCGAACCTCCTCGGGAAAGCCGAAGCCCTGCTGATCACCGCCGGCGCCGGCATGAGCGTCGACTCGGGCCTCCCGGACTTTCGCGGCAATCACGGGTTCTGGCGCGCCTATCCGCCGCTCGGCAAGCTCGGCATTTCCTTCGAGCGCATGGCACAGCCGTACTGGTTCGCCGAGCGGCCGGCGATGGCGTGGGCCTGGTACGGGCATCGCGCGCAGCTCTATCGGGAGGCCACGCCGCACCCGGGCTACCGGGTGCTGCGCGAGTGGCTGCAGGCGATGTCGGCCGGCGGCTTCGTCGTGACCTCGAATGTCGACGGCCAGTTCCTCGAGGCGGGTTTCGAGGCGCGCGGCCTCTACGAACTGCACGGCAGCATCCATCACCTGCAATGCGTGACACCGTGCAGTGATGCGGTTTGGCCTGCCGAACTTTCCGACCTGCAGATCGATCTCGATACGCTGACTGCCGCGGGCGAGCTGCCGCGTTGCCCGAACTGCGGCGCGCTCGCGCGACCCAATGTGCTGATGTTCAACGACATGGACTGGGTCGAGCCACGGGCGCGCGAGCAGGCCCGGCGCTTCGACCAGTGGCTTGCGCGCGTGCGCGACCGGCGGCTCGTGATCCTCGAGATCGGCGCGGGCAGCGCGGTGCCGACGATCCGCAGGCTGGGCGAGCGCATCGCGCAGCGCAATCTCGCGACGCTCGTCCGTTGCAATCCCGACTCA
>WBZO01000740.1_pt2 | contig 11437 bp, 7 predicted proteins | sample 5204261 | NCBI WGS metagenome assembly WBZO01 (sample SAMN12412400, study PRJNA552823) | activated sludge metagenome | isolation source: activated sludge from anammox sidestream of wastewater treatment plant... | place: USA: North Carolina | collected 2017-09 | reverse complement strand
CGACCTCAAGGAGATCCAAACAGAAAATACGCTACACTTATCCACAAGCCGCCCTATGACGGACGGCTATAGCCCCTGGTCAAAATTCAACGCGCACAGGTGGTCAGTTTTAAACGCGCGCCGACAATCTGGACACCCACAACCCTGGTTTGTGCTGTTGATGCTTCCGAAAATCCTTGCCATTCGTCGTCACTGAACGAAGCTTTGGCGTGGACGAATAACTCCTCAGGATCGGCCTGATGCTTGAGTCGGTATTCAGCAAGGACGGTCTCAATGAGGCGGCGCGCCGATTCCCTATCGAGGTGGAACTGTTTGCTGTCCGGATGGAACCACGGTCCGAGAGCTCCTCGAAATACGACGCCTTCGCCGTCTGAAAGAAACATCTGCGCCGCACAGCAGGCGTAGCGTGGGTCGGTAGACTCGGGCTGTTTCTTGTAGACCAATCCGACATAGCAGACGCCAGGTCTCATGTCGCCGAGTTGCCATGGACGTCCACCGCTCTTGTAGTAGGACCCGGTACAAAGCTTCCAGGCTATCGTCGCGGGGTCTTCCACGCGCCGTTTCGGATCCTTGCCGTTGGCCTTGAGAAACTCATCCGGGGTGAGTGTTGATTCGCGGACGATTTGCGTGACGATCTGATGGTCGAGGAGCCTTGCTTTCAATTGCCGCCGGAAGTTCTTGGCGTACTTGTAGACTTCTGCTTCCTGCTCGGCGAGACCGAAGAGCGTGGGTTGGACCGCCAAGGCAGCTGCCTTCTTCTCGCTGATTCCGACCTTGCCTTTGATGCGCTCCGTAGCGGCAACGGTGGAATTTGGACGGCCCATCTCAAAGATGAAATCCGGAATGACCACGTACCAGAACGATGGTGGATCTTCGGAGCGCTTCTGGTCAGAGACAAGCCGATCGACGAATACATCCACGACGGCCTTGATGGCTTCGTGGCGGTTTTCGATGCAAATGAGTCTCCGCAGTTCCTTTTCGTCGAGATCCGTGATTATGCGCACTGGCCTTTTCGACCAGAGGGAATGAAAGGTTTCTCCGAAACCGGGAAAGGGGACATGATGCGGCGCGGTGGCTTTCGACATGCGCCCAGGCTCAGGAACCTCGATATATCCCGAAACCCGATCAGCCCATTCCCCAAAGCGGCGGCAGGAGTCCGCGGTGCCAATGAAGCCGTAGCGTACTTGCCGCGGGGCATCCACGGCGTCCACCGGACCAAAGAGGTACAGACCATCGCGTGCGTAGTCGGTCTTCTGTCCAAACCGGAACTCCAACCGCGGCTCGCTCACGTGTATAAGCCGAGGCTTGTGCTTCATTGCTCGGCCTCCTCGTCGAATTCGTATGTGCCATCCCACTCCGAATCGTCGATGTCCGGATCGTCCTCGTCGGGTAGCTCCTCGCCGTCGTGAAAGACGCTGACAGATGAAATGAAACTTGCCGGTGGAAGGGATAGTACTATCGCGCGCCCATTGGCGACCGGGAGTAGAAGGGTGTCCTTCCCGTTGGATATCCACCAGAGCAACGCGAGCATCATGTCGCGCCATCGGGCATTGCGCCAAGTCTTGGCGAAGGAGCGGCGAAGCCGGTGCGCTTTGCGCGTGTCCTTGAGGGCATCCATCCCATTGTCGGAAAAAATAAGGCTGGCCGAAATGCGGGCGTGCCTTACCGGTGTCGTTCTAATTTGACCGCTGACCGCGTAGTGCCAGAAGATCGCCCGCTTGTCCGACTTTCCGACAATCTGCCTGCGACCTTTCTGGTGTTGCCACTCGAACGCTATCTGGGAGAGCGGGACTGTCTTGACGTTGCTATACCACCAGCGTCTCCCGGAGGAACCTTCCGAAAACGAAAGCCCCTTCGAGTGGAACATCATCTCCAATGCCTGATTCGCAAGGTCGGAGAAAATTCTCTGAGCCTCGTGCCAGGCGATGCCTAACTTCTCCCATCCGTGGTCAAGGAACGATTCGGTTTTCGTCTCGTCGATTGTCCTCGCGGGTATTTCTTGCCCGAGCAAACCTTCGCCGTCCGGTGAGGCAAAGGTGATGACCCCGGAGCGAAAGGGAACCACGGGCCAACGGTGAAGGTTCCTGTGTTGAAATCGCTCTGTTTGGTAACCGGTTGGAGGCTCACAATAGCGGATGGATGGCGGCAGACTTCGCACCATCAGCCAGTTGGAGGTGAGCCGTTCCCGCCGGTCAACGAGCTTCGTCGCTCCGTCGCGCTGGGCCCAGACCCAAGCTTCCGTTGAACGGCCTGGCTCCTTCCGCAGAGAAGGGAACTGAGACAGCAGATCGGCCAGTTCAGCGAATCCTCGCGCCCATCCTCCCTTGAAATCGACGTACTGGGCTTGGGCGATCCGGAAGGGGGCCTCGTACGATTCGAGCCGAAGGGGAATAATGAACTCGCGGTCGCCAAGTTGCTTTGCCAGACCCGATGCAATCTCGATTTCGTTACGCACGCCATCCTTGTCAAGGCCGGTCGGTGTGCAGACGACGAGAACCTTGGCAGCGCGACGGCGAAGCGCTTCCTCGAGTTCTCTTGACCAGTCGCATCCTCCCCTCAGGCGCATCACATCCGCCCAGACTTCATAGCCGAGCGCGGTAAGTTTTGCGCCTAGCCATCGCACGAAATCGTTGTCCTCGGGCGTCGCGTGCGAGATAAAAAGCGCGGTTCTTTGTGTGTCGTCGATCAAGGTGCCTTCCGGTGGTAATCAGGGAAGTCGAAGTTTCCGGCGCCGTCGTTCTCGAGCTCCCGGACAAATCACCTCTCTGGTCGTTATCATTTTGATACGCGCATGGTATCCTTATCGCACTTCCATGATATACGGTTTGTCGCAGACGATGAAGAAACCAGCTTCACAATTCCGCCTAGCGGCTGTGGAGGTATCCCAGGCCCAAAGGGAGCGGCTCGCATACATCGAGATGCGTGCGTGGTTTGTTGGCGAGGTTCGAAGGCCCGACATTGAGGCGAGATTCGGCGTCAAGCCAGCGGCAGCCTCGCGAGACTTGACGGCCTACAAGGAGGTTGCGCCGCGGAACCTCGAATACGATCCCGCCGCGAGGTGCTACCGACCCACCCCGGGATTCAAGCCGGTCTTCGGTTTCAACGCGGAACGCGTCCTGTCGTGGATCGCGCAGGGGTTCGGCGATGGGCTAGAGCCCAGGCCGAGGAAACCCGCGCCGTTTGAGGGGGCTGGCTGCCTCTGTGTTCCCAGCCTAGACATCTTGGCCTCGGTCACCAGGGCCCTGTGCTCCGGCAAGGCGCTCAGGGTGACCTACCTTTCGCTGTCCTCCGGCCGCGGAACGAGGGAGATCGTGCCGCTTGCGCTGGCGGACTCCGGAGGCCGCTGGCACGTCAGGGCCTTCGACAGAAAGAACGGGAGGTTCTCCGATTTCGTCCTACGACGCATCCTCAAGGCAGATCCGGTCGACGGCGAGCTGGATGAACGCGAAAGGCTCGAAGCCGATGAGCAATGGGCCAGGATGGTCGATCTTGTAATCGTCCCGCATCCGGACGCCCGTTGGCCCGAGGGAATAGAGGCCGACTACGACATGCGCGATGGCGCTCTGAGGGTGAAGATGCGCGCTGCCGTCGCCGGCTATTTCCTGCATAGATGGAGGGTGGATTGCTCGCCGGGACACACCCTTGACCCCGCCGAACACCACCTTTGGTTACGCAACCAGGAAACGCTCTACGGCGTCGAGAGCGCCGACGCCATGGCCCCGGGGAGGGGTCGGAACAACAACAGTAGGGAAGGAAGCGACTGATGCTCGGACTTCAACTGCGCGAGGAGTTCAGGGGGGCGAGGCTCCGCGGGACGACCATCGACTTCAACAACGCGGCCAAGACCGGCGCGTTGGACATGGCCGCGCGGGACTTCCTGCGCATCACCTATCCGTCCATCGACCTCATCAAGACGATGAAGGCGGTCGCCCCGGGACAGAACCGTGCCGTGGTCCTGATCGGCAACAAGGGGCAAGGGAAGTCTCACCTCATGGCGGCCCTTTGCCACCTCTTCACGGACCCCGATGCCGGCGAGGAGTGGCTGGGCGGTTGGGCCGACAGGCTGGGACAGCCGGCCCTGAAGTCGATTTCATTGCGGACCTCCCGGCATGTGATCGCCGAGCCGCTGCACGAGCACCGCTTCCCGTATCTCTGGGACATCCTGTTTGCGCGCCATCCCAAGGGCGAGTTCGCTCGCGGCAAGTGGCAGGGGACCGGCACGGAGGTTCCCGGCAAGGACGTTCTACTGGAGATGTTCAAGGCGCGGCCCGCGGTTCTGCTCCTGGACGAGTTCCAGACGTGGTTCGACGGCCTTTCTGACACGGGCGGCCAGCCAAGGCAGGTGTGGGCCTTCAACTTCGTGCAGCTTCTCTCCGAGATCGCCGAGACGAATCCCGAACTGCTGACCCTCGTGGTCTCCGTGCGCGAGGGCGCGTCGAACGCCGCCCAGCAGCTTTTCCGGGTCAATCCCGTCCGGGTCGACTTCAAGGGCGAGCAGGCGCAGGCCGACAGGAGACGGCTGCTGCTCTACCGGATTTTCGAGAACCGCATCAACATCCCCGAATCGCAAATCGTCTCGCTGGTGGAGCCGCACTTCTCGGAGTTCATGCGCCTGTTTGAGCGCCCGGCCTCCGAGTCGGAGAAATTCAGGGGGCGCTTCGTCGAGTCTTGGCCGTATTCACCCGAACTGCTGCGGCTTCTCGACGATGAGGTTATCTTCGCGGTCCAAGCCCAGGGGACGCGAGATCTCGTCCGGATCCTCGTCGAACTCTTCAAGGCGCGCGGGGAAATTTCGCCCGTGCTCACGCCTGCGGACTTCGAATTGTCGGGAGACGATACAGGAAGCGCTGCGTCCCTCATAGACACCGTCGGGATTGATCATCACAAGCAACTGCGAGACAAGGCGTTGCGCAACCTCACGGCGGTCGAGGAGGCGCTCGGCGGCGACCTGTCGCAGGTGCCCCACCTGAGGGAAATCGTGTCCGCCCTCTGGCTGCGGTCGCTCTCGCTCGACAACCAGCGGGTGGGGGCCGAGCCGTCCATTCTCCAATCGGACGTCACGCGCGGGGCCAAGCAGGACGACAACGCCTTTCAGGCGGAACTCGCGGTCATCGAGGGCAATAGCTACAACATCCACAAGATCGGCAACCGGCTCGTGTTCAAGCTCGAGGAGAACGCGCGCACGCGTCTTCTGGCCCACGCCCGCAACGACAAGCTGTTCCTGAACGGCGAGGACACCGACACGCTGGCCTCGGAAATCCGCCACTGCATCGGCGGCGACGTCCAGATGTCGGGCCAGTTCAGGACGATCGTTCTCAAGCGCGAGTGGAACAACGATCCGTGGTCCGAGGTGGACGAGCGGGAACGGCCCTCCGCGTGGGACAACAGGGTTCCGCTTATCGTCCTGCCCGTCCATCCGGACAAGCCCGGCGGCGTCCTCGGCGAATGGCTCAAGCGTTTCGTCCCGCAGGGAAGAAACACGGTCCGCTTCCTCCTGCCCAAGAAGAACCCCGCGGACGTCCACCAGGGCAACGTCATGCAGGACAAGGATCTGCTTCTTGCGGCGCGGGCGACCTTCCTCGCCCGCCACTGGCAATCGTCGGAGCCCGTCTACAAGTCCCTCGCCACCGAGTTCGCAGGCCAGATCAGGACGCGAATCTCCGACCGTTTCGACCGTTTTGCCATTCTCCGGATTTGGAACCACGAGGAAACAGGGAAGTGCGAATTCAGCGTCGAGCCGCACGGCACGAAGGGCGACAAGATTCCCGGCGCCGTCCAGGAGAAGATCAGGCAGAACCTGTTCGTGGCCGAGGATTTCGACGAGATGGTGGTCTCGTGCGCGGAGAAGAACCTCTCGATGGCGAAGCTGCTCGCGGAACTGCGGGAGCCCCGGGGCGGGGGCAAGGAGAGCATCCCGTGGCTCGGCGAGGCCGAGGCGAAGGACGCCATCCTGCGCGTCTGCGCGTCCGGGAAGATCGCCATCAACGTCAGGGGCCTCAAGTCGCTGCAAATCGCTCCGGGCGAGGCCGAGGACGCCGCGCTGAGAAGGGTGAAGCGCGAGTTCGACGCCACGGGCAAGCAACTCGAGGACACGCTGCTGTCTCTTCCGGGATCAAGCCCGGCGAGCGCGGGCCAGACGCCCGGCGAGCCTCAGCCGCCGGCAACGCCGGGACTCCCGGGCATCCCGGGATTGCCGGGCACGGGGGGGACGGCCCCGACGGGTGGCGGCATTTTTGGCGGCGCTACGGTGGCTCCGTCGACCACGCGCTGCTCCAGCGAACCGACTTCCGGCCTCACCCTCTTGGGCAGGCTCGAATCCTGGAAGGTGAACGCTGGAACGCCCGTCCGCAACGTCGCTATACGGGTCGAGAAGATGACGGGCTCGCAGCTTGCGGCTCTCGTGAAGTCGCTGCCGGACGGCGTGCTTTATAGCCTAGAGGCGGACAGGGAGGATTCCTGATGGTCGGCGCGGAAACCCTGGAAAAGCTCCTGCGCGCCGAACCCGGCGAGGCATGGGCCGAAGTCTTCTCGTTGCTCTGGAAGGGGCTCTCCCAGCCCGTCACGGAGCCGGACACGGCCGCCGAGATGGTGCGTAGGGAAAAGTCCTTCGAGGGTCTGGACCTTCTGCTGTCGGGCGCGGCGTGGGATCTCTGGTCGTCGTTCGAGACGTCCAACGAGGCAACGGCCGACGCGCTCGTGGCATGGTGGGACTCTGTGTCCGGTGGCAGGGCGGTGTTGATACTCGACGCGCTCTCGTTGCGCGAGAGCCCGTGGATACTCGGCGAGGCCGCGCGGCGGGGATACGAGGTGAAAGGCGCAAGGCCGACGGCCTCAGCCCTTCCGAGCGACACCACGAGTTTCGCGAGGGCGCTTGGCCTTCCGCAGAGATCATCGCTGTCGGCGGGGAAGGTTCCCTCGCTGCGTCTTTCCGGGGCGGCCACCGCCTTTTTCGAGCAGCCTTGGCGCGAGTGCGCTGACACGCTCCCCAACGCACCCGATCTCTTCGTCTGGCACGACTGGCCCGACTCGCTGATGCACGACCTTTCCTCCGCGGGGCCCGGGCTCAGGCAACTCGCCGAGGATGCGAAGAAGGTCTTGACCGGCGACGACTTCTGGCACCTTGTCGACCGACTGGCGACGGGGCGGCGCGTTGTCATTACCGCCGATCACGGATACGCGGCCTCCGGTCTGTTTGCGGACGTTCCCGACGAGGGGCAGAAGACCTATTTCCAGCAGACGTTCGGGGCCGAGCGCCACGTGGCGACATCCGACATGGCCCCTTCGCACTGGCTGCCGCCAGTGGACATACCGCTACAGACCGCTCGCGGCCCGCACCGCTTCGCGATGGGACGGCGCGGATGGCGCGTCCAGTCTGGACGAAAGAATCTCTCCCACGGCGGACTCTCCGTCCTCGAAACGGCCGTGCCTTTCATCGAACTGGTCAAGAAGGCGTAGCGCGATGGCAAAGGCGCAGAACAGGAGACCGAAGGCGGAGATCCTTCTGGACGACGTGGCGACCCTTGTCGGCGCGCGCAAGAAGTTGAATCTCGAATGCGTCGATTTTTCGGATCCGAACCGTCCCAAGTCGTGCCTCGAGGTTGACTTTCCGATCCTTCCGATCAATGAGGTCGCGGTCATCGAGGGGAACGCCGACAAGCCGATTTACCAAGTGAGCAAATACTGGGCTCGCCGCTCGTCAAGCGTCTTCCGCGCGATGCTCATCGCGGGCGCCGCCAAGGCTCCGGAATCCGACAGGCAGGCCGGCGCGGTGGTGTGGCAAAGCTTCTACGGGAACCATCAGGGCAACCAGGCGTTCTCGAGGCTGAAGGTCGCCGACATCTTCATGGGCGGCGGAACGACGCTCGTGGAGGCCGCCAGGCTCGGCATGAACGCCCGCGGCAACGACCTCAACCCGATGGCGTGGTTCGTGGTCAAGAGCGAACTCGCGGCGGTGCGGCGTGAGGATGTGGAGGCACTTCTGGGCAGGGTGAACGACGAGGTGTTCGGGGCGATCCGCCCCTATTACGCCCAGACCTGTCCGCGCGGACACGGAGGGGTATGGATTGAGAAGGCGTCGGGGCGGGAAATGCCGGCCGGTTTCGATCCCCTGACGCTTCCTCTGTCCTCGCGCAAGGCGTACGCATACCGCGGGCCGGAACTGATCTACACGTTTTGGGCCAAGCACGGCCCGTGTCAGGCGCAAGACTGCGGGCACAGGACGCCCCTGATCTCGGCCCCGGTGTTCGCGACGAAGACCATGACGGTCACGGCGTGGCAGAGGGATTGCTCCTCATGCGGACAGTCGTTTGACGTGGAGCGGTATGCCGCCCGGATGGCCCCTGGAGAGGCTTACGTCGTTCTCGAGAGCGAAAAGGCCCACGCCGTCATGGACGAGGAGGGACGCTATGAGTGTCCGAATTGCGGTGCCCGGCACGAGGATCTCAAGGCGCGGCTGACGGGTGAATCGGTGATTCTCGGCAAGGGGGAGAACAAGAAAGTCGAACTGTCCCTTGTCCTCGCTCCCGAATGGTTGAAGGGGGCGCCACGCGTCGATGGGCAGGGCCTGCCGATGGGCGGACGCCCCGGCGATGATGCGGCGTCCACCTCGAGATGGTACGAGGCCCGTGCCAGGACGCTCTCGTTCATTGAGATTCGGGGCTCCGGGCTGCCTTCGGAGGTCATTCATCCGGTCACCGGGAAGAAGGTCTCGACAACGGTCGGGACCTCGGCGATGAGGCAGACGGCGGGGGGGGCGCAGCCCAAGAAGTCCTCCTTTGCCTGCCAGGAATCCACCTGCGGTCGGGAGTGGGATGTCTTGGAGGCGGTTCGGGGCAGCGGCAGGGCGGGGCCGATGGCTCCCTTCGCCTATCACGCGCATTGCCCGGAGTGCGAGGCGGCCGGGGATCCGTATTCCGGGCGCTACTTCGTGCCAGCCCGGGACGTTCGCGGCCTGTCTGCGGCGGAAATGGAATGGGAGGCGCGCCGGTCGGCGGACTTGGCCGGCTATTGGCCCGAAGATCCCATTTCGGAGGGCTGGAAGACGCACAAGTGGGGCATTCCGGATCACGGCTACACACACTATTGGAAGATGTTCAACTCGCGGCAGTTGTTGGTTCTGTCGCAGATCCTCAAGGCCATAGCGTCGGATGCCTCTTCGCCGTGGGAGGCGAAGGAGGCCCTTTTGGGCGCCTTCCAGCAGTATGTCAGGAACCAGAACCTCCTTTGCTTCTGGAACGAAGGCGCCGACAAGATGGAGCCCCACTTCTCCGGCAACAACTACTCGCTCAAATCAAGACCCATCGAGAACAATGTCTTCGGAAAACTGGGACGGGGCCACTGGCTGGCCTGCGCGGAGGGGCTTGTCGAGTCTATCGCTTGGCGGGCGAGTCCGTGGGAGCGCGTGACCAAGACCGAGGTGTCGAGACTGTCGAAGGATCTTGCCAAACAGTTCAAGCAGGGAAAGAGCCTGCGCGTCCAAGTCGGCGATGCGGTTCTGGATAGGGTTTCCATCACCTGCGGTTCCTCGACAGAACTCGCATCAGTCGGCGATGGTGCGGTTGACATGGTCATAACCGATCCGCCGTTCTCCGAACTGGTCCAGTATTCGGAGCTTTCCGACTTCTTTTACGTATGGCTCTCTCCCATCCTGCGGAAGGTCTACCCGGATGTTTTCGGGGGCGACTACACGCCGAAAGCTCTTGAGGCCGTAGAGAATCCGTATAGGCAGGGCGCAGACGCCAAGGCTTTCTATCAGCGCATCCTCACGGGCTGCTGGCGCGAGGCGTTCCGGATCCTAAAGCCTGGCGGCATCCTGGCATTCACCTTCCATCATTCCGAGGACGGGCCATGGGTGCAGGTGCTCGAAAGCCTTTTCGAGGCCGGCTTCTACCTGGAGGCGACCTACCCAATCAGGGGAGACGAGTCGAAGGGCGACGCACAGTTTGGCTCGATGAAGGTGGAATACGACATCATCCATGTGTGCCGCAAGCGCATGGGGGATCCCGAGCCGATAAGCTGGGCGAAGCTACGCAAACGCATTTCCGACGACGTCAAGCAGATCAGCGATCTTCTCGACCAGCATCAGGAGGGCGGACTGCCCAAGGCCGATCTGGAGGTCATCCGACGCGGCAAGGCCCTTGAATACTTCTCCAAGCATTACGGCAAGGTTTACGTCGAGAAGGGACAGCCCTTCTCGCTCAAGGAGGCCCTGACGGGAATCAGGCAGCTTCTCGACGACGAATCGGAGGGAGGGGTGGTTCCGCCCGTTCTCGCCGAGCCATACACGCGCCAATTCCTGCGCATTTTCGACGGGACGACTGCGGTCCCGCGCGACCAGTTGCTTAAGTATCTCCGCGGCACAGGCATGGACTACGACGTGTTCGAGAAGATGGGGTGGTGCTCAGAGGAGAAGAAGGTCTATTCGATGGTCTCGCCGCTTGACTTCGCCCGCGGTTGGCGTGGGCGACAGCGCAAGGGGATGTCGCGCGACTTCGATCAAACCCTGTTCCTCGTTGGGGCGTGTTTCCCGGACAGCGGAATTCGCGTCGAGGACACACTCAACAATCCGAACTTCGAGCCCCATCCTGCCATTCCCGATCTGCTCGACTGGATGGGCGAGCGCGGAGGAAACAAGGAAACGCGGTCCGCCGCAAGGACGGCGAAGACCCTCTATACGCGATGGCTGTCCGAGCACAAGGCCAAGGTCGACGCCATGCGCACCCAGTTTGACCTTCCGTTGGAATTCGCGAAATGATTCCTCCACTCGAAATCGACTCTTGGAAGCGCAGGGGCCACACGATCCTATGGGACGCCGGGAGCTTGGCGGCGTTCTGCCACCCAGGGAAAGCGATTACGTTGCGCCGCTTTCTCCGCATGCACGACGCAGGGTGGCCCGATGCGGATGTCGACGCAACCTTGGTGAAGGGCAGGGCGCTTGTCGTCGCCGGGCTTGACGCCGCCCTCGACGCCCAAGACCCCGACGCCGCGCTTGAATGGCTGGAAAACACGGTGTATCCGGCCATCATTTCCTTCGAGAAGAACGTGGCCGACGGGGCGAGCCAGGCCGCCCTGATCTTCTGGTTCGCCGACGGGCGGCGCTTCAAGCACAGCATGGCGGACCTCGTGGCATGGTGGGATTGTAGCCCCGCCTTTGGGCAAAGGCAGATCCCCCTCACGCGCGGCATGTGGAACGGCTCGTCGGCGAGCATGCAGGAGATTCGCGATAGGAGCGCCGAGGGGAAGGTTTCCCATGTCGGCTATCACGTCCAGAAGATTTCGGCATGACGGCTCTGGAGTCCGTCTGCCCGCAGCTTGGCGCACGTGTCTCGCATCCGCAGTTCGGGGCGGGCGTCGTCGTATCGGCCGAGGCGGGCGGATATGTCCGCGTGTTCTTCGAGGGTGGCGAGAGGCAGGTTCCGGTCGCGTCGCTGTCGGTGGC
>WBZO01002256.1_pt1 | contig 11439 bp, 10 predicted proteins | sample 5204261 | NCBI WGS metagenome assembly WBZO01 (sample SAMN12412400, study PRJNA552823) | activated sludge metagenome | isolation source: activated sludge from anammox sidestream of wastewater treatment plant... | place: USA: North Carolina | collected 2017-09 | reverse complement strand
CGGACGAAGCGCACGACGCGGGGGGCGTGGGGGAGTTCCACATCGATCACGCAGAGCGAATTCGACTCGTCGGCATTCGGGTCGCCGAGTCCCGGGACGTCGACCACGCCGGCCGCAGTCGTCCGCCGCGCACCCGTCAGGGCCTCATTCGACGGGAAGCCGAATGCGGGGAACGGCAGCCCTGTCTCTCGCGCCCGTTTGGGATCCGCGCCGGGCACGGGTTTGTACTCGAGCAGGCCGACGTTGGTGACGTACAAGCGGCGGCCGTCGGCGGACAAAGCCGCGCGAAAGGGGAGACGGCCGGTTCGGACGCTAGCAAGCAGGCGGCGGGTGCGGGTGTCGAAGATGGCGACGCGGAAGTTCGCCTGATCGACGACGTAGAGAATCCGGCGTCTGGCGTCGTAGGCGAGGTCACCGGAGTAGCTGTCCCGCCACTGACCCTGATTGAGGTGGTAGAGCGCTTCCACGCGGCCGGAGGGGATGGCGATTTCGCGCACCCGCCCGCTGTTGCCCTCGCTGGCCAACAGGCGCCGGTCGGCGGCGAATTGGAGTCCCATGAAAACGCTGCGCCAATCGTCCTCATCGCTGGCGGCTTTCTCGTTCCGCCGCCTGGTCGCGAGCGTGCGGGTCTGCCAGGGTTCCGAGGACATATCGAGCAGCGTCAGGGAATAGCGGTTGGGGCCGCCGTCCGAGGTCACCGCGAAGACGCCGTCCGGACTGATGGCGAGGCCGAAGGTTCCGGGTCCGGTCGGGAAATGGCGTCCGTACGGAGCGATCATGCGGCCGCCCGGCAGGATGCTTTCCGCACCCGGGCGGCGGACCGCGACGCGAGCGCCGGCCGGCGTCCGGTAGTCTTCGCCGCAGACGGCGATCGACAGCAGGGCGGCGGTCCACAGAATTCTCATGCGCGGTCTCAAGTTCAAGCGTCTCAGAGCATCACCAGGCGGCGCAACGGGAAGGGCGGCGGCGGTTTGGGAGCGGCTCAGCCGAGCACCTCGGGATTCACGGGATTGGGGGGCCGCTTTCCGGCCAGGAAGGCGGCTGCGTTGTCCGCAGCCATCATGGACATTTTCCTCCGGGTCGCGATGGACGCAGAGGCGATGTGGGGCGCGACGACGACGTTGGGGAGGCGGAGCAGGCGCGCCTCGACGGCGGGTTCCCGCTCGAACACGTCCAGTCCGGCCGCCCAGATGCGCCGCTGCTCCAAGGCGTCGGCCAAGGCGGCTTCGTCCACCACCGGCCCGCGCGCGGTGTTGATGAGGACGGCCGAGGGTTTCATGAGGGCGAGTTCCGGGGCGCCGATGAGATGTCTGGTTTCCGGCAGCAAGGGGACGTGCAAGGAGACGAAGTCCGCGGTTTGGAGCAACTGCTCTTTCGATGCGAAGACGGCGCCCAGTTCACGCTCCGCGCCAGCGGGCAGGCGGACGGCGTCGTGGTAGAGAATCCGCATGTCGAATCCCCTGGCCCGCCGGGCGACGGCCTGGCCGATCCGTCCCAGGCCGAAGATGCCCAGAGTGGCTCCATGCACGTCCTGGCCGGCAAGCAGGTCGATCTGCCAGGTCTTCCATTGCCCGGCATGGACGAAATTGTGCGCCTCGGGCACTCGCCGCGCGGCGGCCATCAACAGCGCCCAGGCGAAATCGGCGGTCGTCCCGGTCAAGACGCCCGGGGTGTTGGTGACCAGGATTCCACGGCGCGTCGCAGCGGGGACGTCGATGTTGTCGTAGCCCACAGCCACCTGGGCGAGGGCTTTCACCGACGCGTCCAGGCGTTCGATCACGCCGCCGTCCAACCTGTCGGTCAACTGAGTCACCACGGCCGCGCAGCCCGTGGAGCGCGCGAGGAGCGCGGCCGGCTGCAGACCCGCAGCGGCGTCTTCATAGTCGACGTCAAAGTCCGCCCTCAGCGCTTCAACCGCCTCCGGATAGATGCGCTTCGTGATCAGGATGCGTTGACGCGCCATAGGCTTTTCCGCCGCGATTGTCGCACACCGGGCCGCGCGCATACAATTGTCGATGCCATGTCTGAACTCGGCTTTCTCGGTCTCGGCATCATGGGCTATCCCATGGCGCGCCATCTGCTGCGGGCGGGACATTCGGTCGCGCTGTGGTCGAACACAGCGGCTAAGGCCCGCCAACTCGCCGCAGAGGAAAACGGCGTTTTCTGCGCCACGGCCAGGGAGGTGGCGGAGCGGGCCGACATCGTGTTTCTCTGCGTGGGCGACACGGACATGAGTGCGGCAGTCACGCTGGGCAAGGGCGGATTAATCGACGGAGTCCGCGCCAAGGCCACGATTGTCGATTGCTCCACGGTCTCAGTCGCTTACGCCCGGCGCGCCGCGGCCACGCTCGCGGAGAAGGGGGTCGACTTCCTGGACGCGCCTTGTACGGGATCGCGCCCCGGCGCCGAGGGTGGCACGCTGACGTTCATGATCGGCGGGGAACGGGCGGTCTATGAAAAAGTGAAGCCGTTCTTCGAGATCATGGGCAAGCGGCTGTATCACTGTGGTGGCACGGGCATGGGGCTCGCCGCGAAACTATCTCAGAACCTTATTCTTTGCAATATTTTGCAAGCATTTAACGAAGGGCTTGTCCTAAGCACCCGCGCCGGGGTGGATCCGGATCTCATGCTGGACATCCTAGACAATTCGGCCGCCAAGTGCGGATTGATCGCCTACAAGGCTCCGTTCGTGTTTCGCCGAGATTTTTCTGCCAATTTTTCAACTAGATGGATGCACAAGGACATCGGACTGATGATGGAAGAGGCGAACGAGCTGCGAGTTCCCCTTCCGCTGACGGCGGCCACCCAGCAAGCTTTTCGAGCGGCGATTGCCCAGGGTCTCTCTGATGAGGATATGTGTTCTACAATCAAGGTCTTAGAGGGGATCACGGGGGTGGAGGTGAGGTCTGTCTCCAAAAAATCATAAAAAATCTCTTGCAATCCGGGGAACAGTATTCTAAGATTGGAATCAAGCCGGGGAGGCAACTCCCACCAAAGCGAGACTAACCTCAAAAGACCCCTGAAGCATTCACCTCCCCGGCGCCTTCGGGTCTCTCGCAAAAAACAAAACAGCCGATAAGTAGCAGAAGCGGTCGAAGTGATGGATGGAGCGGTGACGAGTTCGCGCCCGAATGCCGTAATGTTAGGATGGCGGGTGCGAGGGATCGCCGATTGCATGCAGCCTCCTCCGATCCAGCGATTGACCATTCTCGGCTCCACGGGGAGCATCGGCCAAAGCACACTCGATGTTGTCCGGCGCAACCCGGAGCGATTCAAGGCGCATGCGCTGGTGGCAGGCCGGAACGTGGAGGTGCTTGCGCGCCAGATTGCCGAGTTCGGCCCGCGGGTGGCGGTGTTGTCGAGCGAAGAGTTGCTGCCCGCACTCCGCGAATGTCTGCGGGGCCTGGGCGTCCGCGAACCGGAACTGGGATTCGGGCCGGAGGCCTACGTGGCGGCGGCGACCGATCCGGAGAGCGACACGTTGATGTCGGCGATTGTCGGGATCGCGGGCCTGGAGGCGACCTACGAGGCGATCAGGGCCGGAAAGCGGATCGGGTTGGCCAACAAGGAGACGCTGGTGGCCGGCGGCAGCCTGGTGATGAAGGCGGCGAAGCGGCACGGCGTGGATCTGCTGCCGGTCGACAGCGAGCATAACGGCGCCCATCAGTGCTTTCGAGCGGGGCGGCGCCAGGAGGTGACGAAGCTGATTCTGACGGCTTCGGGCGGCCCGTTTCGGGACACGCCGCGGGAAAATCTGGCGGACGTGACGCCTGAGCAGGCCTTGAATCATCCAACCTGGCGGATGGGCCCGCGGATCACGATCGATTCGGCCACGCTGATGAACAAAGGATTCGAGGTGATCGAGGCGTGCTGGCTGTTCGACCTGGCAGCTTCGCAGGTTGAGGTTGTGGTGCATCCGCAGTCCACCGTGCATGCCATGGTGGAATACAATGATGGCAGCGTGATCGCGCAAGTATGTGCTACCGACATGCGCATGCCGATTCAGTATGCGCTGACGTGGCCGGAACGGGCGCCGGCGTCTGTGCCGCGGCTGGACTGGACGTCCAGCCGGAGATGGGATTTCCATGCGCCCGACTTCGAGAAGTTCCCCCTGTTGCGGTTGGCGTATGAGTCCATGGAAGCGGGCGGAACGGCGTCCTGCGCGTTGAACGCAGCCGACGAAGTCGCGGTGGAGGCGTTTCTGGCGGGCGAGATCCGGTTCACCGCCATCGCAGAAGTAGTTGAAGAGACGATGCAGACGGCGCGGGGCCGGGAGGCCTCGTGCGTCGATGAGGTGTTGGAAGCGGACCGCCTGGCCCGGCGGCAGGCGCGGAGCCTGGTCGCCCGGCGCTCGCGTGACTCGGCCGGAGCCGCCGTGCGGGGTTGAACGCGCCCGCGTGCGGGAAAGCCGGATAACGGGAAGCGGGCGGAACGAGAGAGACGAAAGGATTGGCGGGGATGGCCATTTTTGAAAACATCGGCGCACTGCTCGTGCTGATCGGGATCATGATCGTGATCCACGAACTCGGTCACTATTGGGCGGCACGGGCATTCGACGTTCGAGTCGATACGTTCTCGATCGGGTTCGGGCCGCGGCTGTTCGGTTTTCGCAAGGGCGAGACGGATTTCCGCATTGCGTGGATTCCGTTCGGCGGCTATGTGCGCATGGCGGGCGAGCATCCGGGCGACGAGGCGGATCCGCGCGGGTTCCTGGCGAAACCGCGCTGGCAGAGGCTGATCGTCGTGTTCGCGGGTCCGGCCATGAACATGGTGCTGGCGGTGGCGCTGCTGGCTGGCCTATTCATGATCCAGTTCCCGAGGCTGGCGAATGCGGACGGGCCGGCCGTCGTCGGCTATGTGAAGCCGAATTCGGCGGCGGCGCTGGCAGGCTTGCGCGAAGGCGATGTGATCGTTCAGGTGGACGACAAGAGCCACCCCACCTGGGAGGACGTGCTGCTGAAGGAAGTGGTCAGCGCGGGCCGGCCGATGGCGATTCTGGTGGAGCGCGGCGGGGAACGTCTTCCGCTGACGGTGACGCCGCAGCTCGACGAGAAGTCGGGCGTCGGGCTGGCCGGCTGGGCCGAGAAGACCGACATCGAGGTTGGCGGGCTTGTCGCCGGCATGGATGCGGCGCGGAAGGGGCTGCAGGCCGGCGACCTGCTGGTCAGCATCAACGGGAGGCCGATCAACACGGCGTATTCGATTCACGAGGAGCTGAAGCGGGCCGACGGCAAGGCGGTGAACCTGGTCTATCGCCGGGCCGGCAAGGAGACGACGGTTTCGATCACGCCCAGCTATTCGACCCAGTTGCCCGGCGGCAACCGGTGGATGATCGGCGTCGAGCTGTCGCCGCGCATCACATTCTCGCGGCTTGGCCCGGCGGAAGCGATCAGGGAGAGCGTCAGCCAGAACGTCAAGGGCGCGACGCTCATCTACCAGTTCATCCACGCGCTGATCGAGCGGCGGTCCTCGCCGAAGTCGATCGAGGGTCCCATCCGCATCGCGCAACTGTCGGGCGAAGCGGCGCGGCGGGGTCCGGCGTCTTTCGTCAACCTGATGGCGACGGTGAGCCTGAACCTCGCGATCTTCAACCTGCTGCCCATACCCATCCTCGACGGCGGCGTGATTCTGCTGCTGCTCATCGAGATGTTCATCCGGCGCGATCTCAGCCTTCCGATCAAGGACGCGGTCTTCAAGCTCGGATTCGTCTTCCTGATGGTGGTGGTTGTCTTCGTTCTATACAACGACCTCAGCAAGATCCTCCCGGGATGATCAGCTCCTCGCCGGCGCGCAACAGCCAGGCGGATTCGTGCCGTTTGAAGCCGATGCGCGGGTAATAGTCGACCGCCTGGGGCGCCGCCAGGAGAACAATATAGGCCTCGGGAGCGGCGTCCTTTGTGCGCCGGACGAGCTCCGCACCGATGCCGCGGCGCTGATGGGTTGTCCGGACCGCCAGATCGGCCAGATAGGTGACGTAGCGGAAGTCGCTGAGAGAGCGTGAAATGCCGACCAGCAGGGGCCGCTGGCCGGACTCGTCCCATGCCGTCACCACGAGGTTGGCGTTGTCGAGCATGCTCTGCATGCGATCGCGGCTGTCGACGGGCCGGCGCTGGCCAAGGGTCGAGGCGACATACAGATCGATGACCTGATCCAAGTCGAGACGCTCCCCGATCCGATAAGAGATTTCCATTTGTCCATCGTAATGGTTTGACGCTGCGGCGCGGATCTGCCACGGAGCCCTGTGAGATCATGTTTGAGGTTTCCTATGAGCCGCATTCTCATGGTCTCGAGCGAGGCCACCCCATTCGCCAAGACCGGCGGACTGGCCGATGTCGTCGGTTCGCTGCCGGCGGCGCTGCAGGAGTTGGATGACGAAGTGGCGGTCGTGATGCCGCGATATCGTTCAATCCCGTGGGAGTCGACAAGCAGCGCCTTCGACAACATGGTGGTGTACGCGGGGGCGATGCCCTACCGCGTCGACATTCGCACGCTTGTTCTGAACGGCGTCCGGTTCTTCTTTGTGGAGGCTCCGTATTTTTTCGACCGCGAGGGACTGTACAACTACCGCGGCCGCGATTTTTCCGACAACCACAAGCGGTTCGCCGTGCTCAGCCTGGCGGCGCTGGGGATCGCCCAGACGATCTGGCGCTGCGACGTGATCCACGCCCACGACTGGCAGGCGGCATTGACGCCGCTGTACCAGCGGGATCAACAGCACGGCAATCCCGCCTTCAGCGGCGTCAAGAGCCTGCTGACGATTCACAATCTCGGCTATCAGGGCAGGTTTCACCGCAACGAATTCCCGGACCTTGGGCTCAATTGGGGCTGGTTCACGTCCGACAAGCTGGAGTACTGGAGCGATGTGAACTTTCTCAAGGGCGGCATCGCGACGGCGGATTGGGTGAGCACGGTCAGTCCAAGATACGCGCAGGAGATTCAGACGCCAGAGGGCGGATTCGGACTCGATGCCGCGCTCAAGCACCGCGCGGACGCCATGAGCGGAATCCTGAACGGCGTGGACTACAACGAGTGGAGTCCGGAGAAGGACCGGTTCATTGCGGCGCCATATTCGGCTGAGGACCTGGCGGGCAAGGGCGTATGCAAGCGCGCGCTGCTGGAGGAGTTCAAGCTCCCGGCGGGCAACCCCGAGCGTCCCCTGATCGGGATCATCAGCCGTTTTGCCGAGCAGAAGGGTTTCGACCTGATCGCCGGACTCGGCGCGATGCTGCCGGATCTCGACGCGCAGTGGATCATCCTCGGCAGCGGCGAGTGGCGGTACGAGCAGATGTTCAACGAGTGGCACCGCTGGCTTCCGGACAAGGTGGCGGTCTGGATCGGATTCAACAATGCCCTGGCGCACCGCATCGAGGCGGGCGCGGACATCTTTCTGATGCCCAGTCTTTACGAGCCATGCGGGCTGAACCAGATTTATTCGCTGCGCTACGGGACGGTTCCCGTCGTCCGGGCGGTGGGCGGGCTGGACGACACCATCCAGGAAGACACGGGTTTCAAGTTTGGGGACTATTCGGTCGCCTCCCTGTTCGACTCGCTGCGAACGGCTCTGGGCGCGTGGCAGAGCCGCGACACCTGGGTGGAGCGGATGAGGCGGGGGATGGCCAAGGATTATTCATGGCGCGCCTCGGCGGTGGAGTATTCGGCGCTCTATCGCCATCTACTCGGCCGCGGGCCCGCCCCACGAAGGTCTCGGTCCGCCTGAATCCAGGCGGGGGGAACGTTCATCAGTACAGGAGAGAAGGAAGTCATCAGAATGGCAGGGAAGAATACTCTAGAGATTACTGATTCGAATTTCGATGCTGAAGTCCTGAGTTCGGGCAACCCGGTGTTGGTCGATTTCTGGGCGGAGTGGTGCGGTCCGTGCAAGATGATCGCGCCCACCGTCGAAGCGTTCGCGGACGAGTATGCGGGCAAGGTGAAAGTCGGCAAAGTGGATGTCGACAGCAATGGGGCGACCGCGGCGCGGTTCAGCATCCGGGGGATTCCCACGCTGCTGCTGTTCAAGGGCGGGAAGGTAGTCGAACAGCGAGTGGGCGCGATCGGCAAGAGCGAGCTTGTGAAGATGGTGGAGCCGCACCTGGGATAAGGCGGCTTCCCGGCCGGGATCGTCCGGCCGCATGAGCGCAGCCCGCGCCGGAGACCGAGGAGGGCCGGCGCGGGTTTTTTTCGGGCGGTTATTCGTAGCGCAGGCAGACGATGGGGTCGAGTTGCGCCGCGCGGTTGGCGGGCCAGTAGCCGAAGAACAGGCCGGTGGCCGCCGAAAGTCCGACGCCCATCGCCGCCCAGAACGTGCTGACAGCGGCGGGAATCGAGGGCGCCAGGGTGCGGACGAGCCACGCCACAAGGGCGCCGCCGAGGATGCCGATGAGGCCGCCGGCCATCGTCAGGGTCACGGCTTCGAGGAGGAACTGGACGCGGATATCGGACGCCCTGGCTCCGATGGCCTTGCGCACGCCGATCTCCTTGGTCCGTTCGGTGACCGAGATGAGCATGATGTTCATCACGCCGATTCCTCCAACCAGCAGTCCGATCGAGGAGATGACAGTCGTGAGCAGGACGATCGCGCCGGTGAGCTGATTCCAGAGGGTCGAAAGGAAATCCGAGGCGAAGATCTCGAAGTCGTTCTCCGCGTTGTGCGGCACGCGGCGAATGCGGCGGAGGACGGTGGTGACATCGTCGCGAGCCGCGTCGGCGGTTGCGCCGCGCGCATAAGTAAACGCGAGGTGGATCTCCTTGGACTCGGGGTACTGTTTGCGAAAGGTCGACAGCGGCATCGCGATGAACTGGTCGACGCCGGGGCCACCCAGCAGGCCGGCGTCGGGGGCGAAGACGCCGATCACCTCGAACGGGGCGCCGTTGAGGATCGCGGTCTTGCCCAACGGCTCGCGATTGCCGAAGAGGGACTCGGCGATTGCGTTTCCGACGACGATCACCGGCGCGGCGCGGTCCAGCTCGCCCTGATTGAAGAACCTGCCGCGCTCGATTACGAACATGGGGATGACGTCGGGATAATCGGGTTCGCATCCGCGCACGATGACGCGTTCCACCCGTTCGCCCTGAAAGCGGATCTCGTTGGTGCTGCCCAGGAACGGCGCGCGCGTCGCCATGGTCGTGATCTTGTCGACCGTCCTGACGCTTTCGCGGATCTTGGCCGCGTCGTCGAACTGGAGGTAGCGCCGGACGCGGATCTTTTCCGGCATTTGCGTCGGATTCGTGCCTACGGGCCAGCGTGAAACGAAGAATGTCCGCGACCCCATTCCCTCCACCTTCATCGCCACGAACCGGTTCAACCCGTCGATGATCGCCGCCACGGCGATGACACTGGTCACGCCGATGACAATGCCCAGCAGGGTCAACCCGCTGCGGACCTTGTGGGCGCGCAGCGTTTCGATGGAAACAAGCAGATTCTCGCGGAACTCAGCTCTGGTCATCGCGCCTCACTCGGTTCGCAGCGCCTCCACGGGATCGAGCCGCGCCGCTCTGGAAGCCGGATAGATTCCGAAGAAGAGGCCGACCGCGCTGGACAGGACGACCCCCAGCACGGCGACTTTCCCCTGCACGGCGGCGGGGAATGTCGTCAGGTTGTTCAGCACTTCGGCCAATCCGAACCCGAGCGCGATGCCGAGCACGCCGCCCAGGAGGCACTGAATCACGCTTTCGGTCAGGAACTGCCGCAGGATGTCGAGTCCCGTCGCGCCCATCGCGCGGCGGATGCCGATCTCCTTGGTCCTCTCGGTAACGCTGACGAGCATCACATTCATGATCACGATCCCGCCGACGATGCCGGAGATGGAACTCACCAGGATGAACACAGCGAAGAAGGCGCCGGAGATCTGCTGCCACAGTTGGATGTAGCTCTCTTTCGTGCCGACGAAGAAATCTTCTTCCTGGCTTGGGCCGATGTGGCGCCGGGCGCGGAGGATCTGCCGCGCATGGTCCATCGCCCGCTCGAAGGCAGCGGTGCTGCCCGGGACCTTGACGTTGATCGTCAGGGAGGAGCGGAGTCCGCGCATTTCGAGGAACGTGCTGAGAGGCAGGATCGCGAAGTTGTCGGTATCCTGCCCGAGAACGGCTCCGTTCTTCTCGTACAGGCCGATCACGGTGAACTCCTGGTTCGCCAACCGGATGACCCGGCCCACCGGATCGGCGCCGGCGAAGAACCGCTCCTGCAGCGTCGATCCGATCAGGCAGACACGCGCGGCCCGCTGGGATTCGACCTCGGTGAAGAACCGACCGCGCTCGATCTCGCGCGTATCGATCCGTTCCATCGACGTGGTCTGGCCGGTGAGGTTAACGTCCTGCACCTCGACGTCCCGGAACCGCGCTCGAACCTGCGCCGTACCGGATGCGCCGGTGATGGCGCATTCCCAGCACTGCCCGGCGATCGCGCGGTAGTCATCGATCGTGACGTGCTTGTAACGCAGCGCGCGCAGCACAATTTGAAAGTCGGTGACCGCGAAGGGTGTCCGCGCGAGCTGGAAGACGTCCGATCCCAGCCCCGCAACCTTGGTCTCGACGTACGCGTTGGCTCCCTGGATGATGGTCACGACCGTGATCAGCGTGGTAACGCCAATGGTGAGGCCGAGGATCGTCAAAGCGGTTCTCAGGCGGTGCGCTCTGAGCGCATCGAAGCTAAGCGCGAGAGTGTCGCCCACCCGGAGCAAAGGCCCCTCCTAGATGGAGATACGTTTCCAGCGCCTGCCGGTTCGCAGAATCCACTCGCCGGGGGCGATTCTCTCGGTGGGATTCTTCCGCGCGGCCAGCACGTCGGCGCCCGCCGCCGCGAGGCTGACCGCGCCGGACTTGATCAACCGGTCAGCTTCGGCGGTGGAACCCGCCAGTCCGGTGGCCAGAAGGATCCGGTTCAGCCGCGGATCGGTCACCGCTTCCACAGGGAGATCCGTGGGGATCTGCCCTTCGCTGACATCATGGAGCCACTGCTGGCGGGCGGCTTTCGCTTCCGCGGCCGAATGAAATTCGGCCGTGATCGTCTCGGCCAGGTCGAGTTTCACATCGCGCGGATTGCGGCCGCTGTGCTGGAGCGCTTCGATTTCGGCAGTCCGCCTGTCGGTGAGGAGTTCCCAGTAGCGCCACATCAGGTCGTCGCTGATCGTCATGAGCTTCTTCACCATGACGGCCGGCGGCTCGCAGATGCCCACGTAATTGCCCTTGGACTTGGCCATCTTCTCCACGCCGTCCAAGCCCTCAAGCAGGGGAACGGTCGCCACGATCTGGGGCTTCTGTCCGAAGTCGCGCTGCAGTTCACGGCCGACCAGCAGGTTGAACTTCTGGTCGGTGCCGCCCAGCTCGACGTCGCACTCGAGAGCCACGGAGTCGTATGCCTGCGCCAGGGGGTACAGGAATTCGTGAACGGAGATGGGCACGTTCTCCTTGTAACGTTTGCTGAAGTCGTCCCGTTCGAGC
>WBZO01005136.1_pt2 | contig 11440 bp, 9 predicted proteins | sample 5204261 | NCBI WGS metagenome assembly WBZO01 (sample SAMN12412400, study PRJNA552823) | activated sludge metagenome | isolation source: activated sludge from anammox sidestream of wastewater treatment plant... | place: USA: North Carolina | collected 2017-09 | reverse complement strand
GACGAGGAGGTGCTGAAAGCGGGCCACCATCTGGTTGTAGTCAGCAATATGGCGACAGGATTCGACAATATCGATGTCGAAGCGGCCAACAGGAACAGGGTGCTCGTCACGCGCACGCCTGGCGTCCTTAGCGAGACGGTGGCGGACTTCACCTTCGCGCTTCTACTGGCCGCCGCGCGACGTGTCGTAGAAGGCGACCGCTTCGTCCGCGAGGGGCGCTGGAAGACCTGGGGTCCCGAGATATTGCTGGGCCATGATATCTACGGGAGGACACTGGGGGTTATTGGTCTCGGCGAGACGGGTAGAGAGGTAGCCCGAAGAGCGCGGGGATTCGGAATGAGGATTGTCTACCACAGCCGCACCCCCAAACCTGGGCTGGAACGGCGGTACAAGCTTGTGCGGCTGCCCCTGGATGATCTGCTGCGGGAGTCCGATTTCGTCTCCATCCACGCGCCGCTATCCGCCGATACCTACCACCTGATCGGACGGCGGGAACTTGCCCTGATGAAGGCGACAGCGGTCCTGATAAACACTGCCCGCGGACCGCTCGTGGACCCGGAGGCGTTGTACGAGGCGCTTGAGGAAGGCGCTATCGCCGCCGCTGCCCTGGATGTAACCGAACCCGAACCCATCCCACCGGATTCCCCGCTCCTTAAGCTAGAGAACCTACTAATTACGCCGCACATAGCCAGCGCCAGTGTCGCTACCCGCGGCCGGATGGCCATGCTGGCGGCGGAAAACCTGCTGTCGGCCCTTAACGGGGTTGTTCCTGCCCACACTGTCAACCAGCGTGTGATTCGGGGGTGGCGCGCAAAGCTCTCACAGCGCTCATTTTCTCCTTGACATCTGCGCTTTTCCGATGGTATCGTTCGTACGGACTGGAATAGGCTGTCTGCCGCTGGCGACGGCCTCTTTGCTTGTTTGGACTTGACACGACATGCCTCAATCTCACCGTGACGCCGGTAATCTCTGGTTAGCCAAGGCCTTATGGGCCCTGGGCGCCATCCAGTTCGGAGACTTTACCCTAGGGCGAACGACCCTTCATTCCCCTGTCTATGTCAACTTGCGACTGCTGGTCAGCGACCCCAACGCCCTGTCACGGGCCGCACGGGTGATGCATCAGGAGGTGCAGACGCTCCAGAACATGCTTCACCCCCACGTGAAGCCGTTCCAGCGGGTAATCGGGATACCGTTCGGCGGCCTCCATCTCTCCACCGCCTTTTCACTGCGCAGCAAGGTACCCATGGTGTACATACACCCGGCGAAACAGCGAAACGGCAGCAAAGTCTTTGTGGAGGGGCGGTACGAACGCGGCGAGACGGTGCTGTTGATCGACGATCTCATTACTAGCGGCGGCAACGTTATCGAAACCGCCGAATATCTGAAGACCAATGCCGGCCTCACCGTCAAGGATGTGCTGGTGCTGCTGGACCGCCAGGAAGGCGCGAAAGAGCGCTTGCGCGCCTGTGGCTACAACCTCATCTCGATTTTGGGTCTAGAGCCTATGTTGAATTACCTGATGGCCAGCGGCCTGATCGAAGAGAAGTGGTACCGTGACAGCATCGAGTACATCCAGGGACGCCGCTCCGAACGAACCGCCTGACCTTCAAGCCGTCGCCGCCGGCTAGGGATGATGACCGAAGTCGGCGACGATAGGCCTCACCAGCTTCTCGAAATCCTCGTAGCGCATGGAAATCGTATCGGTGTGCGTTCCGGCGTTGAAGACGATGCGCTCGTCCCGCGTCAGGGAGCGGTCGACATATACAGGTACGTTGTAGAGGTTGCCGAACGGGGGCATCGCGCCCACCTCGCAATCCGGGAAGACGGAGGAGAACTCCTCCTCGCGCGCCAGCCGCACCTCCTTAACTCCGAGAAGGCGACCGGCCTTTCCGAAATCCACACGCCACGGCGCCGGTAGGGCGAGCATTATGTTTCTGCCATCGGCGACGGCCATCACCACCTTCGCCACCTCCTGGCCGTGGACATGCTCGGCAGCGGCTACCTCTTGCGCCGTATAGGCCAACGGATGATGAATGACCTGGAAGGGGACACTGTTCTCGCGAAGGTAGGACTCCAGCCTATCCTTGCACCTTAGAGTCGCCACGATCGACCTCCTTTCCCCGGCCGACATGTAACCATACATATTATCGCTCATTTCGGGAAAAAGAGCGCGCGACAGCGGTTCTTTTGTTGTCGGCCAATGGCGGCAGCGGGCGTTGAGACAGAGCCCTCTCGCCTTCTCACGCCCCTTTGTCAAGGCCCTCGAGGACACATCTTGTACCCCTTTATGCGGCTTTTCCGCTTGTATGCCGAGCCCAAGCGGGATTAGACTTGCGGCACAGAAATACGTCTGCTTGCCATACCTAGTTTTCTCGGACAGGGTCTGATCGCGTCTAGCTGAAGGAAGAAGGAGTGCTGAAATGGCCAAGCTCGCATTTGGACAGCCCAATGTTAAGCGGACATTCTGTTCGATGTGCCCCGCGCAATGCCCAATGCTCATAGAGGTTGTGGATGGCAAGATCGGAAGGGTCGCGCCCGACAAGAACAACGGTCTGGGCCAGGGGCGGCTGTGCTTCAAAGGGCCCAAAGCGGCGGAGTACAACAATCATCCTTTGCGCCTGAATTACCCGCAAAAACGCGTAGGCGCTCGGGGCGAGAACCGCTGGCAGCGGATCAGTTGGGACCAGGCGCTGGACGAGATCGCGGCCAAGCTGGCCAAACTGCGGGAGGCCGAAGGTCCGGAGATGCTGGCTACCTTTGGCGGGACACACCAGGGTCCTGGAGAAGCGGCCAATTTCAAGTTCTGTTCAAGCTTTGGAACGCCGAACTTCATGATTCAGGGCCGAAACTGCGGTGTCGGCGAGTTTGTTACCGGGGTGGCGATGCACGGATGGGACACTAAGATAGCAATGCCCATACAGGGGGTTACCGGTTGCGTGGTGATGTGGGGCATGAGCATGCAGAGCAGCCGCAACGCCAGGCTCGGCATCGAGCGAAACAAGAAAGCGGGCATGAAAGTCATCGTTGTGGACCCCCGCACCACGGAGGTCGCAGAACTGGCCGACGTGCACCTGAAAGTCCGTCCTCGGACCGACGGCGCGCTGATCATGGCCATGATCCACGTAATGATTAAGGAGAACCTCTACGACAAGGATTTCGTGGAGCGCTGGACGCTGGGGTTCGACGAAGTGCGCAAGAGCGTCGAAGAGTGGACCCCCGAGCGGGCGGCGGAAATCTGCGACGTGCCCGCTGAAGACATCATCAAGGCCACCCGGATATACGCCGAGAACCGGCCATGCCGAATCGTCACCGGCGTGGCGCTCATACAGCAGGGACAGGGCGCGTCACAGTCGTCTGTTCGCGCTCTGGAGACCCTCAAGGCCATCAGCGGCAATCTCGATGTTCCCGGTGGCGAACCGCAGTGGGGGCCCTACGATCAGTACGCGTGGCTGGAGAACATACACTTCGACCGCCTGATCAACCATCCGCTGCGGACCCGCGACAGCGTCAACGCGGAGTACACGCCCACCTGTTCCGTGAAGTTCTATGCGGCGTCCCGGGAGGCGATGGCAAAGGTATATCCGGACGGCTTCACCGGCTGCGAGTACATCTTGTTCGCCGATCCCTCGGCCGTTTACAGGGCAGTCCTTACGAAGAAGCCCTACCCGATCCGCGCCATCATCCTCCAGGGTGGCAACCCGCTACAGACGATGGGGGGCGGCAAGCTGGCGTACGAGGCCTTCAAGAGCCCAAACCTCGATCTGCTCGTCGGCATCGACCACTGGATGACGCCTTCGGCCCTGCTGGCCGATTACGTGCTGCCCGCGTCGGACTGCTTCGAGCGGCCCGACATCGCCACCCGGTTGGGGCTGCTTCCGATGTTCTACGTCGGTCAGCAGGCCGTTCAGCCACAATTCGAGCGGCGCAACGATTATGAGATCTGGGCGGGCATCGCCCGGCGCCTCGCCAGATTGACGGAGGTTGAGGATGCGGCCGAGTGGCCGGAGACAGTCGAGGAGATGTTCGATCGTTACCTGGCGCCCTCCGGGAAGACTTACCACGAATGGGCGGAGGCGCCTGTAAACTTCCATATGAAGGCCCCGCAGTTCAAGAAATACGAGCAGCAGGGATTCGCGACCGCTTCCGGCAAGGTAGAGCTCATCCCCAGCCTGTTCGCCAAGGTGGGCGCGGACCCTTCCCTGACCTATCAGGGGCCGCCCTACTGCCTGCCCGATGTGGACGACGAGGCGGAGTACCCGCTAGTGATGATCCCGGGCAACCGCTACGAGGCGGGTACGGCCTCCAGGATGCATGCCCTGGAGAGCTTGAGGAAGCTACATCCCGATCCCCTCTGCGAGATCCATCCCGAAACCGCTGCTCGCTACAATATCGAGGACGGCGATTGGGTAATCATCGAGCGGCCGGAGGGAAGCATCAAGCAAAAAGCGCGGGTGCATGAGGGGATCCGGCTCGACACCATCAGCCCTGATGGCTACTGGTGGGAGCCGTCGGAAGAGCGGGCCGAGCCCAGTCTTTCCGGCGCCTGGTGGGCCAACGCCAACGCAATCACCCCGTCGAAACCCGAGCTGTCCAGTTGGGCCGGCGACCAGTTGCTGCGCGGCGCCCACTGTCAAATCAGAAAGGCGGAGTGACGGGCCTTCCACACAGAGAAGTAACCGTCCACAAAGGATCGCGGCAAGCACGAAATACCGCGGGCGCAGCGGTAGCCCCAGCCGGTATATACTGATGTTATGCCCCGGCGGTATACGCGAAGGGCGCTGCTTGTGGCGTTCGGCTTGGGAGTGGCCGGGCTCGTCTCCGGTTGGCAGGGAGGCTTGGCCGGAAGGCGGGACGCAGGGAGCCCGTCCGGAGGACAGGCTCCAGTAACGCGCACGTCCGCTGACTCTTCGCCCCTGATTGAGATGACAAGAACGGGTTGGGATCGGAAGTCATGGTCGAACTGAAGAGGCGAAGGCTCGGCCGTACCGGCCTCGCGGTTGCGGAATTGGGTCTGGGAGCAATGGACACCCCCCAGTCCGCGGAGGGGGCGGAAACGCTTCGCGCTGCGCTTGACGAGGGCATCGACTTCGTGGACACGGCGCGTGACTACGCGGGCAGCGAGTTCCTCATCGGACAGGTAGTGCGAGAGCGAGGCCGCGCAGACTTCCACATCAGCTCGAAGACGTTCAGCCGCACAATCGACGGAAGTCAGCGCGACGTTGATCGGTCGCTAAGCGTTCTCGGCGTTAAACACATCGACCTCTACCAACTGCACGACATCTCGACAGAGGAGGCGTGGGAGAGGGCGATGGCGGAGAACGGCGCCCTGGCCGGACTTAAGATCGCCCGCTACAGGGGCCTGATCGGGCATATCGGGATCTCCTCGCACAGTCTGGAACTCGTCGAGCGCGCCATCACATCCGGCGAGTTCGATACGGTGATGCTCGAATACTCGGCGTTCTTCCCGCAAACGGCGCCGCTCATCGAGCTTGCGTCGGCGCGAGATGTTGGCGTCATCGTCATGAGACCGCTGGGTGGCTCCGGCCGGACAAGCGTAATGCGCGGGCGAATCGCTGAAGGCTATCGGGGATTGCTCACTCCGGCGAACCTCCTGCGATACACGCTTTCGCACCGGGGTGTTTCCGTTGTGATCCCGGGCGCTCGGCACCCTTCACGCATCTACGACAACGTAGCTACCGCCGGCGCTTACCAGCCGATGGATGACGCGGAGCGACGGGCGATCGAGTCCGAGGCAAAATATCTCTATTAGCTTGCGGTGTCAAGCCCTGTCTGGCGCCCCTGACTCTCACCCTTGACGGCTGGAGATCAGAGAACATCGTAAAGGGGAGATCGTAGGTCGGCCGCTACATGGCGAGAACTGAACGGGGCTGAGCCCGGGGGACCGCCCTTATCGCGTAAGCCTGACGAAGGACATCGAGCCCAGCGGGTCGTAGGGACCGATCATGGCATTTACATCGGTATCCGTTTTGGCATACCGGGCAACGACGCTGCAACTGCTCCCTTGGCCCTGGCCTGTGCACTGCACGCCCTCAATAAAGAACATGGCGAACCTGAGGACATTGACCTCGCAACTGCCGTTGCAGAGGTCGTCGATCACCGGAATTATGGCCACCGAGGTAGCTGGCTGGTTTGTATTAAAGGGGTTGCATGTGGGGGTCAGGGTGTATTTGCCCGGATCCGAGGCGTCCGTCGTGAAGACTTCGCCGAAGGAATTGCACGACGTAGGAGTATTCTGGATAACCCATTGGAGCGCCTGACGCGTAGGTCCCACGACGTTCCCCGGTTCTGTTTCCGTGGAACTTGGACATCCCGGCTTCTCCAGGCCCACGACGCACAGCATGTTCAACGACCCATTCTGGATAGTCTCGCGGTAGATGTTCGCGCCAGTGCCATCCAGAGCGATGGGCTGGAAGTTTCCGGTGACGACGTCTTGCGCGTCATACTTGAGCACTGCGGTGTTGCCTGGATTTAGCCCCAGGAACACTTCGTTGGTAACGACCCATGGCATCAGGCCGTTCAGGCCCACAGGCGAACCCTTCATCGCGGCGGAAGATGCCTTGATCTCGGACACGGTCATTCCGAGCACGCGCCCGAACAGCCACCCTTGTTCCGTTCTCAGTTTGACATTAATGGTGTCATTGGGAACGTTGGTGGTGTTGACCTCAATCGCCTCGATCTCCTCCGACTCGATACCGTTCTTTAGCGCCCACTCTCTGGCCTTGTTCAGAGCCTGGCTGGTATTGCCGGGGAGGTAGGCTGCGCCAGCCAGGCTGGCCGCGTCCGCCGCGTTTTGCATGTTGCGCCTGTCGCGATACAGGATACCCGCGTCCACTACCAGAGCCACGATCCCCATCAGGGCAGCGATGAAAAAGGCCATCAACACGAGCGTTTGCCCTCGTTCGTCCCTCAATTTACGCTGGTTCATGGCCTGGGACCTCCGGTCACTTAGCGCTGTGGGAAAAGAAGAGACCGTTACTTTCGCAGCTGGATTGCCAGACACTTCTAACCAGATTCTCGCAGAGGAAGGGTAAACTAAGGGTTAATGACGAGTGAGGAGTCGGTTAGTTCTTAGAGGAAGGGGCTTTTCTTCGCTGGTGTATAAAAGGCGGAGAGCCCAAGCATAACAATCCGTTGCGCTCGCGGAAGCGGCCTTCAGGCATCTCGTCCTACAGGTATCAGCGCACCGGGGATACCGCGGGATCGTCTGTAGCCTAACTATCTAAAGCTGGACAACCTTCGGGCAAGCTGACCGGCAGCCCGGCGACATGGCGGAGGACCAGGAGGGCGTCTACCGCATCGGGGACGCCACTGCAATTTATGTCGCCCACAGGGTTGGGGGCGCCGCTTCCGATGTCCGGGCAGGGCTCGCTCTGGCTGACTGGTAGACCGGCGACGTTGCGCAGGAGCTTCAGGGCGTCGACGGCGTCAACCTTGCCATTGCAGTCGATGTCGCCCCTGGCGATGCCACCGATCAGCCCCCAGTCCGGCCTTGCCCCTTGCTGGAGCTTGAAGCCTGCGGTTTTCACGCTACGGACAAGGGTACCGTCGCTAGCGTCAACGATACACATCTCGTTATCGCCGATAGTTGGCGCTGTATCGCAGAAGAAGGCTATTTGCGACCCATCGGGGGACCAGGTCGGGTTTGTGGCTGTGGCCCCGAATTCCGGGTCGAAAAGCAGGGTACGGCCCGAGCCGTCAGGATTGATGATGTAAAGGTTGTTGAGGGTATCGTTGTCGCTGGGGATGGGGCTGCCCACGAAGGCGATCTTGCTACCATCTGGAGACCACGTTCCGTGCTCGTAAGAGCTTGGCGTGTTGGTAACGTTCGTCACGTTCCCCGTCTGCAGGTCCAGGAGCATCACATCTTCGTTAACGACACTCGTCTGAAAGCCTTCGAAGAGGAGATAGCGTCCGTCAGGAGACCAGTCAGGCGCTGCCGGCGGTATGAGGTCTTCGATGACCTTCACCATCTGAAAATCCGACCCATCGGCGTTGATGGTGCAGAGACCGTCTTGTGTCAGGTTGGACGGGTTGTTGCAGGCGAAGGCGAGCTTCTCCCCATCCGGCGACCAGGTGGGCGAAGTGAAGGCGGCGTTGAGATCGGTGACCCGATGCGGGTTGCCGCCATCGATGTCCATCACCCAGAGCTCGGTGAAGTTAGACGTCCAGGCGATGTGTCGTCCATCGGGAGCGATCTCCGGCGTCACATCCAAACGCCCATCATCTGTCAGACGTTGAAAGCCGGCGCCGTCGGGAGATATCAGGCAGATTTCGAAGCCTTGACCGGGACCGTCTGGTGAACAATGATAGGCGATCTTGTCTTCCTCGTCCGTCGCGGCAACGGCTGTATCGAAAGCTTCACGGTATGTCCCGAGGAAGAGGACGGCTATCAGTAGCGCTAGAGTCAGCGACCATCGAGAGAAGAACAACACTCTAGGCCCCCCTTATGCTTGCGATTTCCAGCGGAGTCTATCAGAGAAACGGCGCTACAGGCAACCGGATGCGCTGATCTGAACCTGAGGGGGCGCTGGTCTTCATCCTCCCCGTAGATGTACTATTTTCCCGTACTAGGATGACAATGCTTATCGCTATCCCCCACTGGCGGGCCCCCACCTGGGAGCGTAGCCGGGACTATCGCGACTCTCTGGCGCGTGCCGGGGCGGGCTGGCTGCGGGTTGATGGCGACCGCTTGCCCGGGGAAGCCGGCGGCCTTCTGCTCACCGGCGGGGTCGACGTTGACCCCCGCCTGTACGGGGAAGCGAGGCGGGCATCAACGAACCGGCCGCACCGTCGGCGGGACGCTCAAGAGCTATCACTGTTGCGGCAGGCCCTGGTACGAGACATTCCCGTGCTGGCCGTCTGTCGCGGGCATCAGCTTCTGAACGTGGTGTTTGGCGGCAAGCTTCTCCAGCACATCGAGGGAGACGGCCACCGCGCGACCGGCGAGGGGGACTCGCGCTGGCACGAGGTGCGGCTGGAACCCGGCAGCCGCCTCGCTGAAGCCCTTTATCTGCCGGTAATGCCTGTCAACTCGCGGCATCACCAGGCAGTCACGGCGGACAGGCTGGGGAGAGGTCTGAAGCCGGCGGCTCATTCTCACGATGGCCTGATCGAGGCGGTTGAGAGCCTGGAGCACCGCTGGGTCGTCGGCGTGCAATGGCACCCGGAGCGTCCAGAGATGCGCCCGGGCTCCGCTATCCTGTTCACCGCCTTCGTCCAGGCCTGCGTAAGCGGCGGCCACTAAGAGGCCGCGTGCTATAATGGGTTGGCGGTCCCCTGCGGGGGGCCTGAATCTTGTCTGGAGGACATTGGGCCCAACACCTGACTACCGGCGTGCGCTCATGGGTCTTAGACCGAGAGTCCGTCTGGTAGGGATGTGGACCAAGCAGCATGTGGGACAAACTGGAAGCAACCGAAAAGCGGTACCTGGAGATCGAGCGGGAGATGGCCGGCCCGGAGGCGGCTGCGGACTACGCGCGCATGCAAGAGCTCGCTCGCGAGCACGCATCGCTGGGGGAGGTCGTGTCTCTACTGCGGGAGTACCGGCTGCTGCAGGATTCGCTGGGCCAGGCGCGCGCCATCGTAGAGGAAGGGGGCGAGCCCGAACTAACCGCTCTCGCCCGGGAGGAGATCGCTCGAGACGAAGCGCGTGTCGACGAACTGGAGCAGAGGCTCCGCCGCGCCCTCGTGCCCAGAGGGCCATATGACGACAAGGACGTCATCGTGGAGGTCCGGGCGGCAGCCGGCGGCGAGGAAGCCTCCCTTTTCGCAGGGGACCTTTTTCGCATGTACAGCCGGTACGCGGAGCGGCAGCGCTGGCAAGTAGAGGTGCTGGACTCCCACGTCAGCGATCTCGGAGGGTTCAAGGAGATTATCTTCGAAGTGCGGGGACGCGGGGCTTATAGCCGCCTGAAATACGAGAGCGGGGTCCATCGGGTGCAGCGGGTACCCGTTACGGAGGCCAGCGGCCGCCTCCACACGTCGACCGCCACCGTGGCCGTACTTCCCGAGGCCGATGAAGTGGACTTCCAGATCGACGAGAAGGACCTGCGGATCGACATTTTTAACGCCAGCGGGCACGGCGGGCAGAATGTCCAGAAGAACGCCACCGCTGTTCGCATCACTCATCTTCCGACAGGAATTGTCGCCGCATGCCAGGACGAGCGTTCGCAACTCAAGAACCGCTTGAAGGCGATGGCCGTGCTGCGATCACGCTTGTTCGACATCGAGCTGCGCAAACAGCGCGAAGAGATCGAATCTTCCCGGCGGGCTCAAGTAGGAAGCGGGGACCGGGCCGAGAAGATCCGCACCTACAACTTCCCGCAGGACCGCGTCACGGACCACCGCATCGGTTATACGAGGCACAACCTGCCCGCCTTACTGGACGGCGAGATCGAAGATATCCTCGATGCCCTGGCGCAGCGCGAACAGGCCCAGGTCCTGGAGGCGCAACTGGCGTGACCATCCAGGAGGCGCTGCGAGAGGGTAGACGCCTCCTCACCAGAGCCGGGAGCGATGAGGCCGAGATCGAGGCCGAGCTCCTTCTGGCCCACGCGCTTGGGCTCGACCGAGTGCGGCTCTATCAGGGGTTGCGAGAGGAACTCCCCTCTGAGGGCGAGAAGGCCTATCGCCAGTTCCTGGACCGGCGCCTCGCCCACGAGCCCACCGCCTATATTCTGGGGCGGAAGGAGTTCTACGGACTGGACTTCGAGGTGTCTCCCGCTGCGCTCATCCCCCGCCCCGAGACGGAGGTCCTGGTGGAGGCAGCGATTGGCTTTGCCCGCGAGCGCTTCGGCGAAAGCCCCTTTGCGTTGGCAGACGTTGGGGTGGGCTGCGGAACGATTGCCGTGGCTATCGCCCACTCTCTTCCCCAAACGACCGTCTTCGCCATCGATCGCTCACATGAGGCGCTGGCACTGGCCCGCCGCAACGCGCGAAGGTATGGCCTGGAGGAGCGCATACGCTTCCTTGAAGGCGACCTGCTGGCGCCCCTTCCGGGGGCGGTGGAGATCATCGCCGCCAACTTGCCTTACGTCCCTACGCCGGACTGGGAGCAATCGCCGCCGGAGATCCGGGAGCGCGAGCCGCGGGAGGCGCTGGACGGGGGACCCGACGGCCTGCGGGTCATCGCGCGGCTGCTGGAGCAGGCGTCATCCTATCTGAAGCCGGGCGGCTGCCTCCTTGCCGAGATCGGGGACGAACAGGGCGCGCCGGCCTCATCACTGGCGCGGCGCTCCTTCCAGGACGCTCGGATCGAGGCACAGCCCGACCTCGCCGGCCGGGACAGAGTGCTGCTGGTAGAGCCGCGCTAGTAAACGTCCGGCAGCGTGACAGCCAGAATACTGATGTTCAACGCCAGCAGACCAAGGGGGAGGCCGACCACCAGCCGGTTATCCCGATGGTGGTCTCTGGAGAAGAG
>WBZO01005312.1_pt2 | contig 11441 bp, 10 predicted proteins | sample 5204261 | NCBI WGS metagenome assembly WBZO01 (sample SAMN12412400, study PRJNA552823) | activated sludge metagenome | isolation source: activated sludge from anammox sidestream of wastewater treatment plant... | place: USA: North Carolina | collected 2017-09 | reverse complement strand
CGCGTCGGCGATCACCGGTCCATTTGGCACCGGTAAGAGCCACACGATGGCCGTTATCCGTCGGCTGGCGTTGCGCGCTGGATATGCGGTCGCTCGCGTGGAAGTCGACGGTCAGGCAGTCAGCCTCTCAGCACCGGACAAGCTCTTGCATCAATTGTGGGCTACAACGCGCACCGGAGATGTCAGATCGACAACGCCGGTTTTTGACTTGTATCTGAGAGCGATCCGAAGAGGCAAGCCAGCGCCATCTATCGCTCCACGGGGCATCGATCGCATTCGGCATAACTACAACGTGGTCGATGCCATCCTACGGGCTGATCAGGTCGACAAGCACGGCAAGCTCATGGACGCGCTTCTTTCGAGCAGTGGCGAGGTCCGCGCGGCCGATGTGATCCGCTTGCTGCGATTAGAGCGGCACCCGGCTTATTGGACCGTTCAACCGAGGCCTATGATTGGTAACACGATCGCGAATCGACCGTACGACTTCGTTGAAGTGCTCGCCGGCCACGCGACTGTGGCAAAGCTCGCCGGTTTCGAAGGATTGATAGTTACCATAGATGAATTCGAGGTCGAGCGAGTGCTAAGCCGCGCTAAGTACAATCGGGTGAACGACCTCTTGCGAGTTCTCGCCGAGTATTTCGGCGAGCGGTTGGATTATCGACCTGCCCCTCTCGGGATGTTCTTCGCAACGGTCGGGGATGACGCCGGCGAAGGCGATGCTGCAATTTGGTCTATGCTCGGCCCTTCGGCAGACGCGGTGTTCGAGCTCCAGCCTTGGACACATCACCTCCGGATGGAACTCGCCGAGCGAATCCATGGTGTCTATTGTGAAGCGTATGGAATCGATCCGGTGTTCGATCGCACTGTCGCTGACGCTGTGGAGCGTCGATCTTTCTCCCTGGGAATTGAGGAAAGCGGATTCGTAAGGGCCTTTATCAAGCGATATCTTGCGCAGATCGATATGGATTACGGCCCTCCTAACTTATGACCATCGACCTTGACCAGGATGTCCAGATTGCGGCGGCGCTGCCACGAACTTGGCCGTATTTTTTTGAGTCGTTTGGGAGACTAACACCCGTCCAACGGGTGGCCATCCCGCCCATTCTAGCGGGCGCAGATGCGCTCGTTGAATCGGCCACCGCCACCGGCAAAACCGAAGCGGCATGTGCGCCTTTGGTCGAACGGTGTCTCAGTTTTGGACACCCTTGGACCATCCTCTACATTTCGCCCACCCGGGCGCTGGTGAACGATCTCTTCGAGCGATTGGAGTTGCCGCTCGGTCAGTTACGCCTCCGACTTGACCGCCGTACCGGCGAGTATCGCCCTCCATCCGGACCTCACATTAACGTGCTTATCACGACGCCAGAATCATTCGACAGCATGCTTTGCCGGGGAAAGACCAGCTCTCCCGTCGGGCACTCATTGGCAGCGGTCACGTCCGTCGTCCTCGATGAAGTTCATTTATGGCACCGCCCGGGGCGAGCAAGTCCGTTGGCTGCTGCATCGATTACGAAAGCTGCGCGCGCAGGCAAAAAGGGCTAACTGGACTCCTACAGACCATGTGCAAGTTGTCGCCCTCAGCGCCACTCTTTCCAATCCCGGCGACGTGGTCCAGCAATTTGTGCCACACGGAGTACGGATCACTGTCGCCGGAGGGCGTGGCATTGAAACAATTGACACTCCGGAGGGGACCTGGGCAGTCGAATCCGCATTGCCCTCATATCTAAAGGCGTCTGGGCGTTCGGAAAAGACGCTGGTGTTTGCCAATAGCCGGATCCGCGTTGATTCACTGACCGCCGATCTCAGACGCGATTTGGCTTCGTCGGGCTACACGGTAGTTGCCCACCACGGAAGCCTCGACCGGTCCGAGCGTGAAGCGACCGAAGAGGCGGTCAAAGCTCGATCGCGGATCGTTGTAGTGGCGACCGCAACCTTGGAGATCGGCATCGATATTGGAGACATTGATCTCGTGGTGCTGGACGGTCCGCCTCCCGATATCCCGTCCTTGCTTCAGCGAATCGGTCGAGGGAATCGTCGACGAGGGACCACCCGTGTCATGGTCTGCAACTCGGGAGCACTGGAGGCGCTTGTTAGTTCAGCAATGATCGCAGCAGCCCGGGAGAGTTGGCTCGGCACCGGCGAACGGGGGCCGCAGTATGCTGTTGCGCGGCAGCAGACGGCGTCGTATGTGTTCCAGGCTCCCCGGCGTGCCCGCCCCCGTGCCAAGATCCAAGAATTGCTCGATTGCTGCGCAACCCCGGTCGTCGCTCGCGGCCTCTTGGATTCACTGCTCGCTGCAGGCGAATTGCTTGAGGATTCCGACGGAATTCGCCTAGGTGATCATTGGCTTGAGGCATCGTCTCGTGGAGAAATCCACTCCTGCATTGAAGACGTTGGGGGCTCGCGAGTAGTCGACGAGCTCACGGGTCGTGTGATCGCCCACGCTGTTCGATCCCAAAGCGGTCCTGGCTTGCAAACGGGCGGCCACCTCCTCCAAGTCAGACAGTGGAGCGATTTCAAGATTGAGGTCCGGCGAACAGCAAACGTTGAGTTGGCAGCCGGTCATTGGAGGTACGGTAGTCGCCCGCGAATGCAGGGATCGGGTCAACCTGAAGCCGTACGTCGGTATCTGGGCGTTCCGGATTCGGAGTGGCCTGTCGTGAATGACGATCGCTGGGCCTACTGCTTCCACTTCGGAGGGGCTCGCCGGAGATCGGTGCTGGATTTAGCAGCACACGTTGCCAGAGCGTCTGAGGGCGTGGTGGTTAATGACTGGTATATGAGGTTGGGCCTCACCAGCTTTGTGAAGCCGTCCTGGTTAACTAGTGCTGGTCGCGCCACACTCGATATTGAAATTGCATCACGCCTGGAGCATCTCGAGCGTGTTCTCGGACGCCCTCGGGCGAATGTCCACCTACCACTGGAAGCTCGTATCGACGAAGTTCGCGGGTGGCTACAGATCGATATCGAACTCGAGCACTTCCGCCGTGCCCGACTTGCTCCATGCACCGGCGCGAGTCTTCGCAGAGTGCTCGAATCACTTGTCGCATCCCTTAGGTAGCTTTCCGGCCACCTCGAACGCACGCTTTGCAACTCCAGTTCGGAGCCGGAGTCTAGCCTCCGAGCTCGGCTTTCGTCGAGCGTTTGCCCGCGAACGATCCCGACGCCCACGGGCCGGGGAATCTGCGAACTTGGTGGTTTCTCCAGGGCTACTACGAGGGAGCCGCCTCTTGCCTCACCGCCAACGACGAATCGAGTTGACCGTCAGCCGGATCACGCGTCCACATACGCGGCCAAATGCTGACCGGTGAGTGTCGAGCGGGCGGCGATCAGATCGGCCGGGGTCCCCTCGAACACGATCCGGCCCCCGTCGTGACCGGCACCGGGACCGAGATCGATGATCCAATCCGCGTGCGCCATCACGCTCTGGTTGTGTTCGATCACGATCACCGATTTGCCCGAATCGACCAACCGGTCGAGCAGACCCAGCAGATGTTCCACATCGGCCAGGTGCAGACCGGTGGTTGGCTCGTCGAGCACGTAGACCGTTCCCTTTTCCGCCATCCGGGCAGCCAGCTTGAGCCGCTGCCGCTCGCCGCCGGATAGCGACGTCAACGGTTGGCCGAGACTGAGATAGCCGAGCCCGGCATCGGTCAGCCGGGCCAGAATCGCGCCGGCGGTCGCCGCGATCGCCGGACCGGATGCGAAGAACTCCGCCGCCTCACGCACCGGCATCGCGAGGACCTCGCTGATGTCCTTGCCCCCGAGCTTGTACTCGAGCACCGCGGCTTGGAATCGCTTGCCCCCGCACTCCTCGCACACCGTGGCAACTCCAGCCATCACGACCAGATCGCTGTACACCACGCCAGCACCATTGCAAGACGGACAGGCGCCCTCGGAATTCGCGCTGAACAACGCCGGTTTCACCCCGTTGGCTTTGGCGAACGCGGTTCGAATAGGATCGAGCAGTCCGGTGTAGGTCGCGGGGTTGCTGCGGCGAGACCCGCGGATGGGCGTCTGGTCGACCGTCACCACGCCCTCTCGATCCGCAACCGAACCCTGGATCAGTGAGCTCTTGCCAGAACCGGCGACACCCGTCACCACCACCAGTAGGCCCAGCGGAATGTCGATGTCGACGTTCTGCAAATTGTTGGTGGTCGCACCGCGCACTTCGAATACCGATTTCGTTGTTCGAACCTTCGGTTTGACCGTCGCCCGGTCGTCGAGGTGCCGCCCGGTCAGGGTGCCGCTCTCGCGCAGCCCGGCGACCGTGCCCTCGAACACGATCTCGCCGCCGCCGGCACCGGCGCCGGGTCCGAGATCGACCACGTGATCGGCGATCTCGATCGTTTCCGGTTCGTGCTCCACCACCAGCACGGTGTTGCCCTTGTCCCGCAGCCGCAGCAAGAGATCGTTCATTCGCTGCACGTCGTGCGGGTGCAACCCAGCGGTCGGCTCGTCGAAAACGTAGGTGACGTCGGTCAACGCCGAACCCATCTGCCGGATCATCTTGGTCCGCTGCGCTTCTCCCCCCGACAACGTACCCGTTTGCCGGTCCAGCGAGAGATAGCCGAGACCGATCTCGACGAACGCATCCAGTGTTTGTCGCAGCGCCGCCAGCAACGGCGCCACCGTTGGTTCCTCCAACCCGCGCACCCACTCCGCCAGGTCGCTGATCTGCATCGCGCACGCGTTAGCGATGCTGATCCCCGCGATCTTGGACGACCGCGCGCCCTCGCTGAGGCGTGTGCCGCCGCAATCGGGACAGGTGGCGAAGGTGACCGCCCGCTCGACAAACGACCGGACGTGCGACTGCATCGCGTCGATGTCTTTGCTCAGCATCGACTTTTGAATGCGCGGGATCAGACCCTCGTAGGTCAGGTTGATCCCGTCCACCTTGATTTTGGTGGGTTCCTTATAGAGCAGGTCGTGCAGTTCCCGTTTCGTGAACGTACTGATCGGTTTGTCCGGATCGAAAAAGCCGCAGCCGCGGAAAATGCGCCCGTACCAGCCATCCATGCTGTAACCCGGAATGGTGAGCGCACCCTCGTTGAGTGATTTCCGGGCATCGTACAAGGCGGTGAGGTCGAAATCCGTGACGTGACCCATGCCCTCACAGCGCGGGCACATACCGCCTACCCGGGTGAATGTCACCGCTTCCGCTTGCGTCGCCCGCTCGCCCCGTTCGAAGGTGATCGCGCCACTCGCCTTCACGGACGGAACGTTGAACGAAAAGGCCGAGGGCGGACCGATGTGCGGTTGTCCGAGCCGGCTGAACAAAATCCGCAACATCGCGTTCGCATCGGTCGCGGTGCCGACCGTCGATCGCGGATCGGACCCCATCCGCTCTTGGTCGACGATGATCGCCGTGGTCAGACCCTCGAGCACATCGACCTCGGGTCGTGCCAGTGTGGGCATGAACCCTTGCACGAAGGTGCTGTAGGTTTCGTTGATCAATCGTTGCGATTCGGCGGCGATCGTTCCGAACACGAGCGAACTCTTGCCGGACCCGGACACCCCGGTGAACACGGTCAACCGGCGCTTCGGGATCGTCAGGCTCACGTTTTTGAGATTGTTTTCGCGCGCCCCGACCACGCGAATCACGTCGTGCGTGTCCGCGAGGGGCGACTCCGAAGCCGTCGTGTTCGACCTTGCGGCGATGCTCATCGTTACTCCAGGCATGCCGTGCGAGCGCATGGTCCGGCAGCGGGAGAGCGCTTGTTCCGGTCCGGTTACTCCTGCCAGGTCAACTGCGTAAGTTGCACGAGGTTACCGCACGTATCGTTCACGACCGCGATCGTCGAACCGGTCACATCGGTCGGTGGCATCGTGAACTGGCCACCGCGGGCGCTGATCCGCTCGTAGTCCCCTCGCACATCATCGGTGGAAAACATCACCGCGGGTCGCTGTTGTTGAAACAGCGCTTGCTGGTAGCTTTTGGCCGCGGGATCGTCGTTCAGCGCCAGTTGCAGTTGCACACCATTCGGATCGCCGGAAGGAACCACCGTGAGCCAACGATACGACCCGTTGGTGAAGTCTGCCTTCTTGGTGAAACCCATCACCCCGGTGTAAAAGCGCAGTGCCTTTTCTTGGTCGTCAACGTAGATCGAGGTCAGCGTGATCTTCATTCCGGTTTTCCTCCTGCTGGTCACACACGTTGCGGCCAGTTCGTCAAGCGTATGACGAATGGCGACGAGAGGATGTGACCGGTGGATGGCGATTGGCTCGTGGAACGTTTTGAATCGGATCGGGCCCGGCTCCAGTCGGTGGCCTACCGGCTGCTCGGTTCAGCCAGCGAGGCCGATGACGCCGTCCAGGAGGCGTGGCTCCGTCTAAGCCGGTCCGATACCAGTGATGTCGAGAACATGAGCGGTTGGCTGACGACCATCGTCTCCCGCGTGTGTCTCGATATGCTCCGCTCCCGCCAGGCCCGCCGGGAGGAGTTGCTCGTGCCGGACACATCGCTCTCGCCGATCCACGAGGATCCGGAGCACGAGGCGATGCTGGCGGAATCGGTGGGACTCGCGATGTTGGCGGTGCTCCAACGCCTGAATCCGGCCGAACGAGTCGCCTTCGTGCTGCACGATGTCTTCGGCGTCCCATTCGACGAGATTTCCGGCATTGTCGGTCGCTCACCCGAGGCAGCCCGTCAACTCGCCAGTCGCGGCCGCCGGCGTGTGCAAGGCGGATCGGAACCGGAGCAGGCCGAGGATGCAGCCGCGCATCGAGAGATTGTCGATGCCTTTTTCCGTGCCTCGCGGGAGGGCGATCTTGCCGCCCTGCTCGACGTGCTGGATCCGGATGTCGTGCTCAGTGGCGACGCCGCCTGGCGACGGATGGCCAACCGGTCCGGTTTCCTGTCCGGAACCGAAATTCGCGGAGCGGCCGCGGTGGCTGAAACCTTTTCGGGCGGAGCCGCCGCCGCGCAACGAGCCACGATCGACGGGCTGCCCGGCGCCGTCTGGGCGCCAACGGGCAACCCGAGCGTCTTGTTCGAGTTCACGATTCGCGGCGGCAAGATCGTCGAGATCGTCTTTTCGGCCGATCCCGCCCGCCTCCGCGGCGCGAGTGTCGAAATCCTGCCCGATTAACCGCGGGCACGATGCTGCCGGGATGAACACGCCGCGGTACTGGTCGACGTTCGCCCCTGAACCCGAACGCCACCCGGCTTGGGCGCCATCCTTCCGGAGGTCGATCTCGTTTGACACCTGCTCGCCGCTGACCCTACAATCACCCACCGGCCGTTGCGAATGCGCGGAATGGGCGCAGCAACGGTCGTTCTGTGTTCCGGCGTGCGACGCCGGGCAACGCCGCGACACGCCGACCGGGCAACGACAGGCCCAGTGCCGCGGATGTGGGAGTAGCGGACAATGAAGCGGACCTATCAGCCCAAGCGCATCCCCCGGTTGCGCGAGCATGGCTTCCTCAAACGGATGTCCACCCGCAGCGGGCGGGCAGTTCTGGCCGCGCGCCGCAAGAAGGGGCGTCACAAGCTCACGGTTTCCGACGAGGGGAAATTCACACAGAACAAGTAGCACGCGGGTGCCACCGGGGAGGGCTGGGGATGGATGTGGCCGCGGGCCTCATGGCTTCCCCGGTCCTCTCTTTGTGTGTGCGGAGTGCTGGCTGCCATGGTAAATCGTGACCTGCGACTGCGGTCCGATTGGGAGGTCCGTCAAGCCCGCGCCCGCGGCAAGGCGTACACGGCCGGTCCGGTGGTCGTTCGGATTTTTCCGAACGAGACCGACCCACCGGTCAACCGGTACGCGGTGGTCGCGGGCAAGAGGGTCGGCAAGTCGCATGAACGCAACCGGTGCAAACGACTCGTCCGGGAAGCGATTCGCTCGCTTCATCCCCGGCTCAAACGGGGATTCGACGTGGTCGTGATCGTGCGCGGTGGGGTGGCGGAGTTGACCGGTTTCGAGGTCGCGGTCGATTCGCTCGAACGCATCGCCCAAAACGCCCGGCTGTTGCTTCCGTCCGCACCGGCGGAGTGTTCCGAATGAGGTGGCTCGCGCTCAAACTGATTCGCGGGTACCAACTGGTGATCTCGCCGATGTTGCCGGCCGCGTGTCGCTTCCAACCGACCTGTTCCGAGTACGGCTACGAGGCGATCGCGAAGTACGGCATCGTGAAAGGCGGCCGCCTGGCGATCTGGCGGCTGCTCCGCTGCAACCCACTCTGCAAGGGCGGTTATGACCCTGTTCCGTGAGCGACAACCTTTCCTCGACGGTCTTCTCGCCCACTCCGGCGACGAGTGGTGGACCCGTCTCGCCGCAATCCGTATTCTTCGTGCGACACGTCCGCACTCGTGGATCGTTTTGCGTGCGCAGTTCAACGCGGCGGTGCTACTTGCGAGACGATCGCTGACCAATTCGCGCGATCCATTTCCGAGACGTTCCCGCGCCGTGCCGGGTTCCACCGGCAAACCTTTGGAGAGGACTGGGCGAGCGTCGAGTGCGGCGCGCCCGGTAGCGTGGTTCGGGTTCGAGGAGGCTTCTCCCGGTGTCTGAAATCGTGTCGGTCGTCCCCCACGCGATCGCGTCCATCCCCGTTTGGGATCAGTACATCGTCGTCATCGAGCACGCGCTCGATTTTCTGGCGAAGCTGTTTCACAACGCCGGGGTCGCGGTGATCGTCTTCACCATCCTGGTGAAAACGGCGATGCTGCCGTTGACCATCACCTCGATCAAATCCAGCAAATCCATGCAAGAGCTGCAGCCGAAGATCAAGGAGCTGCAAAAGAAGTACGGCAAGGATCGCCAAAAGCTCTCACAAGAAACGATGCGCCTCTACAGCCAGCACAAGGTCAACCCGATGGCCGGCTGTCTCCCGATGTTGATCCAACTCCCGATCTTCTTCGGGCTGTACCGGGCGATTCTTCACCTCTCCCAGGGCAATGTCTCGTTCGATCACTCGCCCTACTGGGCCGGTGGTTTTCTCTGGCTCGAAAGTCTCGCCAAGTCCGATCCCTATCACGTGCTGCCGATCCTGGCGGCGATCTTCCAGTTCGTCCAAACCAAAATGATGCGGCCCGCCAACCAGGGGAAGATCACCGATCCCCAGCAGGCCATGATGAACACGATGATGAACTTCATGCCGCTGATGGTGATCTTCTTCGGCTGGAACTTCGCCTCCGGTCCCGTGATCTACTGGGTCACGCAGAGCATCTACTCGGTAGTGCAGCAGTGGTTCATCACCGGTTGGGGCAGCATGAAGGATTGGGTGCCCGTGCTGCCGGAACTGCCGGAACACCGCCGGTTAGGTTACCGGCCGCCACAGGCGCTCGATGAAGTCGTTGTCGTCAGCGGCGAGGGCGGCGTTCCGCAGCAACGCGGCATCATGGGGTGGATGAACCGCAAGATGCAGGAGGCTCAGGGCGCCACTGGCACCCCGGCTTCCGAAACGGAAGACGAACAGCCCAAGGCGAAAGGACCGCGCCCGGTCAAGAAGGATTCGCCAGCCGCCAAGGCGCAACGTGAGGCCGCCAAGGCCGCGAAACCGGTCACGGTGGTGACTGGCGCGAACGGCAACGCCGGTACCGGCGATCCAGCGGAGTCAGCCGCCCCCGTGGTGCCGCGCAAATCGCGGCCCACGGCGCCCAAACGCGATGAAAAGGCGGGTTCGAACGGGGAGTAGCATCTCTTCCGATCGAGTTCGCCTTCGACGTACCGCTTCGCACTTTCGGAGGGCACATGAACCGGATGACGAGCGTCGAAATTCAAGCCTATTCGGTCGAGGAAGCGATTCGCCTCGCTCTCGAACAGCTAGGGCTCGCTCGAGACGCGGTCGACATCGAAGTGCTCTCGGATGCCGGACCGGATGAGGACGCGGAAGCGTTGGTGCGGGTGACGGCGAAGGGCATGGCGTCGCAACCGGTGCCAAGCGCACCCCAAGCGCCATCGAGCCGGCGGCCGCCAGGTCCCCGGCGCGTGCCGGGCGATCGCCCGTCCAGCCGGGGCGTGCCGCCGCCGCTCCCGCGGGCTGAGCGCACGATCGATCCCAACCGGGTCGATGCCGACGACGAGCGTGTGGCCAAAGAGGTCGTGAACGAGCTGCTCGCTCACATGGGGATCGTGGCCGAGGTGATCGCGATCGACAACCCGTCTCACATGCCGCTCAGTCCGGACGACCCGCCGACGATCTTCATCGATATCCTCGGCGACGACCTGGGTATGCTGATTGGCCGTCGCGGCGACAACCTGTCGCAGCTTCAGTACATGATCAACTTGCTCTGCAACAAGCGGATCGGCGAGTGGACCCGGATCGTGGTCGATGTCGAGGGTTATCGCAGTCGCCGCGAGGAGTCGTTGATCGGTCTCGCCGAGCGGGTGGCTCGCCAGGTTTCGCGCAGCAACCGGCCGATAGTGCTCGAACCGATGCCAGCCAACGAGCGGCGCATCGTCCACCTCACACTGCGTAGCCATCCCGAGGTCACGACCGAAAGCAACGGCGAGGGAATGCACCGCCGCATCACGGTGACGCCGCGTGACTGACGGGTCCGGTGGCAATCCGCCGGAACCCCCGGTGTCGAAAAAGAAACATCCACCGTCCCGCCAGCCGCTCCGGCCGGGTCAGCGCCATTCCAGCATTCAGACGCAGCGCACACCCGAATATCTGGTGATCGGCCACATCTGCGCCGATCTCCTGCCCGGCGGCCGTGCCGTGCTGGGCGGTACCGCGCTCTACAGCGCGCTGACCGCCGCTCGTCTCGGCTACCGCGTGGGCGTGCTCACGCGGGGCCGCTACGGCGTCACAATCGACGGCTACGACGTGCCCTCGCTCGAACCGTACGCTGGCGAGATCAGCATCATCGTCCAAGACGCCGACCATCCGACCTTTTTCGTGAACGTCTACAGCGCGGGGCGCCGGGTCCAAACGCTGCCGAAATGGGCCGGGCCTATCGACCTTCGCGGTCTGCCGCCGCACTGGCGCAACGCCAAAATCATCCATCTTGGGCCGATTTGCCAGGAGATCGACACCCGTCAAACCGGGGCGCTCACCCCGGGTTTCCTCGGGATCACACCGCAGGGGTGGATGCGGGAGTGGCCGCGTCCCGGTGGTGGTCGCGTGACCCACAAAACCCTCAAGCTGGCGGGCGAACTGCTGGGTCGCGTGGACGCGATCGTCGTCAGCGACGAGGAGATCGCGTACACGCGGGAGGCGGTGGAACGGGTGGGCGCCCGCCGTCTCGGTGTCGTCACCAAGGGCGAGGCTGGTTGCCGCCTGATCTACGGCGGCGAAATCGCCGATCTGCCGGGGTACAAGGTGCCCGTCGAAGATCTGACTGGCGCGGGTGATGTCTTCGCGGCCGGATTCTTCATCAAGGCGGCCGAGCACAACGTCACCGCCGTCGATGCCGCGCGTTTCGCCAATGCTGTCGCCGCGTTGAGTCTCCAGGCCATCGGCACCGGTCACATCCCGCCCGCGCGCGAAGTGGA
>WBZO01006402.1_pt1 | contig 11443 bp, 7 predicted proteins | sample 5204261 | NCBI WGS metagenome assembly WBZO01 (sample SAMN12412400, study PRJNA552823) | activated sludge metagenome | isolation source: activated sludge from anammox sidestream of wastewater treatment plant... | place: USA: North Carolina | collected 2017-09 | reverse complement strand
CATCGCCACGGTTTCCCCCACCGGTCAGCCATCGGCGCGAGCAGTTCTCCTGAAAGGATTCGATCGAACCGGGTTTGTCTTTTACACGAGCTATCTGAGCGAAAAGGGGCTGGAGATTGCCGCCAATCCGCGAGTTGCCGCGCTCTTTTACTGGCCAGCCCTCGAACGGCAGGTGAGGCTCTCCGGTTCGGTCACCAGAGTCTCCCGAGAGGAGTCAGTTGCGTATTTCCACACGCGCCCCCGTGGCAGCCAGATCGCGGCACATCTGGGCACCCAGAGCCAGGTTGTGGAGAGCCGCGATGCTCTGATCGCTCGATTCGCCGAACTTGAGCGGTCTTTCGGCGACGACGAAATCGACGCACCGGAGAACTGGGGAGGATACCGACTGGCTCCCGAGTCTTTCGAGTTCTGGCAGGGGCGATCGAGTCGACTTCACGACCGAGTGCGTTACAGCAGACGCTCCACCGACGACTGGACAATCGAGCGGCTCGGCCCCTAGTCACATTCGTCGCCGGAACCTCGCATCCACGCCAGGCGTTCATGTCCATAAGGGGACCCAGAGAGGGTCACAGGAAGTACACTTGTCGCCTGGGGCGCATATGAGTTCCCTTTCCTATGCTGCAAGGCATCCCATTGATCGAAGGCTTTCCTGACACGATAGCGCCCGGCGCAATCGTTTCTCAGACGATTGGTAACGAGTGACCCAATGACTTCAGAGAATCCTGAAAACGCCGCAGACGCAATTTCGGAGAGTGCTCCGGATAAACCACGGCGTGGCCGTCGCAAGACAGAGCGAACCCCACGCAACCGGACGATCTCCCTGCCGGTGCTGGTGGTGGATGAGACCATTCTTCTCCCCCACATGTCTATTCCGTTCCCCATCGAGGACGAAGAAGCTTCGATGGTCATCGATCGTGGTTCGCGTACGCCGCTGCGACAGATTCTGGTTCTCACGGAACGCATGGTTGCAGCATCGGCAGAGGAGGACGCGGGGCTATTCAGCGTGATTCCGTCTGATCAGCGCATCGCTGAGGAAGAAATGGAGTCACTTGTGCAGGGTGACGAACCGGGTGGGTGGGTGCCCGAGGCTCCCGAGTTCCGGGAGGAGTTCGAACTTTGTCCGATCGGCATTATCGCTGAGGTCGGTCAGCGCATCACCCGACCAGGTGGCGCGGCGCATGTCATTCTGCAGGGCATGAATCGCGGTATCGTCCAGGAGATCGTGCAATTTGATCCCTACCTGGTTGCGCGCGTCGTCCGCCATGCTGATCCGCCGGCCGATCCTGCCAGCGCCGAAGCCTCGATGACCGCCGTTCTCGAACAGATCGAGAACTACGTCAACATGCTGCCGAATGTCCCCGAAGAAGTGCTGACCATGGTCCGCGGCGTGGATGAACCGGGGTGGCTGGCTGACCTGATTGCCTTTTCCCCCGAGTTCACGTCTGAGCAGCGCCAGGAGATCCTCGAGATCCTCGATCCGATCGAACGGCTGCGCAGACTCTCGGTTCTCATCCAGCTGCGTCTCGATGTCCTCAATCTCAGGCAGCAGATTGCGATCGAGGCCCAGGCAGGCATGGACAAGCAACAGCGCGAGTTTTATCTCCGCGAGCAGATGCGAGCCATCCAGAAAGAGCTTGGCGAGGGGAGCGCGGAGGAAACACTGGCCGGGGAAATGCGTCAGAAGATCGAAACCGCCGGTATGCCGGATGAGGTCAAAACCAAAGCCCTGATCCAGGCGGAGCGACTCGAACAGCAGCATCCATTCTCCCCGGAGATCGGCGTGATCCGCACCTATCTGGAGTGGCTGCTCGATCTGCCATGGTCAGTGGAAACCGAGGATCGACTCGATCTCGACGAAGCATCCGCCATTCTGGAAGCCGATCACTATGGTCTGGAAAAGGTGAAGGACCGCATCGTCGAGCACATCGCGGTGCGCAAGCTGGCCGGATCGAAACAGAAGACGCCGATTATTTGCTTCGTGGGTCCGCCGGGCGTGGGCAAAACCAGCCTGGGGCGGTCAATCGCCAAAGCGATCGGCCGGAACTACGTGCGGATGTCGCTCGGTGGTGTGCGCGACGAAGCTGAAATTCGCGGACACCGGCGGACCTACGTTGGCGCCATGCCGGGTCGCGTGATCAAAGCCCTCAAGGATGCGAAGAGTCTCAACCCGGTCATCGTGCTCGATGAAGTCGACAAGGTTGGATCCGACGCTTTCCGTGGCGATCCGGCCGCGGCGCTGCTGGAGGTTTTGGACCCGGAACAGAATGCCACCTTCTCCGATCACTATCTCGAAGTGCCATTCGATCTCTCGAAGGTGATTTTCATCACGACAGCCAACCAACTCGAACCGATTCCTCCGGCTCTGCGCGACCGCATGGAGATCATCGAGGTGCCCGGCTACACCGAGGTCGAGAAGATGGAGATCGCCAACCGGTTTCTCCTGCCGAAAGCACTGGAGTCGCACGGGATTCACTCCGGGCAATTGGAAATCACCGAGGACGCTATCAGGCGGGTGATTCGCGAATACACCAGCGAGTCCGGGGTTCGCAATCTGGAACGGGAGATTGGCGCGCTGTGCCGCAAGGCCGCGCGAAAGTTTGCCGGAGATACACCGCCCGAGTCGATTCACGTCGATGCCGCCGATTTGCCCGATTTGCTGGGCGTGCCTCGATATGAGTTCGGTCTGGCCGAGGAAAACGATGAGATCGGCGTCGCCACGGGAGCCGCCGTCACGAGTGCCGGCGGCGATCTTTTGTCGATCGAAGTCACCCTCATGGAGGGCAAAGGCGAACTCGTTCTGACCGGACAATTGGGCGATGTAATGCAGGAGTCGGCTCGGGCCGCAATCAGTTATGCGCGCAGTCACGCTCAGGAGTTCGAGATCGAAGCCGGTTACTTCGACAAGCACAACATTCACGTGCATATTCCGGCTGGGGCGATACCCAAGGACGGTCCGTCCGCTGGCATCACCATCGCCACGGCGTTGATCTCCGCGTTGACCGAGCGCCAGGTCCGGCGTGACGTGGCCATGACCGGTGAGATCACCTTGCGCGGCAAAGTCCTGCCGATTGGCGGATTACGGGAGAAGACGCTGGCGGCACATCGAGGCGGCATCAAGACATTCCTGCTGCCGCGGCGCAACGCCAAGGACATGTCCGAACTTCCCGACGTGGTCAAGCAGGACATTCAGCTGATCCAGGTGGGCACGATCGAGGAAGTCCTTGATGCCGCGCTCAAGCCCAGAAAAAAGGTTGTGCGACCCGCACCGCGACCGCCTGCCGGACATCTGGCGCCCGCCACTGCCTGAATGGCACCCGCCAGGAGAGCAGCCGCGATGTGTCGATCAGACCCTCGTGGTGGCTTCTCGTTCGATTGCTTCCATGGTCATGCGCAGCGCCAGCGTGAGCTCATCTTCGCCCGGCAGTCCAGTCCAGGATTGTCGGTAGGACAACGGCAGCGTTCCTCCGCCACCTGATCGCACCGTACCACCAGCAATGGCCAGACCACCGTCGCTGGATGTTTGCATGACGGCGGTGCGGCGCGTTTCGGGCGGACCCCACTGAAGAATGAGCGACTCGCCTGACGATGTGCGAGAAAACCGGCCGCTGACCTGCTCCGGCCATCCGGACGACACCCGTGCCGCTGCGTTGTTCATCCGCTGTTCGGCCGCCGAGAGTTGCCGCTGCTCACTGCTCCCTCGCCGGCTCGATCCAGCGCCCCAGCCGAGCAGCCCGCGATCCTCCGGGTTTCTGACGGCCGTTCGTTCGGCCAGGCGCGCTCTGGTGCGAGGGTTGCGAATAAGCCAGAATCCCAGGGCGATAGTGCCGACTTGCATCGCGACAATGACCGCGGTCAACCATGGCACGCCGCCGTCGTACATCTGTGACCAGTCGCCGCTCATCCCGGTGGCCAGGTCGAGCAATGGATAGAAGATCAGGGCATTCAATCCAGAGATCGCCGCAAACTGGAGCAGAAACTCGTTCCACGCCGGTTTGAGAGGCGGGGTCTTCAGCATGATGATCCCCATGGCGATGGCCAGCAGCACAATGTTGACCAGCGTGCCGGCAAATGCAATCAACATCTGCTGAACGTCGGAGAAACCGACGGGATCGTAAGACACAAACCCGGCAAAAAAATAGAAACCAAAGTCAACGATCTCGCCGCCGAACAGCCTTATTGCAACGGCGTGCCCCAGTTCGTGGAGAAGAACCGACAGCGGCAGCAGGAAGAAAAACGCGGCTTGCGTGATGAGTGCCCGGTCCTGATGCGTCAGGTTGTTGTCGAAAACCGCTTTCCGCTGCGGCCAGAACTGAAAGGCAAAACGCACGCCGAGAAACGCATAGAACAGGCTGATAAAACCAAATCCACCAAGAGGCACGGCGCCAGACTAACTCCCGGGTACCAACGCGGGTTCACTCCTGCCAAGAGAGGTGAACGACAATAGTGAGACCGCCACAATCACGATCACACTGCCGCCCAGTATGATCGAGATCGGCGCACCAAAGGCTTCTGAGACGATCCCGGCAAGCGCCGCACCGAAAGGTGCCGAACCGGCGAAGAGGGTCATATAGATACTCATCACGCGACCGCGGAGCTCGAGTGGCGCGGTGGACTGGACGACGGTGTTGGCCATGGCCATTGTCGATGTCATGGAGAAACCCATGACCATGATGATGAGGAGGGCCATTGGAATCGGGGCACCCAAACGGGCGACGACTCCCAGGATGATCTCCGCTGAGCCAAGTGAGGCTGCAGTGATCAGCATGCGGCGAGGGCGCGGAGTCCTGACTCTGAATGCCAGCAGCAACGCCCCCACAAGAGAACCGAGCCCCAGACATGCCATCATCAGGCCAAATGCGCCAGCGCCACCTCCGAACTCCATTTTGGCCAACAGTGGCATCCAGACATTGAAGTTCAGGGCAAAGATCCCGGCGAACAAGACCATCACCATGGTATGCGAGACAATGGGAGTCGCCCGCACATAGGCAAAACCTTCTTTAATCTGAGAGATGCCCGTGGCACGAGCAATCGTACTCTCTCTCCTGGGAATTTCCATGAGATACAGACCAGCCAGCACCGCGACATAGCTCAACGCGTTGATCGCGAAGCAAATCGCGGGGCCCCAGGTCGCCAGTATGAGTCCGGCCAGCGCCGGACCAACCAGCCGGCCCATATTGAACAGCGAGGAGTTCAGGGCGATTGCGTTCGAAAGATGCTCCTGAGCCACCATGTCGCTGACAAATGCCTGCCGAGAAGGCATGTCGAACGCATTGACGATGCCAAGTCCCAGGGCCAATGCGTAGATGTGCCACAGACGGACGGCGTCAGTCCAGGTGAGTATCGCCAGCGTCGCAGCCAGCAAACAGGAAATCGCCTGCGTCGTCAGCAGGATACGCTGCCTGGGCAGGCGGTCCGCGAGGACGCCGGCCACCAGACCAAAGAAGATCACGGGGGTGAATTGCAGAACATTGACCAACCCCAGTTTGAATGCGGAACTGGTCAACGTCAGCACCAGCCACGACTGGGCCAGCGACTGCATCCAGGTTCCGGTGACCGACACGAGCTGGCCACCGAAAAAGAGGCGATAGTTACGGTGCTGAAACGCGGCGAACCCGCCGGAAAGTCCTGGTCTGGCTAGCAGTGAGTCAGCGCGGCCGGGTAGTGCGGGCATCAGCAATGGTCCGGCAGAAGGTGTTGGCACATGGGCGCATTGTCGCACGGCAGAGAGCGGAGGAACGCAGGGTGCTGCCTCCTTTTCCCACTCATGAAATTACAGTGCGACGCTGAGATGAAGTGCGGTCAGCAGGGAGGCAATCACATCCGGCGGCAGCAGCGAGGAGACGTTCGCATCCAGCAATAGCATTGCCGTCTGGTCGATGATCGCGCCTCCTGATTGGCGGGCAAAGGGAGCGCCCGTGGACTCGGCAACCGCAATCAGCAGTTCAGACGGTATGGACACCGTGGTGGCATCGATACCATCGCCTCGTGCGGAATCCAGGACATATGCCTGAAATGACGTCGCGTCCGTGGCAATGCCCGGCAGCACGTCTGTGACACCTGCCGCCGGAGCCAGAAAGCCCACCTGTGACACATCACCGCCGGGGGAACTCGGCGACCATGGCGATGAGTTGAGCAAAGCCATGGTGTCGACATTGCGCGAGATCGTGCCCCAGGTCGGATTGGATGCAACAGACGGTTGTTTCTCCAGCAGAGTCGCATAGGCCACCGTGGACATCAACGCGGCGATCGTCGTCGTATTCGGCGTGCGGGAATCGGCTTCGAGCAGGATCCCTTCGACAATAGCCGCGGCCGTCACCTCCAGGGAGTCGCCAATCAGGTACTCGTTGATCCGCACCGTGCCTCGCCCAGCACAGTCCGGTTCGAACATGGCATTGACTGGCAGCGGCAGTGGGGCGAACTCGATTCGCCAGGCCGGGGTTCCGCGACGCGACTGCAGCAGTGCGTCTGTCAGATCGGACCAGGGATCGAGGGATGCAAGCAGCGCGATCGCCGCCCGCAGTTGATTCTCCGGGACTGTGCTCTCCAAACGGGCGTTGTCGAACAAGGCGAGACTGCTTGCCTGCACGGCCGGATCGGCAGCGTAAGCGGTCAACGATTCCGCCAGAGCAATCCTCATCGTGCGGGCGTCCGTCGTGTTGGCGGGGCGCGCGCTGTAGTTCAGATCGAAGATCGATGGCTCGGACGGCGTCAACGGCCGGTTGGTCAGGTCCAGGAGTGTCGCTGGTCTGAGCGAAGTGGACGCTTCAGCCGAGGCTGTCGTGGCGGAGAGCCCGAGCGTCAGCGCCAGAGACAGTGCGACGTCCGGTGTGATGATCTGGCTGACACCCCGGTCGATGAGCGCCAGGAGGTTCTCATCAAAGTGCGGATGCTCACCGAGTGAGGATTCTCCGGGGAATCGATCGATGATCGCCTCCGCAGTTGGCGAAATCTTCGATTCGGTAGCCCCCAAAGCGCCGTAGAAAGGGTCCTGCAGAATCGATGCTCGAATACTGCGTGCATCGAAATCCTCCAGTCCCGGACCGACAAAGACATCGCCGGAGACTGATGTGGAAATGCCGATCTGGCCCCCGCCTCGCGCTCCCATGGAGTTGAGCAATGCGTAGAGTTGCAGGTTGTTGTAGGCCGCCAGCTGGGTCCCGTCGTAGGCGGCTGCGGGATCGATGGTCAGGAGTTCGCCGTAGGCCACCGTATCCAGAATGTTCGCGGCCAGTTCCTCGGGTCCGGAGTTCTCTCCATCGCCATGGAGGGACTCATGAATAATCGCCGGCAGCAACTGAATCGGAGGTTCACCGGCGAATGCCGCGGAAATCTGCATCAGGTATCGACCGCCAGTCGCCGGTGACGGAGGCAGAATCGTGGCCACTGCGTTGGCAATGCCGAGATCGGCAAAGGCAACTTGCGCAAATGGTTGCCCGGTTTCATTCTCGCCTTCGATGATCGAATCGATCACCGCCTGATAGGGTTCGAACCCACTCAGCATCAGCAATGCGGCCCGGAGTGGTGGATCCGGAACAATGGTCACCACGTCTGGATCATCGAATCGATCGAGGACTGCCTGAATATTGAGGTTCGGCAACCCACGCAATGCCAGAAAGGCGGCTAGTTCTTCCCGTGACTGGGTTTCCGTCAGCATTGGACCGGCGACCTGGATGGAGAAGGCCGGATTCAGGTTCCAGTCCAGAATCAGGGGTCGCGACCGCAATAGCTGGCTGCCGTTCCAGGTGGCGTCTACTGGGGTGACGACCAGATCGGCCGTTTCATCCGTTGCGACATCCTGATGCGAGACCGAAGGGAGGTGAAGCAGAGAAGACGTCGACGGACCTGCCGATGCCGAAATCGGGAGAGTGCCGATGAACCCCTCGTGCAGCAGAAGACTCAGCAGAATCAAACCGGCGAGCAGGATGCCGGGGTAGCGCGATGGCAAGAAAAATCTCCTGGGCGCGTGATCGACGAGAATCACCGGGCGAATCGTACCCTGTTCAATGCTTCCTCGTGATCACGTCAATGTTTCGATAGGTAAATCAGGCGTTTGTGCCCATTCCACCCAACCCCGGTCGTAGGTCAGCACGCGCTGGTAGCCGAGTGATCGCAGGACCAGCCACGAAAGCGCACTCTCGACCCCAAAGCGTCCGAAAACCACGATATCCCGGGCCGGGGTGAGATTCAGATCGGCGACCTGCACTGTCAGCTGATCGACCGCCAGGAGCGCACCATGGTCGGGGTCGATTACCGCCGGCCACGGCCACGACAACGATGTGGGGATTGTTCCCAGCGGCAGTTGACCATCGAGCGTGTCTGCCCGCTCACTGGCGCTGCGAATATCGAGCACCGTGGTGTCGGCGCGCTCGATTCGCGTTCGCAACGCTTCGGTCACCACGTAGTAACCCTCGCGTGGTGCAACAATTGGCGAAATGGCGGGGGGATCGACGACACCCGACTCGACGGAACCTCCCGCTCGCCGCCAGCCGTCCAGCCCGCCATCGAGTATCGAAACCCTGTCGAAACCGAGTAGCGCCAGAAACCAGACGATTCTGGATGCCCGAAACCCGGACACGTCGTCATAGACCACGATGTCGTCAGTGGGGAGTACACCAAAGCGCCGGAGCACTGCCAGTCGCTGCTCTTGCTCAAATCCCTGGGTGACGACTGCTCCGAAAACGGGGTAGTTGGCGTCGACCGTATCCTGCCAAAAGACGTGGATCGCGTCAGGAATATGCGCCGCTCGATAGGTCCGCAGCGGAGAAGCGTCCAGTACGCGGACCGAAATGGATTGCCGCAGGTTGCGTTGAAGCTCCTCGGCAGTTGAAATCAGCGTTCCGTGCGATGACTCCTGCGCCATGCCGCCGGCCATTGACAACGAGAGTGCGATCGACCCCGTCAGCAGCGATCGGCGAGTGAGCGTTCGGTGAGTAGGTGCGTCGTTCATGACGTGACGATACCGCAACGAGGCACCTCCGGAGAGGTGCCTCGCTCGAACTCGCAGATTGTGTCTGGCTTAGCCGACGAGTTCCCAAGTCATCTGCACATCGACCGAAACCGTGGTCGTTCCAGCCTCGATCGCCACAGAGGACTCCATCGCCGCGCCGCCCATGCCGGCAGCCATCGGGATTGGATTGGGACCGAACGTCTCATTGATTGACACCAGATTGCCGAGCGAAAGCCCCGCAGCCGCGGCGAGTTCCTCGGCCCGCTTCTGAGCGTCCTGAACGGCCAGGATTCGCGCTTCTTCCGCTGCGTCGCCGGAGTTGGTGACAATGAAGTTCACCCCGTAGATCGTATTGGCGCCGGCCTCGACAACCGCATCAAGCGTCGATCCTACCGCATCGATCTGCCGAATGGTGACATTCACCGTGTTGGAAACCTGAAACTGATTGATGCCTGAAGGCATCCCGTTTTCGTCGTAACTTTGAATTACCTGCACATAGTAACTGGCTGTCTGAATGTCCTTGCTGTCGATGCCCTGGGCCGCCAGAGCAGCCAAAATCGCATCCATCGTTTCATTCGCGGTGGTCTGCGCACCGGAAAGCGTATCCTCAGTGATGGTCACACCGGCGGTGACGGACGCAGCATCGGGCGGCACCATGATGGCTCCGTGACCCATCACGGTGACCGTCGGCAGACCCGATCCGACGGCCTGCGGTGTCGACTCCTGCGCCGCGACTGCGCCGACGGCCAGCAGCGACGAAAAGAGCAACGCCGTGGCCAGCGCCAGCCCCCGAGCACTGCGAATACCTGGAATACGTGGTTTCATCCTGTCCTCCTCGATGAGCAATGCCGATGTGCGAGTCCGTCCCGCGTTCGGCGCCATATCTCACTGTCTATTCAACGATCAACGAGCCCAAAAGGTTCCAGCGTCACTCACTGAGTCGACCGATTGCCCCAGCGCAGCCATCCAACTAACAGCAGCAGTATGGCGAACAGCAGCAGCAGAATCCCCTGCGCAGTACGCCATGCCGACCATTCGTCGTTGTCGACCTGCGGCGAGATCTGATCACGGTCCGAAACTGACTCGGGTGTTGCGTCCACGATCTCGGCAGTTTCCGGTGCCGGCGCTTCCTCCTGCTCGACGGCCATGGCCGGCGCCGCCGCGGGCGCGGATTCGTTCGCAGCAGAATCGGCGACGGCAACCGAATCAGCGGGGGCCGCGGCCGAGTCCGCTTCACTCGCTGCTGACGTTTCGGCCGTCAGTGCCAGGGCCGCCGATTCCAGGTTCGACGTTGTCTCGACCGGCTGCGCCGAACGTCCAGCAGACTCGCCTGCCTCGGTCTCGGAGGCGGCAAGACCCTGCGTCGGTGCTGCCTGCGCTACGGGCTGGGTGGCAACAGCCGTGCCGGTTGCGATGTCGGAGGAGTCCCGATTCGCGTCGCGGGTCGTCCAGATGTCCCCGGCTGTGACCGAGAGAAAGAGCAGGAACACACCGAGCGTGACCGCTCTGAGTGCCGGCAACGCTGGCAGCATCCAATTCCGGACCCGGTCGGTCAGGCGTGGAGCGAAGGGACGAGGCTCTGGTGTTGCTTCTGCTGGGACTGGCACTTCGATCTGGAAAGACCGGGCTGGAACCGGGTTCGGCAGTGCGCGCAGGAGATTCACAGTCACCTGCAATTCGGCGAAGTGGCGAGTGCAGTCGGCACAGATTGCCAGATGCTGGCGGGCATCCTCCACTCGAGGATCGACGTCGCCGTCGACGAGTGCGCCGAATGCTTCGTTCGTCAGGTGACCTGCGCTATCGAACCAGTGGGTGAGGGAATCGTTGTTCATCATTGTTCCGGAAAGCCTGCATTGCCCGAGGCCTCATGAGAAGAACGGTCGCCGCGTGGAATGAGTTCCCTCGCATCGGGTCGCGTCAGGATCTGCTGGCGGAGCCGCTCGCGCCCACGCGATACCCGGGACTTGATCGTGCCGCCTGGCACACCGGCAATCGCCCCCGCTTCATCGTAGGTGTGATGCATCACATCGAAGAGGATGACAGCCAGTCGCTGATCAGGCGGGAGTGTGTCAAGCGCCGCCTGCAGCGCCGCTGAGAGATCGAGGCGTTCGGCAAAGGTCTCCGGATCAGCAGTTTCGTGCATGTCGACGACGGCGACTTCCGCGTCATCCTCGTCGCTGGTGAGCGAATCCACAGGATGGCGAGAAAGCGATCGAAGCCGGTCGTAGCAACGGTTGGTGGCAATTCGCAGAAGCCATCCCCTGAACGAACCTTCCTGGTAACTGCCGATGGCTTGCCAGGCGCGCAGAAATGCCTCCTGTGAAATGTCCTCAGCTTCGGGAGCGGTGCCCATCATGCGGAAGGCGAGACCGTAGACCGCCCGCTCATATCGCTGCACGAGCACATTGAACGCTCTGGCATCACCCGTCTGGGCGGCGGCAACGAGAACAGCATCGTCCGAAGTACTGTCGTATGCGGGGCGCTGCGGTCGCTGGC
>WBZO01006400.1_pt1 | contig 11444 bp, 10 predicted proteins | sample 5204261 | NCBI WGS metagenome assembly WBZO01 (sample SAMN12412400, study PRJNA552823) | activated sludge metagenome | isolation source: activated sludge from anammox sidestream of wastewater treatment plant... | place: USA: North Carolina | collected 2017-09 | reverse complement strand
ACGGCCCCAACAGAGCCAGGACAGCGATCAAAACAACCGCTATCAGGACCAATACCAGCGCATAATCGATTAAGGTTCTATTGTTCTTGTTCTGAGAGAAGCCCATTCTCCCATTCCTCCACGATAGTCGACCCGACGAAAGCAGCGATTAAAACGACGAAGACGAATCCAGCCGTACCCAACCATGCCGCAACGCATAGACGGCCGCCTGCGTGCGATCGTCAACATGTAATTTGCGCAGGATAGCTGTCATATGATTCTTTACGGTCTGTTGACTGATATTAAGTTCGAGAGCAACCTCTTTATTACTGGCGCCGCGCGCCACCATTTCCAGCACTTCCATCTCTCGCGGTGATAATGGGGTGAACGATTCAGCCGATTCCACATTCCCGGAAGGATCATAATGGCCCAATCGCCGCTCCGCCCATTCGATAACCGCGTCATAGGTCATCTGTCGTCCATGGACGACATAGCTGCCGGCGTGGACAGCGTAAATCGTCTGCAACAACTCTTCAGGCGGGATATCTTTCGAGCAATAAGCTGTTGCCCCCAGGCGCAGCGCGTGAAAGGCCTGATCCGTATCGTCATAGCCGGTCAGGATGATCACCTTGGTATTGGGCAACGTGCTGAGGATCTGCCGAGTGATTTTCAACCCGTTAGCGTCGGGTAAATTAACATCCATGAGGATGATATCAGGCTGATGCTCCAACGCACGCTGGACGGCCGAGTCTCCGTCGGCAGCTTGCGCCACCACGTTCAGGCCGGGATCCATTTCCAACACATCGACAAGCCCCTGACGAAAGAGAGGGTGATCTTCGACGATAAGTATCTTAATGGGATCCATAGTGTAGAACGCTAAACTTTGGTCAGTCGAGTATAACACGATCTCCGCAATCGTTCTATTCACGGCGGCATATGAAGGTCCTCAGATCTCCAAAGTTCACCGGTATGGCGGCCTCGCGCAACCCCAGGCGGTTGACAGCCGAACGGGCAAAACGCCCCAACCCGGTATTCATACCCGCCAACCGCGAAGCCAAATAGCCCAGGCGCAGATAACGCCCCTGCGTACCCTGCCAGACGATTTCGTAGCCGTGGTCGACCAGCATTTGGCTCAACGTTCGCGCGCTGAAGAAGTAAAGATGCATATCCATCAGCCAAGGCCAGCGACGCCCCATCAATCGGGCAATTGGGGCATCGATGTCCATCGTATGGACTACCAGCCAGCCGCCGGGCCGTAACAAACGCCGCGCCTGTTCCAGCTCGGTTGCCGGATCGGCAAAATGTTCGATCACGTCCCAGAGCGTCACCACGTCAAATGACTCGCTCGGCAACTCAGTCGATTCCAGTGTGCCGAGGCGGACGTCCAGACCGTGTCGCTGGGCCTCGGCCGCTGCCCAATGCGACGGCTCGATGCCCTGAGCGCGCCAGCCGGCCGCGTTGGCCATCTCAACGAACACCCCGATATAGGCGCCCACGTCAAGAAGCGCACGCCCATCAGCCGGACCAATGATGCGTTCCATATCGCGCAGGTGATGGCGAAACGTTAGCTCGCGCCCGATGCGTTCCTCGACATAGGTCTCATCTTCGACGGCCGAGTAGGCATCGAGTACGACGTCAGACGGCCAACGTGGGTTGGTGTAAACCAGGCCGCAATGATTACACTCTACGATCTGCCCGTGATGGCCGTAACCGGAATGGGTGCAGCGGAAAGCATCGACGCGAAGTACGTCACCATCTGCGGTGGCCGGGAATCGCACGTGATAGTCGTCGCGGCCGCACAGATTACAATTGACTTTTATCATTACTAATAACAGGGGAAACAGATATCGTCGGACGGCGTGGTTCTCCACCACGCAAACGGCGCAGGAACAGGCGAAAGATTGTGTATTGTGCCTTGAAAATCTCTTGCCGGGAAATCTTGGTCTGACCCTTGCGGCGATCCTCAAAGATGATGGGCACTTCCCCGATCTGCCAACCGCGCCTTTGACAAAGAAAGAGCATCTCCACCAGGAAAGAGTAGCCGCTGGAGAAGATTTCATCGAGGGGGATCGACAACAGCACCTCGCGTCGATAAAGCCGGAAGCCGGCCGTGGCGTCTCTGGCCTTCAGCCCCAGCAAGGCGCGAGCGATAAAATTCGCCCCCAGACTCAGGATAATCCGTTTGCGGGTGCAGTTGCGGGTGCCGCCACCGGAAACATAGCGCGAACCGATGACGACGTGCTTGCTCTGGCTCATTGCCAACATATCGGGTATGTAGCGCGGGTTATGGGAGAAATCGGCGTCCATCGTCAAAATACGCTCGGCGCCAATCTCGTAGAGCGCTTTCTTGAAACCCGCGATGTAGGCCGTCCCCAGCCCCATCTTGGACGGCCGGTGGATCACATAAACGCGGCCGGGGTATCTCTCCGCCCATCGGTCAGCGAGATCGCCCGTGCCGTCGGCCGAATTATCGTCAACAACGATCGCGCCGATCGAGGTGGGCAGTGCAAGCAACTGCTCCAACAACTCATCCAGGTTGTCAGCCTCATTATACGTGGGCACGATCACATAGGTATCGATAGACATGGAAGATGCTCCGAACAGGCTGGATTTTAACGAGAAGCGAGAGGACGGTCAAAGTCGCTCAGCCAAGAGTAGCCTATCCGGCCAGTCAGATGGACAATTGAGACCATCATGCGTATCGGCATTCTTTCCCGCAATCCAACACTCTATAGCACCCAACGACTGGTCAATGCAGCGCACGAGCGCGGCCATCGGGTCGAAGTCATCGATACGCTTTCGGTGACCGTCCACATCGGCCGCACGGATGCCCAACCTGGCAAGCCTCAACGTCTGGTCGGTAACGCAATCGGGCTAGCAGGCACGACCCTGTTACCCGAGTTTGACGCGCTTATCCCCCGCATCGGCACATCAGTGACCTTCTATGGACTGGCAGTTGTGCGCCAATTCGAGGCGATGGGCGTCATGATGACCGCATCCTCCGACGCCATCGCCCGCTCGCGCGACAAGCTCCAGAGCCTACAGCTAATGGTCAAGGATGGGTTGCCCATTCCGCGCACAGCGATCATTGCTCAACCTGACGCACTTTACGCAGCTGTCGAAGCCATCGGGGGGTTGCCGGCCGTGGTCAAACTCATCCGCGGGACGCAGGGGCGCGGCGTGTTCCTGGCCCACCAGTTGTCAACGATCGCCACTCTGCTGCAGCGCGTGGGAGAACTGAACCGGCAAGCCATCCTCCAGGAATTTATCGCTGAATCACGCGGCCAGGACATGCGGTTGATCATCGTTGGCGACCGTTGCGTGGCAGCGATGGAGCGACGTGCAGCGCCCGGAGATTTTCGTGCCAACCTTCATCGGGGCGGGTCCGCAACCGCGCTCGAGCCGGACAAAAGCACCGTGGCATTGGCGGTAGCGGCTGCGCGTGCCCACGGGCTGGGTGTAGCCGGCGTCGATCTGCTATCTTCAAAGCGCGGCCCACTTCTCCTGGAAGTTAATTCTTCACCAGGTCTGGAGGGGATCGAAAGCGCGACCGGGGCCGATGTTGCTGGGGCAATCATCGACTATGTAGAGAAAATGGCCGCAGTCAAACGCCGATAGAATAAAAATTGCCGGCTCAAGGCCAACGATTCATCATCAACGAATGACTTTCTGGGCAATATCCCGCCCCTTACGGGCGGCGATATTTTCAGGCGTCAGCTTGCTGGCTCCACTCTCGCCCATCTCCAGCCAATGACAGGCAGCGTAATGGCCGCCTCCATAATCTCTCAAGACGGGTTCTTCCTTCGAACAGCGGTCGAAAGCAATTGGGCAACGGGTATGGAATCGACAACCGGATGGCGGGCGTAACGGGCTGGGTACATCGCCTTCCAGAATAACCCGCTGCCGCTTCGCAGTCGGATCGGGGACGGGAATGGCCGACATTAACGCCTGGGTATAAGGGTGGAGAGGATCGCTGTAAAGTAGATCTCGCGGGGCCATCTCCATCATCTTGCCCAGATACATGACGCCAACGCGCTCGCTGAAATGCTCGACGACGCTCAAATTATGGGCGATAAACAGATAAGTCAGGCCAAAATCGCGTTGAAGCTCGTGTAGAATGTTAAGAACCTGGGCCTGAATCGACACGTCAAGAGCCGACACCGGCTCATCACAAACAATGAATTTGGGCTTCAAGGCCAGGGCACGAGCGATGCCAATGCGCTGCCGCTGACCGCCGGAGAATTCATGAGGATAGCGCCGGGCGTGCTCCGCACGCATACCGACTCGCGTGAGCATCTCCACCACGATATCATAGCGTTCTCGGGCGCTCTTGTTGGTATGCACACGCAAACCTTCGGAGATGCTTTCCCCAATCGGCAACCGTGGATCCAATGATGAATAAGGATCCTGGAAGATAATCTGCATGTCGGCGCGCATCTTCTTTAGCTCGGTCGCGTTAAGGTCGAAGATATTCTTGCCGTTCATGACCACTTCGCCCGAGGTAGCGGGAATGAGACGAAGGATCGTGCGGCCGACGGTCGTCTTGCCGCAACCGGATTCACCCACTAGTCCGAGAGTCTCGCCTTCATTAATGAAGAAGGAAACGTCATCGACAGCCTGGACCCATGCATTCACACGTCTCATCAGCCCGCTACGAACAGGGAAATATTTAACGAGGTTGTTGACCTCGATCAATTTTTTACGCTCCGTGGGTGCTTCAACCACGGCTGTTTGGTTCAACTCATCAGCCATTTGCCCCTCCTGCCTCCACACCGTCGCTTGAGGCGTCATATATTCCTGCTTCCCGTGCCCGCCGCATTTCAGGGATATCTTCATAGATCCAACACCGGACGGTGTGACCAGGGGCGAGTTGCTTCAATTCCGGTTCCTCATGCAGGCAGATCTCCAGACCATACGTGATGCGAGCCTCACATCTCGGATGGAATTTACATCCGTTCGGCAAATCAACCAGGTTGGGCACGGAGCCGGGGATGGTCGTCAACGGTTTGTCAGCCTGCCCCAGGACGGGGGTAGAACCGATGAGAGCTTTAGTGTAGGGATGTTTCGGATGTTTATACAATTCGTTGACGGGCGCCTGCTCGACAATCCGCCCAGCGTACATAACATTGACGCGGTCGCACATTTCGGCCACTACTCCGAGGTCATGGGTAATCAGAATAATGGCCGTATCCATCTTCGACCGCAGGTTACGCATAAGATCGAGGATTTGCGCCTGGATAGTCACATCGAGGGCCGTCGTCGGCTCGTCGGCGATCAACAACTCGGGCACGCAAGCCAAGGCCATAGCGATCATCACACGCTGGGCCATGCCGCCCGACAGCTCGTGGGGGTAGGACTTGACGCGAGATTCGGGATCAGGCACGCCAACCATCGCCAGCAGCTCGATGGCACGCTTCTCGCCTTCCTCCTTGCCGATTTTCTGATGAATCTGCAAGACTTCGGAGAGCTGATCGCCAATCCGGAAAACGGGGTTCAAACTGCTCTGCGGCTGCTGAAAAATCATCGAGACGCGGTTGCCGCGAATATTGACCATGCGCGACTCAGGCAGCTTCAGCAGGTCCTGGTCATCAAAGATAATGCTGCCTTCAACGACCCTGCCCGGCCGGCCGATGAGGCGCATGATCGATAATGAGGTAACGCTCTTGCCGCAGCCCGATTCACCCACCAGTCCGACAACTTCGCCGCGCCTGACATTGAAATCAATGCCGTCTACGGCATGCACAACACCAGCCTCGGTGAAGAATTGTGTTTTTAGATTTTTAATGTCGAGTATGACGTTCTTGTTATTTTCCAATGCGTCCCGTTTCCAGATAACTACTGCACAACTGATAAGCTAGCCTGATCCGTCTCAGGCAACGATAACCTGATGATACCAAACGTGGGCGAATATCGAAAAGTATACTCGCCCAATAAGACACAATTCGCCTGCCGGCCGGCAAGCGAATTGTTCTTTGATCAATATGCGGCCCTGACGACTATCGATCGTCGTGCCAATCGTCCTTCCGTTTCCGGCGTGCCTCGCCCACATGCGTGGCTACACCAAGAATTCCGAGGAAAATACCAACGGTAGAAGCCCCATACGCCACAAAATTCAGAAAGAATGTCGACGGCAAGATATGGAGAACGATCAGAAACGGTAAGACAGCTCCGATCACGACCAATATCATGCCGACAACAATCAATCTATTAAATGGCATGTCCTTTTTCTTCGTCGTAGAGCCAGCACGCAACCAGATGCTTCGGTGTAACCTCTATGTTGGGTGGCTCAAGCACGTCACATATCCCTTCCATCATGTACGGACACCGTGGGTGGAACCGGCAGCCCTTCGGCGGGTTGACCAGGCTGGGCGGTTCGCCCTTGGGGATCTCTCGCTGGACGAGGGCGTTATCCGCGTTGGGATCGGAAGATGCCTCCAACAAAGCAAGGGTATAAGGATGCTTGGGATTGTCGAGCAGATCCTCCATTCGCGCGAATTCCACAATCTGACCGGCGTACATAACAAAGATGTACTCCGAGAAGTAGCGCACCGTGGAAAGATCGTGGGTGATGTAGAGGACAGCCAGATGATGTTCTTCCTGGAGCTTACGCAACAAGCGCAAGATCTCGACACGCACCGAGGCGTCGAGCATCGACACCGGCTCATCGGCCACCAGAAGCTTGGGCTCCATGATCATAGCCCGAGCGATGACCACGCGCTGCTGTTGCCCACCGCTCAACATATGCGGAAACTTGGGCAAGACTTGCTCAATAGGCGTCAGCTTCACTTCTTCCAGGATTTTCTCGATACGACGCCGGCGCTCCTGCTTGTCTTTGATCCCGTTGATGATCATCGGCTCTTCAAGAATGCTTTGGACATTCATGAAAGGCGGCAATGCCCCGAACGGATCCTGCTGAATATAACCGATCTTGGATCGGTAACGGCGGAGGTCTTCCCCTTTCGTTTGGCTCAAGGATGTATTATCAAAGATCACATCGCCCTTGGTGGGGATATTCAAGCCCAGAATGGTCTTCATCAGGCTTGACTTACCGCAACCACTCTCGCCGACGCAGGCGATAGCCTCGCCCTGCTCCAGAACAAAGCGAACATTATCGACCGCGCGAACGTAGCCGGCATGCCCAAAGCCGAAACGCTTCAGTTCATACCAGACATGCAAATCCTTGATTTGCAGCAACGCCTGGTCGTTTGTTATATGGTCTACTGCGCTGATTTCAGCGTTAACGTCACTCATATCGCTGGTCTTCCTTTTGGTTTGACGTCATCAAGGCCTTATACATAAAGCCAGCACTTCACTTTTCGATCGCCGTCGACCAGAACGGTCGGCGGTTCCTCATCACACTTCTCAAAGCGCTTGGGGCAACGATCCTTAAAACGGCAGCCCGTGGGCGGGTTGAGCAAACTCGGAGGTTGGCCGGTAATAAATTCCGGCTCGATGGTCTCACGCAGGCGAGGCACGCTGGCCATCAGGGCATGAGAGTACGGATGAAGCGGCTTGGTGAAGAAACGGCGAGCATCACTCACCTCGACAACCTGCCCGGCATACATAACGGCCACGTTGTCGGCCAGTTCGCTAGAGGTGGCGATATCGTGGGTGATGAGGATGAAGCTCGTCTCCAGCTCTTTCTTCATTCGCTTCATCAGATTCATAATGGAAGCCTGGGTCAGAACGTCCAGCGCCGACGTCGGCTCATCCAGAATGACTACGTCGGGTAACGTCACCAAGGCCATAGCCAGGGCTGAACGTTGCCGCATGCCGCCGCTCAACTCGAACGAGTAGCGATGGAGGAAGTCAACCGGCACGCCGACATGCTCCAGCATGCGCACGGCGGCCTTCGTCGCCTCCTCCTCGTTCATGTTCATATGAACCATCGCCGGTTCGGCGACTTGTGTGCCGATTTTAAGCACCGGGTTCAGAGCATTCATGGCCGCCTGAGGCACCATCGAGATCCGCTTCCAGCGAATTTCCTTACGGAAGGATTCATCATCCAGCTTCATGATATTCTTATCATGGAGCCAGACTTCGCCATCATAGGTTCCCGCATTACGCGGCAACAAACGCAAGATAGCCTTGGCCAGCGAACTCTTGCCGCAGCCGGACTCACCGATGATGACCGTGGCCTCGTTCTTGCGCAGATCAAAATCCACACCGTCAACGGCCTGAACAGGACCGCTGTGTGTGTTGAAGTACAACCGAAGGTTCCGCACCTTCAGTACTAATTCGTTTTGTTGTTCCATTAGTTTTACAACTCACGCAATCTCGGGTTGAACACCCGGTCCAAGGCAAAGCCAACCATGGCGAAGGCCAGACCAGCAATCATGAGCAAAGCCGCCGGTTGCAGGATCCAGTAATAGTAGCCACTGAACAATGCGCCTTGCGTGTTGGCATCATTGATTAGCTTGCCCCAAGTGGGTACGAAGGGGTCGCCCAGTCCTAGCACAGCCAGCGAGGCTTCCAGGAAAACGTAACTGGGGACCAGAATGACGATGGCAGGGATGACCAGGGGCAAAATGCGCGGAATCAAATAGCGGAAGATAATGCGCATGTCACTGGCCCCATAGGCTCGGGCAGCATCGATATAGGGCGACTCCTTCACTTGCAGGAAAATAGCCCGATAATTCTTGATGCCCAGACCAAAGATGCTGAGCAAGATGACCAGCCCCAGCATAAGCCAGACGCTCCGGCTGTAAAGCGTGCCCACCATGATCAAAATGGGCAGGAGGGGAATAATGGAATTCACCTCCGTGATGCGCTGGATGACGGCATCGACCCAACCGCCGATCCAGACACCAAACGCGGCAATACCCATCGTAGTAAACGTGGTGAGCAAAGCCGCCAATAACCCAAAGGCCATAGCGATTGGCGTTCCCCACAACAAGGCTATGGTGAGATCGCGCCGTTGATGATCCGTGCCGGCGATGCCATACACCTTACCGTAGCTGACGAACGCCAGATCAAGGCTGGATTCCGGTTCGAACAATAGCGCTGTAGCGTCGAGCCGGTAGGTACCTTGCAAGACCTGCACGCCTTCCTTATTAGGGTCATCAAATAGCCCCTTGATGACCGATATCCCCTTAATTCCGGTCTCACGCTCCAGGCGGCGCTGCAAACGTGTATCCTGGTCGAAGCGCACCGAGGTGCTGGCGCCGGAGGAAAACTCTCCAGCGCGAATTTCCCGGCCGTCAGGCGTTATCCAGGTCAACTCAACGAAAGGCTGCTTATCTTTATAGGCCGCCGAGGAGAACAAAATAATCTCGGGCGGAAATGTGTCATAAGGAAAATCGAATTCGAACGAGAAGCGTGCCTCACGTGTATCGGCCGAGATCGGTTCGATGACGGGTTCAACATCCCCTTTGGCGCTGTCGATAATGACGGTTCCAGCCAGGTCAGTGCTCCTGAACCAGTTCGTCCAGGCCGGAGAAGCATTGCGTGGATAGTAGCGCCACACGGCTTCGCCGCCACGCCACATCTTCACAGCCTGGTTGTAGGGCAAGACAATAGGCGTGACGATAGCGACGATCATCAATATAACAATGACGATCAAACCGATGATGGCTGTCGGATATTGGCGCAGTTGCCGCAGGCCACTCAGGATCCCTTTCATTGTTTGTGCCCTCCACCTTCGATTCTAACGCGTGGGTCGACCAGAGCGTAGATAAAGTCCAGCAGGAAAACCGTCAGGGCCAACAGATACGCATAGAGTACCACATTGGCCACGATAACCGGGGTATCAAAAGCGCTAATCGCCCGATAGTAGAGTTGGCCAATTCCAGGCCAGTTAAATACAGTCTCGAAGATAATGGCCCCAGTCCAGAGGGTGATCAACGTCAGAGCAAAGCTGGTGATGATGTTGGGTAACGTGGGGCGCAGAATATAGCGGCGTTCGATCATCCCGTCTGAGAGGCCCTTAGCCTTGGCCATCTCGACATAATCTTCACTAGCATAGATCAGGAAAAATGTACGCCAGTTATAGATAGTCAGGAAAATCGAAGAAATAAGCCATGCAGCCAGGGGCAAGATCATATGCTTGCCCAGGCTAAGGGCGTAATCAACAGGGTTGTCGGGTGGCGGCGCGTCCACCATCCCACCAAACGGCAACATCTTGAGCCACGCGGCAAAGATCAGGATCAGAAACAGTCCATAGAACCACGCCGGCACAGCTGAGGATGGCGCGAGGGCCAGAACCAGCTTATCAAAGAAGCTGCCGTAGCGCCGGGATAGACTTAGCCCGGCGAATAATGCCAGGAAAAACAAGATCAGATTCGCCGTCCCAAACAAGAGCAAGGTGGACGGCAATCGTTCCAGGAGGATATTCCTCACGAAGCGCGAGCCACTATCGCTCATCAATTGCTGGGCGTAACCGAGGTTTAGCACCATACCGTCCCTCAGATACTCAAAGCTGCGGATCATAAATGGCCTGTCCAGGCCGAGCCGCTTTACTTCAAGTTCGACTTGACGGTTAAGGTAGTTGGTGCGCTCTTCAACCGACATATATTTGAATGCCGGATTAGCCGTGGCGGCCAAAGCAGCGCTTTCACGGATAGTAGCCAAGCGTATCTTATCCACCGCGCCGCCCATATTTGCCACGAGAATCGTAATGTAAACGCCGATGGCGACCGTGAATACCAGTGCAACCAGTTTCAGGAACGTATAGCGCAAGAGGCGCTTGGTACTCTGCAAACGAGCCTTACGAGCCGAAGACTCGATGGATTCGACGTCTACCTCGGCACTAAGGTCGAAGTCGCCAGTGATAGCGTCTGTGGCCATGGTATCACCTCTCTAATGTTGCGAGAAAACGCAGGATGGCAAGTCAGGAGGAGGTGACTCGAAGGTCACCTCCTCAACTGCTTGCTCGATATTCTAGCACATACGATCCGATGTGCTACTGATTAAACAACGGATACTACGGGGCGGTCACGAACTCGTGGCTGGCTGTGCCGGGAATGGCGACCAGCTTGGAGACGACGACGATATCCAGACGGTTTGAACCCTCAGCGAAACCGCCGGTGACGTCGCTGCCCAGGGTGATCTGCCAGAGACCGTCCTCAGCAGCTTCGGCCGTACCTTCGGCGACCAGAGACCCATCGGCACCGAACACCAGGTACTTGACGGAGTCCATATCAGCAACCGGGTAAGGTCCGTCAAAGACGTCGATGTAGATGTCGAAGGACGCTTCCTCGCCGATCGTCACGCGCGCGGGTCCGTCGATCTCAGTGACCGGGAAGGCCGGAGCAGAGAAGGCAGACCAGCGGTTGGCCGGATCCGGATGGGCGTCGTAGTGCTGCAGCACAGCTTGACCCTGGACCGGGAACACGCCGGACAGGAAGTATGGGCCGGTGCTGATGTAGTAGTGACCGTTACGACGGACGAACTCGGTCAGATTGGCGTAGCGAGCAGCCGCGTCGTCCGAGGAGATGTACTGACCCAACGTCGGAGCATAGGGGATG
>WBZO01006399.1_pt1 | contig 11446 bp, 5 predicted proteins | sample 5204261 | NCBI WGS metagenome assembly WBZO01 (sample SAMN12412400, study PRJNA552823) | activated sludge metagenome | isolation source: activated sludge from anammox sidestream of wastewater treatment plant... | place: USA: North Carolina | collected 2017-09 | reverse complement strand
CAGGCGCGAAAACATTTTAAATGCTTTTTGGCGCTGCTGCTCCGGAATGCCAATACCATTATCGGCAATGGCAATTATGGTTTCATTATTATCCGACACATCGCTGATAGACACGGAAGGCACTTCGCTTCTATTGTACTTTAATCCATTGTTTACAATGTTTTGAATAAGCTGCACCATTAAACTCTGGTGAGCCATTACCTGCGGCAATTTCCCTACTTGAAAAATTGCTTTACGCTCGGTGATGTATGCCTTTAGATTGTAATCTACTTGTGTGGCAATTTTACTTACATCTATCACCGAAGGTGAACCAACATTCTTATCTAATTTACTGTAAGCCAACAAATCTTCAATCATCCGCTCTAAATGGCGTGCTCCATTCACAGCAAAGCTGAGATACTGCTTATCGGTTTCATCAAATTTACCTTCGTTTTTGCGCTCCAGTAATTGCATAAACGAAGCAATGGTGCGCAAAGGAGCGCGCATATCGTGCGAAGCAATGGAAGCAAACATTTGTAAATCGGCATTAGACTGCTGGAGTTCACTCTTTTGTCTTTCTAATTGGTGGCGCAAACTTTTGTTGCGCACTTGCACCACTTTATCTTGTTGTTGAATTTTTTCATTCAACTCCATTACAAACTTATAGTGATAAACTGCCTGCCCATAATCTTTCATTCTTTCGTAGATATCGGCAAACATTTTATGGCTGTTTAAAACATCGGCACTCACAGATTCCGAATCGGTAGCTTTTACCAAATCGCGTTGCTTTATGGCAAAAGAAAGTGCTCTTTCAAAATTATCGGTTTGGCAATAGCTCTTGGCAAGCAGCAAATATAAATCGCTCATGAGCCGCTTGTTTTGCATACGCTCGGCAATTTCCAACGCATTAAAAAGGTTGGGAAGTGCATTGGCAAAATCTCTTATTTCTACATAATGAAAACCAATATGGTAATACGTTTGTGCTACCAGTCGCGAATTTTTATCGAGCATTTCACTCCAGCGCAATGCCAACTTATGATAATGCAAACCTTTATCGTGGTCTTGGCTGGCAGCATAGGCTTGCCCCATATTGGTGCAAATCATTGCCTTGCTGGTAAGTATTTGCGGCTCGTTGCTATCTATTTCATCTAAAATATCGAGTGCCTTTTGGTAGCTGCACAATCCTTGTTCGCGAGCCCCCATGCGCATTTGAGCCGAAGCAATATTATTGTAAGTAATTGCCAACTGTCGTTTCTCTCCTAATTCTTCTTGTATGGCTAATGCTTCGTAATACAACTCCAAGCACCGATCAAAATCGCCCAGTTCACCATAAATCATTCCCAATAAACGAACGGCTATTGAAAGGTGTAAATAGTCTTCATGCTTCTCGAAACAGCTTTGCGCTTTTTGATTTACCTCTAAAGATTTTTCGATATTTCCATGAAACCAATGGTAAGCACTTAGTAGTAAATCTGCTTTGCCTATGCCTACTTCATACTTATTTTCTTTTGAAAGTGCTATTATTTGATTGATATAGCTCATGGCAAGATTGGCATCCACATTTACCAAACCCTGAGCGGTAGTAAACATGATTTGCACTTTGGCAGCCACGTTTGCTTCGCTTGCAGGTTTTCCAATATGTTCCTTGCCTTCGGCAATCATTTGAGAAGTTTGTTATTTCTGCAAAACACTTTGCAGCCTTCTCATATACGAAAATGGCCTGGGTTTGTTTCAATACAAATGGGCAAAGGAAGAAAGAGATTGGCTACCAGCGTTTACCAAACTGAAATGAGATATATGCCGAAAATTTATAGAATCGGTTTTGATCGTTGATGAGTAATGGCAATGGCTTGTAATAAATATCTGCCATTACTCCGGCTTCTAAGGCTTTTACAAATTCATCACGTGTACCGAAATCAAAGTTTAAACCCATTTTTCCATGCAAACCCGGTACAGGTTCTGTTTTAGCAAATCCTTTGGCTAATGTAGATGCTTCGTTAATAGCTTGCTTATCTAAAAACTTATCGCGGTTTGCCTCGGAGTAGCGTTCACTTCTAATTTCGTATGCACCACCTACGCCATCGGGCTGGTACTTTAAATCCAAATAGTACGGAACCATTAAGCCGAGCGAAATACCTCCCATAGCCATAAATGATAATCGCACGCCATTGCGCCTTGCTTTTTCGGCAATCATTCTGCGCACGCCATAGTTAATTCTAATGGCATGGAATTTATTTTGCAATCCATAGAAGTAATCGCGACCTGTATCTTTACCAATAGGAACGGCTTTTTCTCGCTTAAGTTTGTAATCTACAAAGTATTGATACTCCAATTGAATAATGCGGGTTTTAAAAATGTTTTTAATAAACCCATATTCCAAAAACAAACTAAAGCCGTTGGTTTGTGCACGCACTCCACCACTCATTTCGCGAGTGTACACATACTCATCATTCGGATTGTAAATGCGCTCTTTTTTTTGCGCAAATAAACCCAAAGAAAAAACAAGCAATAAAAGTACTGCGAACTGCTTCATTTAAGTGTAAGATTAAGAAAAAAGCTGTTTGGTTTTATGTAATAGAAAAAATGTTTTCCATAAAAAGTGTGTACTGTATGCTACTCGCTTATCTGTATCACGCGTCCTTCCCATTGCTGTAAAAAACTGCTATTAGGTTGGGCATGTGTAGAAAGAAGTACTTTGCCTGCAATAGCGGCAATCTTTATTTTTCTTTTAGTCATATTCATAAGTACTAATAGTTTTTCGCCATTGCGAATACGGTAAAAGGCAAAAATGCTATTAGAACACCACTCCTTGGCAATTTCTAATTTTCCTGTTTGTAAGGCTGATGTTGTATTGCGCAATGCCAATACTTGTTTATAGAAATGAAGCAATGATGCGCTATCGCGCTGAGCAGCTTCTACATTGGTTGTTGCATAATTAGCAGCAATGGGCAACCATGGTTTTACTCCTTCGCTACAAAAACCTGCATTGGCAGAAGCATTCCACTGCATGGGAGTTCTGCACTCATCGCGGTTAAGTGTTTCGAGCGACATATCTACCATAAACTGTGGAATTTTTTTCATGCTTATTCCAACCGGATCTTGTGCTTGCTTTAATGGAATCCGTACTTTCTCCATGCCAATTTCTTCACCATAATATATAAATGGAATTCCCCTTGCAGTAAACTGAAATAAGGCAAGCAGTTTTGCCTTTCCAATACTTCCTTTTAAACGCGTAAGCAAACGGGTTCTATCGTGGTTGCCAAACACATAAGTTGGCAGTAAAGGCTCCGGAAAACTTTCTTCGTAACGCATCACCATTTTACGATATTTTCTGGCTTTAAACGGAGTAGTAAGCGACTTAAAAAGGAATACTGTATGCAGCCCTTTTTCATTATTCTTTAAACAGAATTTGTTGATTACATGTTCGCTGCCGTGCGTTTCGCCTACAATAAATTTGTTTGGATATTCATCTACTACTTTGCGCAGTTCCGAAGCAAACTCAAAACTTCTTTCCTGCAAAAAATTATGTTTTAAATGTTGAAATAAAATAGTGAGCGACTTATCAGAAGGAATCATTCTGCCGCTAGGCGGATTGTTGCGCAGCAGCGAGTCTTCGTAAATGGCGCTAATGATATCTAATCTAAAACCATCTACACCTTTCTTTAACCAAAAGCGCACCATATTAAACATAGTGTCTTTTACTGCGGGATTGCTGTAATTAAGATCGGGTTGAAATGGTAAAAACCCCGTGTAGTAAAATTGCTTACGCTCAGGGTGATAGGTCCACGCGCGATTGCCGGCCATAGCTCGCCAATTGTTAGGTCGCTTGGTTCCTTTTTTACCACGTCCATTTTTCCAAATGTACCAATCTGCCTTAGCATTATCTTGCGATGAAGAAGACTCCATAAACCATTCATGTTCATCGGAAGTATGGTTCAATACCAAATCGAATACCAACTTCATGTTGCGTGCATGAACTTCGTGCAGTAATTTTTCAAACAACGCCATATTTCCATACTCAGGAGCAATAGTGCGGTAATTGCTTACATCATAGCCAAAATCTTTTTGAGGGCTTTGGGTATATGGTGAAATCCAAATGGTTTCTATCCCTAAACTTTTAAGATAATCCAGTTTATCTATAATTCCTTGTAAATCGCCAATGCCATCGCCATTGGTATCGCTAAACGAGCGCGGATAAATTTGATACACGGTTGTAGCACGCCACCAATCTTGTGCACTTGCAACTTGCCAACACAAACAGCAGCACAACCAACCCAAACACAACTTTCTACTATATGCAAACATTCTTTAATAATACTACTTTCTATATAACTTCAAGTATTTAGAAGAAAATAAACGGCACACTATTGAGTAAAAAAAATATCTTTTTGATACAACCATTCACTAGTTGAGTTCTTCTTACTTTTGCAACATTAAATATCCGGTTTATGAAAAAATATTTCCTCTCGTTCGCAGCAACCTTACTTACAATAATCTTTACACATGCGCAAGTAGTTACAGTAGCTACTACCAACGCGCTTTGCAACAGCAGCGCCACGGGCACGGCAAAAGCCATTGTAACGCCTCCGGGCAATAATTACCAATACACTTGGAGTGCTAATGCAGCCGTAGGAGTGCAATATGGCGATAGTGTATCGAGTCTGCCGGCAGGCACCTATTCGGTAACTGTAACCGATACTGTTACTACTATGCAGTATTTTGCCAGTGGAGTTATTGCTGAACCAGCTGCAATCATTGCAATAACTACATCTACTAATGTTTCTTGCAATGGCAACAACGATGGCGCAGTTGCCTCTACGGTAACGGGCGGTATTCCTCCTTATACCTACTTGTGGAGTAATAATGCTACTACAACTAATTTAACAAACCTAACTGCCGGGAGTTATTCGGTTTCAGTTTCGGATGCCAACAACTGTGCTACCAGTTCTTTTGCAACAGTAACAGAGCCTGCACCAATTACTATTTCTCCCGTAACACAAAATCCCAGCTGCAATTCTACCAATGGTACTATTGATTTAAATATTCAAGGCGGCACTCCGCCTTATTCCTTTATGTGGAGCAACGGCAGCACCGCCAATGCTTTATTAGGGGTTGCGGCAGGCACTTATACTGTAAGTGTGTTAGATGCTAATGGGTGCAATGCTTTTTCAAACATCAACTTGAGCAACAGCAGCAACTTATCTGCTAATGCTACTATAGTAGATATTGACTGCCAACATATTACAGGAAGTATCTCTGCGGTTGGTGTTAACGGCATACTACCTTATTCCTATGCTTGGTATCAAAACAGCACTTTGCTCGATACCGGCAGCACATTCAAAAATTTACAACCGGGTAATTACACACTTGAAGTTACCGATGGAGCCGGATGTGTAATACAAAAAAATTACACCGTAAATAATTTAGGTATAAATGCTACTTACAAAGTGCAAAATTTAGTGTGTAATACTACATTCGGCAGCCTTACACTACTCTCTATTTCGGGAGGTTCTGCGCCATACTCCTACTCTTGGAGTAATGGAGCAACTACTGCTTCCTTAGATTCGCTGGCAGTAGGCACTTATTCAGTTACAGTAAGCGATGCACAGACTTGCACGAGTGTTCAATCCTTCTCGCTTGTTTATAACCAGTTTAGCCCCAACTATTATGTATTAGTAAATGGAGGCATCAACAATTGCGCATCTACCGGCACACTTACTGCAAGTGTTCCAAATGGAGTAGCACCCTTTACCTATTTGTGGAATAATGGTGCAACTACAGCATCTATCTCCAATATAGTACCCGGAGCATACGCTGTAACAGTAACCGATGCAAATGGCTGTTCCGGTGTGGGTTATGGAAGTATAACTCCCATTTGCTTAAACACTATTTCGGGCTATTTGTTTAATGACGTAAACGCTAATTGCAATAAAGATTCTGGCGATGTGGCATTAGTAAGTTATGCAGTAGTGGCAAGCAATGGTTCTCAATTTTATTATGGTTGGAGCGATACCGCAGGATTCTATTCTATAGCTGTGCCTAACGGCAATTATAGTGTTACCATCAATAACTACTACGGCTGCACACAGCAATTAACTGCCTGCGGCAATTCCACAGCAGTATTTAACGGCACGGGGCAAACATCGAATCACAACTTTACTACCACTAATAATAGTTCTTACGATTTATCGGTATGGGCGAACTGGACAAAAGCAAATCCAGGCTTCAATAAAAACTATAATATCTATTATGGCAACAACTCCGGTAGTTCTTTTAATGGCACTGCTACCATTACCATGCACTACGACTCTGTTTTAGTATATGTGGGCAGCAATAATTCAACGCCCGTACACAATGCAAGTGCACATACACTTACTTGGACAATCAACAATATTTCATCCAGTTATTATACTGCTAATCCGCCTTTAAATGCAGAATTTAATGTTCCTGTTACCGTATCGTTGAGCGCTATATTGCACACAGAAATTACTATTACACCTACTGCCAACGATTGTAACACATCCAACAATACTATTATCAACAACCAAATAGTAACAGGTTCTTACGATCCCAACAAAAAAGAAGTATTTCCCGATGGAAATATCACCAACAACGATTCCATTCTTACTTATACCATCCACTTCCAAAATACCGGAACCGATACTACCCACTTTGTAATATTGGTAGATTCATTACCTGCAGAAATTTATCCTTCTTCGGTAACTCCTGTTGCCTTCAGTCACTTATACAAATGGTTAAGTGTTACGGGTTTGGGTGGTGTGCTGAAAGTTGAATTTAACCCAATTTATTTGGTAGATAGTGCCACCAACGAGCCTGCAAGTAAAGGCTTCTTTACTTTTACCGCCAAGAAAAAACCTGCTTTAGCAGTTGGCACACAAATAAAAAACAAAGCCTACATCTATTTCGACTACAATCCGCCAATTATTACCAATACGGTAATAAACACTATTGTTGTACCTTCATCAATTGTTGAAATAGACAAGCAGATTGAAGTAAAAATTGCCCCCAATCCATTTAGTGATATAGCTGCATTTGAAATTACCGGACTTCACCAACCTTTCAATTTTGAACTGTTTGATATTACAGGTAAAAGAATTCGAGAAATACCATCGCTAAACGCTTCAAAATTCTTTATTGCAAAAGAATCTCTGAGTACCGGCATGTACTTGTATCGAATTACTTCCGAAGGAAAGGTAAAAGCCCAAGGCAGAGTGAGTGTACAATAATACTTGCCACTTATAGAAACTGTTTTGTACATTCCGTTGTAGTAAAACGGTAATATGAAACAGTTTCTTTGGTTTATTGTATTACTCATTGCAACAACTGCACAAGCGCAGAATGCAGCTTGCACTTCTAACCGCTATCAACAAAAAGTTTTTCCGCAGGTTACTAAAACATCGCAAATTTTATTTGGCACAGCCACACCTTATGGCTTATTGGCACAACCACAAAATTTGTATTTCGATTTTTATGAACCCACTGGCGATTCATTACAAGAACGCCCTTTAATTGTATATGCTTTTGGTGGCGCATTTTTAATTGGCGATAAAAACCAACCTCCAATTCCACAATACTGCGAAACACTTGCAAAAATGGGGTATGCCGTTGCTGCCATAGATTACAGAATTGGCTTTAATACCACCAGCACCGAAAGTACCATAAGAGCTGTTTACCGCGCGGCACAAGATCTTAGAGCCGCCATTCGCTTTATTTGCCAACGCAGCAGTCAATACAAAATAGATACAGCATCTATTATTTTAACCGGAAGCAGTGCCGGATGCTTTGCTGGTTTACACTCTACTTATTTTGAAGAAAGCCAACGCCCCGCAGCAACATTTGGCATACTCACCGAGCCTGCAGATTTAGGTTGCTTTGATTGCAGCGGCAATTCAGATTTTGGAAAACGACTGCCTAAAATTGCAGGCATTGTAAACCATTGGGGCGCATTACTAGATACACTTTTAATTGAAAATGCATCTGATGAAAACTGCCCTGTAATTTCCTTTCATGGAACCAACGATAATTTAGTACCTTACGCAGAAGGCAATCCCTTTTCGTATCCAGTATTTCCATCGGTTTATGGCAGCAAAAATATTCACCAGCGCTTAACCTCAGTTGGTATAGTAAATAAACTATATCCTTTAAATGGCGAAGGGCATGAACCATGGTTGCTAAAACCAGAACTGGTAGATACCATTGCCTGCAAAGGGCAAACACTTACTCTACAAGCAATACAGCGCAATCGAAGTGCTTACTGTTGGGTAGTTTCACCCAAAGGTTCAATTATTAATAACAATGGAAATACGCTTACTATAAAATGTATTGATACAGGTTGGATAACAATAAAAGTGATAGAGAAAAACTACTTAAATACGGTTTCAAAAGAAGCAGAACACCGCATCCATATTATTGAAAAACCAATCGCAAATTTTAGCGTTCAGGCAAATCAGCAATTAGGCATTTCTATTGTAAACACTGCCCAAAATTTCAATACTATTTCTTGGAACTTGGGAGATGGAAACATCATAAACGGCAACATAAACAGCTATCACTACACTTTGCCCGGTACTTACACCATTGAGCAAACAGTAAGCAATGCAGCTTGCTCCGATACAATTAGCCATACAATAGTTGTGGATACCTGCCCGCGCGCCAATTTTACTTATCGAATTGCTGGTGATACGCTGTTGCTATTTGCCGATACTACCAATGCTGTAAACTACCAATGGAATATAAACGGCAGCAATTTTTCCGGACAAAGTTCTGTTGCCCTACTTTTCAATTCCGGGACTTTTCCGGTACGCCTAACTGTGGTAAATCAGTTAGGCTGTGCTGTTAGTTCACTGCAATTTATTACTAAAGAAATTTCAGCTATTGCAAGTGCCAAAAGCCTACCCGTATCGGTACATCCCAATCCTTTCAAAAAACACTTTGAGATTACTGTTGGCGAAAACATTACTGCCCATTATGAAGTGTGGGATATTAGCGGCAAAAAACTACAAGAAGGAAAATTTAAAACCCACACCATGGTTGTATCTGAAACAATCCAATGGCATGGGTTTTATATGCTTAAAGTAACGGCTGGCGATAAAAGCAACTACTTTAAAATACTTGCCGAATAAAGGCTACAAATTGCCTTTCATAATTTCGCGACTAATAACTAGCTTTTGAATTTCTGAAGTACCTTCTCCAATGGTACAGAGTTTGCTATCGCGATAAAATTTTTCTACCGGAAAATCTTTGGTATAACCATAGCCTCCAAAAATTTGAATGGCATCGGTACTCACTTGCACGCACACCTCCGAAGCATAGTATTTTGCAAATGCCGATTGCTTGGTTAATTTCTTTCCTGCATTCTTTAAATAAGCAGCTTGCATGGTAAGCAACTCAGCAGCTTCAATTTTGGTGGCCATATCTGCCAATTTAAAACCAATTGCTTGAAAATGTGCAATGGGCTGGCCGAACTGCTCGCGCTCCTTTGCATACTTTACCGAAGCTTCGTAAGCACCCTTGGCAATACCAAGGCTAAGTGCTGCAATAGAAATTCTGCCGCCATCTAAAATTTGCATGGCTTGCTGAAATCCTTTACCTACACCAACTTCACCACCCACAACATTTTCATCCGGAACAAAACAATCTTCAAATATAACTTCGGCAGTTTCGCTGGCACGCATGCCTAACTTATTTTCTTTTTTCCCAGCTTTTAATCCTTTAGTGCCTCGCTCAATAATAAAGGCAGTCATACCGTGCGAATCGAGTAATTCGCCTGTGCGAACAATTGCAACTACTACATCGCTCGAAATACCGTGTGTAATCCAACACTTAGTACCGTTTAATACCCAACCGCCATCTACTTTTTTGGCAACGCATTTCATACGCATAGCATCGCTTCCGGTATTAGGCTCTGTTAAGCCCCAAGCACCCACGTGCTGCCCTGTAGCTAACTTAGGTAAGTACTTTTGTTTTTGTTCTTCGGTTCCGTGGTAATAAATATGGCCGGTGCAAAGCGAATTGTGTGCTGCCATAGAAAGACCGATAGAACTGCAAACTTTAGACACTTCCACTATTCCTGTTACATACTCAAAATAGCTAAATCCGCTACCGCTGTACTTTTGTGGAATATACATACCCATTAAACCCAATTCTCCCATTTTATGAAATAACTCTTTTGGGAAATGCTGAGTTTCGTCCCACTCCATCATTTTAGGGCGAATTTCACGTTCTGCAAAATCGCGAATGGTTTGGGCAATCATGGTTTGATTTTCGTTGCTGTCAAAATTCATTGTTCTGTTTTTTAGCTGTGCGAATATAGACGAATTCACAGCAAAAAAAAGCGATTGTTTATTTTCAAAACAACCGCTTTTTACAAGACTTTAAATGAGCTAGAAACTGCTATCTAACTAAGGTTACATTGCCATTGTAATGCTTCACTTTTTTATTCATAAAAGTAGCTTCTATTGTGTAAACATACACTCCTAAAGGTTGCTCAACCGTTTTAAAAGTTCCATCCCAGCCTGTATTCCACTCATTGGTTTGGAACACCAACTCTCCCCAACGATTAAATACTTTCCATCGAATGCTTTTTACATTAAACCCTAATGGGCGCAGTATATCATTAACCCCATCTCCATTGGGCGAAAATGCAGTTGGCATACTAATTTCAGCATCATTCATTACTCTTACATGAATAGTTGCACTTGCCGTACAATTATGTACATCGGTATAGTTAAGTGTGTAAGTAATTGAATCTGTGGGATTAACTTCAGGTTGGGCACAATCTGTACACGAAATTGCTTCATTCGGAGTCCAAACAAAGGTACCAGTAGCACCACTACTAATCACTGGAACCAATTTAATTGGGTTATTCTCAAACATAGAAGTATCTGTTGGCAATTGAATTACCGGATTAGCAAATACCGTAATGTTCACAGCATCGCTTGCCGTGCATCCCGCAGCATTGGTTACGGTTACACTATATGTACTGCTTGAATCTACCACAATGCCTTGTGAGGTATCGCCATTGCTCCATAAATACTGTGTGTAGCCCGCAGGTGCAGTTAAGGTAGCACTGTTGCCAAAACAAAAACTAGTATCGTTACCTAATGTTATACTAAATGGTTGCGCGCCCTGCAATACTGTGTTGCCGGCAAGCGTACAACCATTGCCATCGGTTACGGTTACGGCATAAGCACCTGCCGAAAGGTTGCCGATAGAAGCAGCTGTATCGCCATTGTTCCATACATAGCTGTAAGTAGGAGCGCCTCCGGTTACTACTGCTGCCACACTGCCATTGTTGGTTCCTACACAACCCGGTTCTACTGTATTGAATGTTATTGCCAATGAATTGGAAGAAGTGCCCACCGTTACGGTAAGTGTATCGCCACAGTTATTGGAATCTAATACAAACAGCGTGTAGCTTCCTCCACTAAGGTTGGTGAAAGTATCG
>WBZO01006396.1_pt1 | contig 11449 bp, 12 predicted proteins | sample 5204261 | NCBI WGS metagenome assembly WBZO01 (sample SAMN12412400, study PRJNA552823) | activated sludge metagenome | isolation source: activated sludge from anammox sidestream of wastewater treatment plant... | place: USA: North Carolina | collected 2017-09 | reverse complement strand
GATCGCCGACAACGCGAGGTCGATGCCGAACGAGCCGACGTGATGCACCGCCAGCGGAATCACGCGTGCCGGCAGCCCGCGTCCCGGCGGCGCGGCGCTGGCGGGACCGCGCAGCCGCCCGGCCGGACGCGCGAGCGCCTCGATCAGCGCCTTGCCGGCTTCACCGTCGTGCACGAGCAGGCACGCGTCGCGGCCGCCGCGGTCGCGATACGCGGCCAGGCCGTGGCGGATCTGCGTGCCCAGCCGCATCGGTGTCGGATACGCATAGCTGATCGCCCCCGACGGGCATACCGTGGTGCAGCCGCCGCAGCCCATGCACAGGTGTGGCTCGACGCGAATGATGTCGCCCGCCGACTCGATCGCGCGCGTGGAACAGACTTCGATGCAGGCGTTGCAGCCTTCGATGCCGTTGCGCCCGTGCGCGCACAGCTTCTCGCGATAGCGGAAGAACTTCGGCTTCTCGAATTCGCCCACCATCGCGACCAGTCGTAGCGCCTGTTCCATGCGCGCCGACTCGTCGCGACCGGGATGGAAATAGCCCTGCGGCGGCTGGTGCACGTCGAAGGCCGCGCCGGCACGGCTCATCAGCGGACAGCTCTCGCACATGCCGGACTGCGGCGCCGCCTTGCAGTCGAACATCGAGGTTTCGCGCAGGTCGAAGACCAGGTCGAACTTCTCGGTGCGCTCGCGCTCGGCACGCGTGAAGTCGATTGCACCGACCTCGCCGCAGGCGGCGACACAGGCACGGTGAGAACGGCAGCGCAGCGTGTCGACCTGGAAGTCGGCGCCGATCGCGCCCTCCGGACAGGCCTCGATACACGCGCCGCAACGCACGCAGGCATCGAGATCGATCGGGTTGTCCAGCCGCCAGCGCGCCTCGAATTCGCCGAGCCAGCCAGTGAGCGCAAGCAGCGTTCCGGACAGGATCGGCCAGTCGCGCGAAGCGGGCAGCGCCGCCCCGCGCGAGCGGGTCATCAGCACGGTGACCGAGAGCTGGCCCGCGAGGCGACCGGCCCACTCGAGCGCATCGGGTCCTTCGCCGACCACCAGCACCCGGCCCGACGAGCGGTACGAAACCGCCGGCACCGGATCGATGCCGGCCACCGCGGCCATGGCGACCAGCGCCGCGATCTTCGGGCCTGCGGCCGCGCCCTGCTCGCCCCAGCCGGCCTGCTCGCGGATATTGACGAAGCGGATCGGCGCCGCGGCACCGCGAGCGCCGGCGATCTCCGAGAACAACGCCGACTCCTGGGTGCAGGTGACCAGGAGATCGTCGGTGCCTTCGAGTTCGTCGAGGAAGCGGGAGACTTCGCGCCGGCATAGTTCGCGCGCCACCGGCAGCGCCTTCACCGGAACGGGGAACGCCCGTCCGAGCGCGGCGCTATCGAGCGCGATGGTGCCGTTGCAGTTGCATGCGAGGAGCCTGGTCTTCACTGCGGCGATTCCTTCGGCCCGATGGGCGCGGCACCGCCGAATATATCAGTACCTATGCAATTTCGAGCATGGGTCCGTGTCGGTTCCAGGGCCGGATGCGCGAGCAGCGGGGTCGTCCGTTGCGGGCGCCTCGCAGGCTTGCGCCGCCTCGCCGCCCCGCAGTCCGGCGGCCTGCGCTTCCCGGCTGTCGGCTGCAGCGCCGCCTGCGCCATGCCCTGCCGCTGCATCCGCCGATGCGACGCGTTGCGCATCGGGCAGCGCGTCGGCGGCCCTGTCGTCGTCGCGGTCGGCAGGGCCCCCGGGCAGGTTCCCGGACAGCTCCCCGGCCAGGCGCGGCGCGTGCGCTTCGATCAGGCGCGCGAGCAGTGACGGCGGGATCGGCTCGGTCTTGCCGTAGTCGTCGATGTAGACGTCCAGGCCATCCATCACGTTGAACTGCGGGTCTGCGAACAGGCGCTTGAGCGCCGCGTTACGCGTTGCCGAATCGGTGCCCGCGCGCATGAACGGCCGGAAATCGGACTCGGGGGTCAGCGATTCGACCGGCGGCAGCGCCGCCTCGACCGCTGCCGGATCGGGCTCGCGATCGCTCGCCGCGGGCGAAACCGATGCCGAGTTCGCTGCGGGTGATGCCGACGCCGAGCCTGCTGCGGGTGATGCCGACGCCGAACCTGCTGCAGGCGATGCCTGCGGCCGGACGGGATGGCGATCTGCACCCGGTGCGGCATCGGCCACCGGCGCCACGCCCGGCGTCGCCGCTGCGTCGTTCGCATCGCCGGAACCGGCTGCGCCCTGCTCGCGACTGCGTTGCTTGAGCCGCGACCAGCGCGCGAGAAAACCGGCGTCGCGTTCGCTCATCGATCGGCCTTGCCCGGTCGATCGGGGTTTTCCCCGAGAGCCGCCGATCCGGCCGGCTTCGGCGCGTGGATCGCCCGCTCGCGCTCGGCCATCGCCTCGTATTCGTTGCGATGCATGAACGACGGCCGGTTGCCCTTGCGCTTGCGGCCCTTCTCGGGCACGTAGTGCAAGGTCGTGTACTCGGCCACCCACGACTGCATCGGCTCGGGCATCGGCACCGGATCGACGCGCTCGCCGCCGTCCATCCAGCGGCCCGCTTCGTTGTAGCTGGCGGTCACCGCCAGCGCATGAGGCGGGGTCGGATCGCCCTCGGCGATCACGCCCGAATCGTCGGCAGGCATCCGCCAGAGCACGAAGATCGACGGATGCTCGGTGGTGAGGTTCAGGTAGTAGCCTTCGGTCTCGTCGAGCGTCAGGCGCACCGCCAGCGGCGAATCGGCTGCGGCGGGCTCGATCGCGCTGGGGCGCCAGATCACCGGCTGCCACGGGCTGCCGGTTTCACGGCGCTCGAAGACGACGCGCACCGGCACCGGATCGACCTCGGTCAGCGGCTCCATCCCGGGCGGACGAAAGTCACGCTGTTCCAATGACTTCTCCGGAGCCTGGCTTGCGGATTGCTACCATGCGGTCATCTTAGCGAATTCACCATGAGCGAACGCAACGTCCCCATCGCCGACCGACGCTATGCCGCCGCCGTGCCCGAAGTGCCCGAGCGGCCGCAGGCGCCTACCGGGCAGCTCACCGACCGGCGCGGCCGGCGCCTGCACGACCTGCGCATCTCGGTCACCGACCGCTGCAACTTCCGCTGCACCTATTGCATGCCGAAGGCGGTCTTCGGCACCGACTACGCTTTCCTGCCGCAGGCGTCGCTGCTCACCTTCGAGGAGATCACGCGGCTCGCGCGACTGTTCGCCGCGCACGGGGTCGAGAAGCTGCGCCTCACCGGCGGCGAGCCGCTGGTGCGCCGTGACGTCGAGCGCCTGATCGGCATGCTCTCTGCGCTCACCACCCCGGCCGGGGTACCGCTCGACCTCACGCTGACCACCAACGGCTCACTGCTCGCGCGCAAGGCGCGCGCGCTGCGCGAGGCCGGACTGCAGCGCATCACGGTGAGCCTGGACGCCCTCGACGACAAGGTGTTCCGCGCGATGAACGACGTCGACTTCCCGGTCGCCGACGTGCTGGCCGGCATCGACGCCGCCGAGGCCGCCGGGCTGCACCCGATCAAGATCAACATGGTGGTCAAGCGCGGCGTGAACGACCACGAGATCGTGCCGATGGCGCGGCACTTCCGCGGCAGCGGCCGCATCCTGCGCTTCATCGAGTTCATGGACGTCGGCGCGTCCAACGGCTGGCGCATGGACGACGTCGTGCCCAGCGCCGAGGTCGCGCGCCGGATCGGCGAAGTCTTCCCCGTCGAGCCGGTCGAGCCGAACTACCAGGGTGAAGTCGCCGAACGCTGGCGCTACCTCGACGGCCAGGGCGAAATCGGGCTGATCTCCTCGGTCACGCAGCCGTTCTGCGGCGGGTGCACACGCGCGCGCCTGTCCACCGAGGGCAAGCTGTTCACCTGCCTGTTCGCCACCGCCGGCAAGGACCTCCGTGCGCTGCTGCGCGGCGGCTTCGACGACGCGCAGATCGCGGCGGCGATCGGCGCGATCTGGTCGGTGCGCGACGACCGCTACTCCGAGTTGCGCTCGGCCGCGACCGCCGGGCTGCGCAAGATCGAGATGTCCTACATCGGCGGTTGAGGCGCCTGCGATGCCGATTCCCACCCTCACCAGCCAGGCGCGCCCGAGCACCTTCCAGGTCGAGGCGCTCAACGAACGCGGCGAAACGGTGCCCACCGCGATCGCCGGCGAGCACGCGCTGACGCTGTATCTCGACAAGCGCGAGCTGGTCACGCTGATGACGCTGGGCGCGGCCCCCGAGCACCTGGCGCTGGGCTACCTTCGCAACCAGCGACTGGTCGCCGACATCGGCGAGCTGGCCGCGGTCCAGGTCGACTGGGACACCGGGTCGGTGGCGGTCACCTCGCGTTCGCTTGCCGAGCGCGGCGTGACGATCTGGGACGACGCCGAGCGCGCCGGCGCGCTCGCCGGGCGGCTCGGCCGGCGCACCGTGACCACGGGCTGCGGCCAGGGCACGGTGTTCGGCGACCTGATGGAGGAGATCGACCGCATCGAGCTGCCGGCCGGCGCCCGCCTCAGTGAGGAGGTGCTGTACACGGTGATGGACCGCGTGCGGCGCCACGAGTCCATCTACAAGGTGGCCGGTGCGGTGCACGGCTGCGCGCTGTGCTCGAATGTGGGCGACACGCGCGGAGAGATCCTGCGCTTCGTCGAGGACGTCGGGAGGCACAACGCGGTCGACGCAATCGCCGGCTGGATGTGGCTCGAGTCGATCGACGGCGCCGACAAGATCTTCTACACCACCGGGCGCCTCACCTCGGAGATGGTGATCAAGTGCGCGCAGATGGGCATCCCGTTCCTGCTGTCGCGCTCCGGGCTCACGCAGATGGGCTACGAGATCGCCCGGCGCGTGGGCATCACGATGGTCGGGCGCTGCCAGGGGCGGCACTACCTGCTGTTCACCGGCGGCCAGCGCTTCGTGCGCCAGCCGGTGACGGCGCTGGCGTGACCGCACCGGCCGGTCGCTCGCCGATGCCCGCGCGCCGGATCGACCGCAGCGAGATCACCGGCATCGTGCTCGCCGGAGGGCTGGGCCGGCGCATGAGCGCCGACGGCCAGGGCGTCGACAAGGGTCTTCAGCCGTTTCGCGGCCGCCCCATGGCGCAGCATGCGATCGAGCGTCTCGCGCCGCAGGTGGCCACGCTGCTGGTCAACGCGAACCGCAACCGCGACCGCTACGCAGAATTCGGCTGGCCGGTCGTCGGCGACGCGATCGAGGGCTATGCCGGGCCGCTGGCCGGCCTGCATGCCGGCATGCGCCACGCACGCACCCGCTACGTGGTCACCGTGCCCTGCGACTCGCCGTTCCTGCCCGCCGACCTGGTCGAGCGGCTCGCCAAGGCACTGGCCGCCACGCCCGGCGCGCGCCTGGCTGTCGCGCGCACCGGCGAGCAGGCGCATCCGGTGTTCGCGCTGGTCGAGTGCTCGCTGCTCGCCGACCTCGAAGCCTTCCTCGACAGCGGCCGGCGCAAGATCGATGCCTGGTACGCACCGCTCGGCGTGGTCGAGGTCGAATTCGACGACGAGACGGCGTTTCGCAACATCAACACGCCGCAGGAATTGAGCGAACAGGAACCCGAGTGAACATGAGCGCGCCGCAGACCCTCGCCGAGGCGATCAGCTGCCTGTCCGACTACGACCCGAACGCGCTGCCGGTGGCCAGGGCGCGCGAGATCATCGACCACGTGGTCGTGCCGGTGGAGGCAATCGAGCGGGTCGCATTGCGCAGCGCGCTCGGCCGCGTGCTCGCGCAGGACATCGCCTCTCCGATCGACGTCCCGGCCGCCGACAACTCGGCGATGGACGGCTACGCGGTGCGCGCCGCCGACCTCACCGCCGACGCGCCGACCACGCTCACGATCGCCGGCACTGCGCTGGCCGGCCGGCCTTTCGACGGCGTCGTCGGTGCCGGACAGGCGGTGCGGGTGACTACCGGTGCGGTGATGCCGCAAGGCCTCGACACCGTCGTGATCCAGGAGGTGGTCACACTCGATGGCGATCGCCTGACCGTCCCAGCAGGGCAGAGGCAGGGCCAGCACCGCCGGCTGCGCGGCGAAGACCTCGCGCGCGGCAAGCCGGCGCTGTGCGCCGGCAAGCGGCTCGCACCGGCCGACCTCGGGCTGCTCGCCTCGCTCGGCTTCCCCGAAGTACCGGTCCGGCGGCGCCTGCGGGTGGCGTTCTTCTCCACCGGCGACGAGTTGCGCAGCGTCGGCGAGCCGCTCGGCCCGGGCGAGCTCTACGACAGCAATCGCTACACCCTCTACGGCATGCTCGCGCGGCTGGGCGTCGAGCTGATCGACCTGGGCGTGGTGCGCGACGACCCCGATTCGCTCGAACAGGCGGTGCGGATCGCCTCGGAGTGCGCCGACGCGATCGTCTCCTCCGGCGGCGTGTCGGTCGGTGAAGCCGACTTCACCAAGCGGGTGATGGCCAGACTCGGCGACATCGCGTTCTGGACCATCGCGATGCGCCCCGGGCGGCCGATGGCCTTTGGCCGCATCGGGCGCGCGAGCTACTTCGGCCTGCCCGGCAACCCGGTGGCGGTGATGATCACCTTCTATTTCTTCGCGCGCGATGCGCTGCTGCGCCAGATGGGCGCCGAGCCTGCGCCGCTGCCGCTGGTGCGCGCGCGCTCGCTGAGCGCGTTTCGCAAGCGCCCGGGCCGCACCGAGTACCAGCGCGCGCGGCTCACACTCGAGGCCGACGGCACGATGTCGGTGCGCAGCTTCGGCAGCCAGGGTTCGGGCGTGCTGCGCTCGATGGCCGAGGCCAACTGCGTGGTCGTGCTGCACCACGAGCAGGGCCCGGTCGAAGTCGGCGACGCGGTCGACTGCATCGCCTTCGAAGGATTGGTGTAGGGCCTGTTCACACTACGATCGTCAGTCGAGCCGGTGATCGCTGATCAGGATGCCGTCGTCGTCGGCATAGCACCAGTCGCCGGGCGCCACCCGCACGCCGGCAATCTCGACCACCTTGCCCTGCGAGCCACTGCCGCGCCGGTCGCTGCGCCGCGGATGCGCGGCGAGCGCGCGCACGCCGATGTCGCTGGCGTTGATCTCGGCCACGTCGCGAACGCAGCCGTTGACGACCACCCCGGCCCAACCGTTGTCGCTGGCAAGCCTGGCGAGGTTGCCGCCGAACAGCGCGCATCGCAGGCTGCCGCCGCCGTCGACCACCAGCACCCGTCCCTCGCCGGGCGTCTCGAGCGCCGCGCGCACCATCGAGTTGTCCTCGAAACAGCGCACCGTCGCCACCGGCCCCGCGAAACGGGCACGCTTGCCGAACGGCCTGAACGCGGGATGCAGCACGCGCAGTTCGCCGGCGTTCAGCCGCTCCTCGTGCGCATCGCACAGGTCGGTCGTCGCAAGGCTGGGAGTCGGTGCGGTCGTCGGCATGTCGGGTCCTGGCGTCTGAGGCGGGAGCGGGAGCGCGATCTTCGCATATCCGCCGTGCCCCGAACCGGGCCGGCGGTCACGGCCCATCCACGCGAGAATCGTCCCTCTAGCCGCAGGCGAACGCTTCGCCGCCCCGCGCGTGCGGATCGCAGTTCACGCTCGAACCCGACGGGCGAACCATGACCCGCAGCGGCCGGCCGCGCGCGTCGCGGTCGCTCAGCTCGATGCGCAGATCGGCCTCGGGCGCGGCGTTGCCGAGCGAATCCGCGCGCAGCCGACCGAATGCGTCGAACGCAAAAGCCTGGCGATCGGCCTCGATCCGCACCCGCGGGGTCCGGGTCTCGCCGGACGACGATTGGAGCAACTCGAAGCCGCCGTCGGGTCGCGTTGCGCGAATCACCCAGTTGCGGCCGTTACTCGCGGCCCGCACGTCGGGGCGCCCCGGCGCCTCGTCGGTGAGCACCAGTTCGACCAGCCCCTGGCGCTTGATCGCCTCGATCTGGGCCAGACGCAGCCCGCTGCGCAGGTCGTCCGAGGCAGTGCGCAGCTGCGAGTTCGCCAGAAAGCCAGAGAGGTCGGGCGCCGCGGCAGCCGCAATCGTCGCCGCGATCGTGGACACGATCGCCAGTTCGACCGCCGTCACGCCCTTTTGCGGGCGTCGCGCGCGCTTCGGCATGTCGGGGCGCATCGGCACGGCGGCAAGACGATGGTGAAGGTCGGGCCAGTGTAGCGACGGCGTGTGGCGCCCGGGCAGAATGGCGCGACGGAAGGCGGCGGGCCGGCGACGGAGCGCGTCGGAGCGACCACGGCGCGCCAGGACTGCGACGGAGCGCCGGATCGACGACCGGAGTGATCCTTGCGCAGCGAGGCGGCGCCGCAACGGCCCTCCCCCGCAGCCGGCGCGCCGCGCGAGCGGCGTTCAGCGCTGGTGGCTGAGCTGGCCCGGCAGGCTCGCGTAGTAGGCCGCCAGGTTCTCGATGTCGGTGCGCGACAGCTGCTTGGCCTGCGCGCCCATGATCGGGTTCTTGCGCTGGTCGGTCTGGTACGCCAGCAGCGCATGCCGCAGGTAGTCGTCGTGCTGGCCGGCCAGGCGTGGATAGGACGGATCGATCGGGGTGTTGCCGTCCTTGCCGTGGCAGGCAGCACAGACCTGGTCGGCCTTCTCCTTGCCCTTGGCGATGTCGGCGGCCTGGGCCCCGCCCGCGAGGAACAGCGCGAGCGCGCCTGCCAGGGTGGCGATGTGGCCGGTGCGGAAGAATCGGAGGTCGCTCATCGTCGTCTCACTTGGTGCCGTAGTACGCCGCGAGATCGGCGATGTCCTGGTCGCTGAGGCCTTCGGCGATGCCGCGCATCGTCGGGTGGCTGCGGTCGCCCTTGCGGTAGGCCTGCAGCGCCGACTCGATGTACTTCGCGCTCTGCCCCTTGATCATCGGCACCTGGTAGACGGACGGGAACGACGATTTGTACCCGGGGATGGCATGACAGCCGATGCACATCGAGTTCTTCTTCTTGCCGGCGTCGGCGCTGCCCTCGACGGCTCCCGCGTAGGGAATCAGCGCGGCCGCGAGCCCGGCAGCGATCAGGATTTTCTTGTACATGTCTGTTCCGCGCACCCGAAGTCTTTGATCTGTGCAAAAGGAACGCGGATTCTATCGGAGGGCTCGCGGCTACGTCCAGAGAAGGGATACGCGCCCGGGAGGCGAAGGCGGCTTCCCGTATACTCGATGCGCCTGCAACCCGACATCCGGATCAACCCCATATCATGCGCTTCCAGGGCTCCGATTCCTACGTCGCCACCGACGACCTGAAGCTCGCGGTCAACGCCGCCATCCAGCTGCAGCGGCCGCTGCTGATCAAGGGCGAGCCGGGCACCGGCAAGACGATGCTCGCCGAGGAGGTGGCGGCTGCGCTCGACATGCCGCTGCTGCAGTGGCACATCAAGTCGACCACCAAGGCGCAGCAGGGCCTGTACGAGTACGACGCGGTGTCGCGGCTGCGCGACTCGCAGCTCGGCGACGAGCGCGTGCGCGACATCCACAACTACATCGTCAAGGGCGTGCTCTGGCAGGCCTTCGAGTCCGAACGCCCGGTGGTGCTGCTGATCGACGAGATCGACAAGGCCGACATCGAGTTCCCCAACGACCTGTTGCGCGAGCTCGACCGGATGGAGTTCTACGTCTACGAGACGCGCCAGCTGATCAGGGCGCGACACCGCCCGGTGGTGATGATCACCTCGAACAACGAGAAGGAACTGCCCGACGCGTTCCTGCGCCGCTGCTTCTTCCACTACATCAAGTTCCCCGACAAGGAGACGATGCAGGCGATCGTCGACGTCCACTTCCCGGGGCTGAAGAAAGCGCTGCTCAAGGAGGCGCTCGAGGCGTTCTTCCAGATCCGCGAGTTGCCCGGGCTGAAGAAGAAGCCTTCGACATCCGAGCTGCTCGACTGGCTCAAGCTGCTGGTCGCCGAGGACATCCCGCCCGAGGCGCTGCGCTCGCAGGACAGCAAGAGCGTGATTCCGCCGCTGCACGGCGCGCTGCTGAAGAACGAGCAGGACGTGCACCTGTTCGAGCGCCTGATCTTCATGGCGCGCCACAACCGCTGAAGCAGCCGCGATGGCCTGGCTCGAGCCCGTCACGCTGGCCGGCGAGCACGCCACGCTCGAGCCGCTGGCCGAGGCGCACGAAGCCGAGCTCGCGGCGGCGTGCGCCGACGGCAGGCTGTGGGAGCTCTGGTACACCACGGTGCCGCGCCCCGAGGCGATGCAGGCCGAGATCGCGCGCCGGCTGTCGCTGCAGCAGGCCGGCACGATGCTGCCGTTCGCGGTGCGCCACCCCGGTGGGCGCATCGTCGGCATGACCACCTACATGAACGTCGACGCGACGAACCGGCGCGTGGAGATCGGCTCGACCTGGTACGCGGCCTCGGTGCAGCGCACCGCGCTGAACACCGAATGCAAGGCGATGCTTCTGCGCCACGCCTTCGAGGGGCTCGAGTGCATCGCGGTCGAGTTCCGCACGCACTACCTGAACCACGCGAGCCGTGCGGCGATCGAGCGGCTCGGCGCGCGCCTGGACGGGGTGCTTCGCAGCCACCAGCGCATGCGCGACGGCTCGCTGCGCGACACCGCGGTGTACAGCGTCACCGCCGCCGAGTGGCCTGCGGTGCGGGCCAACCTCGACTGGCTGTTGCGCCGGGCACGCACGCCTGACCCGGTGCCGCTCTGAAGGAACGAGGCCATGCTGATCGACTTCTTCCTGCACCTGCGACACGCCAGGCTGCCGGTCTCGATCAAGGAGTACCTGCTGCTGCTCGAGGCGATGCGCGAGCACGTGATCGGTCCGTCGATCGACGAGTTCTACCACCTGTCGCGCGCCACGCTGGTCAAGGACGAGCGCAATTTCGACAAGTTCGACAAGGCGTTCGGCGCCTACTTCAAGGGCGTGCAGGCGATCCCGGGTATCGACGTCGACCTTCCGCTCGAATGGCTGAAGCGCCAGTTCCAGCGCGAATTCACCGCGGAGGAAAAGGCGGCGATCGAGGCGATGGGCGGCCTGGACAAGCTCATGGAGCGACTGCGCCAGCTGCTCGACGAGCAGAAGGATCGCCATCAGGGCGGCAGCAAGTGGATCGGCACGGGCGGCACCTCGCCGTTCGGCAACGGGGGCTACAACCCCGAGGGCATCCGCATCGGCGGGCCGTCGGCCGGCAACCGCACCGCGGTGAAGGTCTGGGAGCAGCGCGCCTTTCGCGACTACGACGACCAGGTCGAGCTCGGCACCCGCAACATCAAGGTCGCGCTGCGGCGGCTGCGCAAGTTCGCCCGCGAAGGCGCCGAGGAAGAACTCGATCTCGACGACACGATCGCGTCGACCGCGCGCAATGCCGGCTGGCTCGACATCCGCATGGTTCCCGAGCGGCACAACACGATCAAGGTGCTGATGCTGCTCGACGTCGGCGGCACGATGGACGACCACATCCTGCAGACCGAGGAACTCTTCTCGGCCGCGAAGAGCGAGTTCAAGCACCTCGAGTTCTATTACTTCCACAACTGCGTCTACGACTACCTGTGGA
>WBZO01006395.1_pt1 | contig 11450 bp, 12 predicted proteins | sample 5204261 | NCBI WGS metagenome assembly WBZO01 (sample SAMN12412400, study PRJNA552823) | activated sludge metagenome | isolation source: activated sludge from anammox sidestream of wastewater treatment plant... | place: USA: North Carolina | collected 2017-09 | reverse complement strand
GCGGCTCTCGGCGCGACAGCCTCTTCGACCGTCGCCGACGCGGCGGCGCCGAACGTGTCGTCGCTCGCGGCTGCACCGGTGACGATCTACGGCGCGAAGTGGTGCAGCGCCTGCCGGTCGCTCGAGAGCGGGCTCACCGCGCGGAAGATCGCGTTCGAGGTGATCGACGTCGACGCGAACCCGGCTGCGTTCGCGCGGGCGCGGACGGAGTCGGGGAGCGGCGGCGCCATCCCGCTCACGAGCGTCGTGACGACCAGCAAGACGGTGTGGATCGTCGGCGCGGACGTGGACGCGGTCGAGCGGGCGCAGCGCGGCGACTGACCGAGCGCGCGCGCCGCCTCTGGACACCCTGACGAAGAAATCACGCAACCGCGACGTCCGTGCGGCCGACACCGCGGGCATGTCAGCGAAGGAACGCGCAGCCGGCCTGCTGCCCAGCCTCTCCGCCGCGGCCTTCGTCGTGGCGGCGTGTCTGTTCTGTGTGGGCGCCTTCCGCGCCGGATCCATGACGGGTGTGGCGGGCGCGGTCGTCGGGCTTGCCGCGCTCGCGTTCGGGCCGTACGGCCGGCGCTCGACGATGGCGGCGGTCACGATCGCCGCGCCGGGCGCCGCCGCCATGCCGCCGAGACGGCGCGCCCGCCGGCGCGCTACGTCGAGCCGGACGGGAGCGTGCTGCGCGCGGTCGCGTGCACCCCTCCACTGAGCGCGGCGCCCTGGAGGGGTGCGGCGCATGTAAGCGAACGGTAACATCGGCGATGATGTTAGCGACCGCTGACATGCGGTGGACAAAGTCAGTGAGCGTAGACATGATGGACGGGGTAAGCGAACACTGACATGATCGTGCGCACCGCCGCGGACATCGGAGGTCTCATTCGGACGCGTCGACGCGAGCTCGGCCTCGACCAGCGAGAGCTCGCCGCGCGCGTGGGCGTGAGCCGCCTCTGGGTCATCGAGATCGAGCGCGGGAAGCCGCGCGCGGAGCTCGGGCTCGTGCTGCGCACGCTCGCGGCTCTGGGGATCCACCTGGATGCCGCGACCGAGAGAGAGGCGAGCGGCGCCGAGGCACGCTCGGTCGCCGGTGCGCCGGACCTCGATGCGATCGTGCGCGCCGCGCGGACGCGACGGTGACGATGGAGCTCGACGTCCTCCTCGGCGACGCTCTCGTCGGGCGCGTTCGTGACGACGAGCGCGGGCGGCTGAGGTTCGCGTACGACGAACGCTGGCGTGCGGGCGCGAGGGCGTATCCGCTCTCCGTGTCGATGCCGTTGACGATCCCCGAGCACGGGGGAGGCGCCGTCGCGGCCTATGTCTGGGGCCTGTTGCCCGACAACGAGATGATCCTCGACGCATGGGCGAGGCGCTTTCAGGTCTCGGCGCGCAGTCCGCTCGCGTTGCTCGCGCACGTCGGCGAGGACTGCCCCGGGGCGGTCCGCTTCGTGGCCCCTTCCCCGCGCGAGCGCTTGCCTCGCGAAGGTGAGGGACGCGTGGATTGGCTCGACGAGGCGGCGATCGCGGTGCGCCTGCGCATCCTCGCAAAGGATGTCTCTGCGTGGCGGTCGATCGACGATGCGGGCCAGTTCAGCCTCGGCGGGGCGCAGCCGAAGACGGCGCTGTTCTTCGACGGCAAGCGCTGGGGCGTGCCTTCGGGGCGGATCCCGACGACGCACATCCTGAAGCCGGGCGCGCCAGAGCTCGCGGGCCACGCGGTGAACGAGCACTTCTGCCTCACCCTGGCGGCCGAGTGTGGGCTGCCTGTCGCGTCGTCGCGCATCCTGCGTTTCGAGGATCAGGTTGCGATCGTGCTCGAGAGGTACGACCGCCTGCGTGACGGGAAGGTCGTGCGGCGCGTTCACCAGGAGGACTGCTGCCAGGCGCTCGGCGTCCTGCCCGCGAACAAGTACGAGAGCGGTGGCGGACCGGGCGTGAGGGCGATCGCGACCTTGCTTCGCGAGCGATCGCGCGACGCCGCCGAGGACGTCTCGACGTTCGCTTCGGCCCTCGCGTTCAACTGGCTCGTCGCGGGTACCGACGGGCACGCCAAGAACTATTCGGTCCTGATCGGTCAGGGAGGCGAGATCCGGCTCGCGCCGCTGTACGACGTGGCGAGCTTCCTCCCGTACGCAGGGCACGCGCAGCGGAAGATGAAGCTCGCGATGAAGATCGGGGGGAAGTACCGCATGCACGAGATCGGCGCCTACCAGTGGAAGAAGACGGCGAGCGAGATCGCCCTCGATCCCGAGGGCATGGTCGCGCGGATCGCCGAGATGGCGAGCGCGCTCCCCGATCGGGCGGCCGACGTGCTGCGTCGCACGAAGAAGGAGGGGGTCCGAAGTCCAGTCGTGGCCAAGCTGGCAAGGGAGATCCAGTCGCGTGCGCGCGCGTGCGCACGTCAGCTCGCGTGACCCGGCCCGAAGGGGGGAACGGCTGCGCAGTCGTCTCCATCCGATCGACCGATTCACGCACGCGGGTGCGTCATCCTTTGTCGCGATGACGAGCCGCGGAGCGGAGCGAGGAGGCGACCTTGGGCCAGCGTCATGAGCTCGCGTGTCCCGCGTGCGGGTACTCGGCCGTCGTGTCGGGCGGCGCGGACGTCGGCGAGGCGTGCCGGACGGTCACGATCACGTGCGCGACGTGCAGGAAGCTCCACGACGTGGTCGTCAGCGACGAGCCCTGGAAGGAGCCGCCCGATCCGGTGCCCGAGCGGCCGCGATGCCCGCGGGCCCGCGGGCGTGTGCACGAGACGGCCCTGTGGAACGACCCCGGACCATGCCCGCGCTGCGGGATCACCCTGGAGCGAGGCGAGATGATCGTGCTCTGGGACTGACCGCGCTCGAGACGCTCGCGGCCAGGGAAGCACGTCGATGAGCACCCACTTTCTTCGCAACCGATGCGAGGATCGGCCGACCGGGGCGCCATGAGCGAGAGTTGCCAGGGAGTCACGAACCGCAGTCGCGTCAGCAACCACGAGCCCGACGAGGGGCGCTCGTGCGAGGGCCCGAAGGAGGACCCGCAGGCGGCGCGGATCCGCGCCGACCGGGAGGCCGAGGCGCGTCGCGAGGCCTGGAGCCGCGGGGAGGGGGAGCGCGGGATGTCGTCGCGACAGGGGAGCTCGCAGGTCGCGCCCACGCCGCCGGTCTGCACGGGACCGACGCAGCAGGAGCGCGCGGCCGCGGAGACCGCGCGTAGAGACAAGCCCCTCGAGCACGACGTCATCGGCAACATGATCCCGGGCATGTTCGTGGGCGGCCTGATGGCGGGGCTCGAGGCCGGAGCCGCGGGAGCGGGCGTTCGCGGTATCGCGGGGCACGTTGCCGAGCACGTGGTGGTCGATGTCGAGGCCGATCTCGTCGCGCACGACGGCGCTCACGCGGCGGGCGCGGCCGGTGGCTCGCACGGACGGACGCAGCACGCGCCGGCGCAGACGCCGTCCGCCGCGACGCGGCCTTCCTCCACCGAGCCGAGCCGGACGGCCGATCCGGCGCCGGCGGGGCGCTCGTCCTCGCGCGCGTCGAGCGAGATCGTGAAGGAGCCGACCCAGAGCACGCCGGAGCCGCCGCCAGTCGGACGTGACCGGCCGCCGTACCCTCCGGGGCGTGCGCCGGTCGTGATCCCCGAGCCCCCTGTCATCACGATCCGAGGATGAGCGCGTGACCGCACGCCGCCACATCGCCGCCGGGTACGCCGCGTGGGCGGACGAGCGTCGCCTCGCGGAAGGCGAGCACGACGCGGCCTACGTCGGCGTCCTCTCGGGCGTACACGTGCAGATCGACACCGGCGTACGCGACAGCGGTCTCTACGCCGTCGTCGTCCGCATGGCCATCGCGTGCGGGCTCGAGCCGCTCCTCTTGAAGCGCAGCGACGACGTGGGCGCTGCGCGCGAGGATCGAGTGGTCGCCGCGGCGCGCGAGCTGCTGCGCGAGAGCAGCGCCCTCCGCTCCGTGCGCGTCGACGAGGACGCCGTCGAGCTCCGCTTGAATGCGGGCTCGGACGGCGGCGCGATCGAAGCTGCGGTCAGGCGCATCGCGGACGCATGGCGCTCGCCGGGACGCGCGCAGGCGCCCTTTCGTTGAGTCAGTTCACCGGCGCGGGGAGCGTCTTGCAGGCGCCGTCGAACGTGTCGAGGGCCTTCTCGAGCGCCTGCGTGAGATCGCCGTCGCAGATCGAGCTGAACGTGCCGTTCTTGCCCGCGAGCGAGACGAAGTCCTTCAGGCGCTTGGCCTCGATGGCGTCGCCGAAGCTCGACTTGCACGTCTTGTCCCCGGCGATGACCGCGGTGGCCCAGCGGCCCTCGCCCTTCGCGGCCGTGTCGAGCACCTGCTTGTAGTGCGTGACCGGCTGGACGTTCGGCATCGTCTCGCAGCTGTCGTTCTGGATGGTGAAGTTGTTGTCCTCGCGCGAGCAGTCGTCCTCGTCGGTGAGGATGACGACCGCGAGGAGCGCATCGGGGCGGAGGAAGCCCGCGTTGGTGCCGTCGTTCACGCGGTCGACGAGGGCGAGCTTCGTCGCCTCGAGGGGCATCTCGATCGACGCGCCGCCGGTGCCGGCCTTCGCCAGGCAGGAGAACTCGCTCGACGCGTTCGCGTCGGTGCGCTCGATCCAGCGCTTGCTCGTCCCGCACTCCTTCTTCGAGCGGAACGCGCCGTCGTCGCCCTTCTCGCTCATCGGCATGGTGCCGCCGAAGGGGATCGAGACGTTGTAGGTGAGGTTCCGGCCGGTCGTCGTGACCGCGAGGCGGTAGTCGAGCTTCGCGCCGCTCTTCGTCTTGAACGACTCGATCTTGGAGACGAACTTGGGGAAGTTCGCGGCGAGGTTGTTCTGCTCCTCGGACATCGAGCCGGAGTCGTCGATGACGAAGATGATGTCCATCTTCTGGCACTCTTCGGTCTCGGGCGGGGCCGCGGGCGTGCCCGATCCGAGCGAGCCGGAGCCCTGACCGTCGCCGTTGCCGTTGCCGGTGGCGCCGCCGCCGTTGGCGGGGTCGTCGAAGCCGGCGCGCTCCGACGTCGAGGAACAAGCCGCGAGCAGAAGTCCGATCCCGATGACGGCGAGCGCCTTACGCATGTCTGAACCTCCTCCGAGCGCCGAAGGAGATACCACCGCCCGATCTTTCTGCGTCTGTCCAAGAAGGCCCGTCACGCACTTGAGACTCCGTGCATTGCGCACATGTCGCACCACGGGCGGGCGGGCTGGCCGCGACGGAGGCTTCAGAACCGGGCGATCCGCTGCACGAGCCGCTCCTGGGCCTCGAAGCTCTCGATGGCGCGATCGGTCATCGGATAGAGCATCCGCTCCTCCTTCATGTTGTGCGCGGCGAGGATGGTGGTGAGCTCGCCGAGGGCATCGCGCATGGCGGGGGCGTCCTGCGCCTCGAGGGCGGCGGCGACGCGCTGCATGCGGTCGCGGATGTCCTTGTGCTCCTCGCGCATGACGGTGGTGGGGCCGCGGGTCATGCCGGTCTTCGCCTCGAAGAAGGGGAAGAGCACCTGCTCCTCGACGTCGATGTGCCAGCCGAGGCCGCACGCGAATTCGCCGAAGCGGGCGCGGGCCTCGGCGAACGAGCCGGCGTCGGCGAGGCGCTCGACCGCGGGGACGATCTCATCGAGCCGCCGGTGGTCGGCCTGGAGATAGCCGGTCACCGTGCGGGGCCCTTCGTCCTTCCGGCGGCGGACCTCGAGGCGGGTGCGGTCGGGGCTGTCCTCGAGGAGGCTCCATTCGAGGCGTCCGGGCTCCTCCTCTTCCATCGCGTCGACGAGGGCGCGCGGGTCCTCGCCGGAGAGCACCATTGCCTCGCCGGGGCCGAGCGCCTCGATCGCCTTGCGGACCTGCTCCTCGTCGTCGTCGAGATTCATTTCGGGCATGTCGCGCGCTCCTAGGGCCGCCGGGCCGAGCGGACAAGGGGCTCCGTGACCTCTGCCTTCGATTGCGGTAGTGGTGAGGCCAAAGACGGTCCTCTTTGGCGCCGGCCGCGCCCTTGCTGGCGTCTCTCGGGAGGGCTCCGCACGGAGCTGAGAAGGGAGTGGAGCTCAACTTCGCCACGACCGTCTCGTTCGGTGCCGCAGCGACGTGCTCGTCGCTCGGGGTGCTCGGCGCAAATCTCGCGCGTGCGCCCGCGACGCGGCACTTCCGCTGGGCCGCGGTCGCCGCGCTCGCGGCCGCGGTCTACTGCGTGACCAACGCCGTCATCGCGGGACGCTTCAGCGTCGCGGCCTCCGTGTGGGCGGGACGGATCGGGACCTTCGCGCCGAGCGTCCACGGCGCAGCCTGGCTCGCCTTCATCGCCGGATGGGAGGGGCGCGGCCTCACGCGGTTCGAGCGCGTGCTCGTCGTCGTGAGCCTGGTGACCGGCGTCGCGGCCCTCGTCCCCGGCGTCGCGGTCGTCGACAGCGTCACCGAGCGCTCGCTCCCGTGGGGCGGGATCACCTACCGCGATCCGGACGTCGGACCCCTGGGCTCGCCCTTCATGAGCGTCGCCTACGTGGAGCAGGTGACCGCGACCGTGGCGGCGCTTCGCTTCGCGCGGCGCAACCCGCGGGCGAGAGGCGTCGCGGGCGCCCTCGGCCTCTTCTGCGTGATCGCGGCGCTCGACTGGGCCTCGGCGGTGCACGTGCTCGACCTGCCGTACCTCGTCGATCCCGCGCTCGCTCTGGTCTTCGTCGCGGTCGGCGCGGTCGTCACGCGCGACGCCGCGGAGAGCGCGGCCAAGTCCGTCGAGCTCGAACGAGCGCGCGTGGCGCTCGCCGAGCGCGAGAACCTCGCGGCGCTCGGGCAGCTCGCGGCGGTGGTCGCCCACGAGGTCCGCAATCCGGTCGCCATCATCTTCGGGGCGCTCGCGAACCTGCAGCGAACCGCGAAGAGCCGGGAGGACGAGGAGCTGCTCGCGATCGTGAAGGAGGAGGCCGAGCGCCTCAAGCAGCTCGTGACCCGTCTGCTCGACGCGGTCCGTCCCTTCGAGCTCCAGTACTCGAGGTGCGCGATCGACGAGGTCGTGCGCGCCGCGATCGCACACGTGACGGCGAGCGCGGCGGTGACGGAGCGGGAAGTCGAGCTGGCCTCCGCGCTGCCGGACGAGGATGTCGAATGCGACCCGGTCCTCCTCGAGCAGGCGATCTCCAACCTCGTGCAGAATGCACTCGTCGCCGTGGGGCGTCGATCGCCGGTGCGCGTGCGGGCGAGCGTCGAGCCGGCCGAGGAACCGACCACGCTCCGCGTCGAGGTGATCGACGACGGCGAGGGCGTGTCCGCGGAGGCGCGCACGCGCCTGTTCACCGCCTTCTTCACCACGCGGGCGACGGGCACCGGGCTGGGGCTCGCGCTGGTCAAGCGCATCGCGGAGGCGCACGGCGGATCGGTCGACTACGAGCCGCCGCCCGAGCGCGGCGCCTGCTTCGTCCTGCGTGTGCCGCTCCGCGCTCCGCTGCGCGCGGGCGCCGCCGTGAGCCCGCCTATCGCTTCACGCCCGCCCAGTCGACGAGGCCTGCGCGCGCGAGGAACTTCGCCATGACCCGCAGGTAGCCGCCGCGGTCGAAGTGCAGCGCGTGGTTGCCGGGGAAGAAGTACGCGCGCGGCTCGCCCCAGTGCTCCCACAGGAGGCGGGCCTGCGAGGGCGGGGCCATGCGGTCGCCGACGCCGGCGATCACCATCAGGCGATCGCGCGGGACCTTCGGCGCGTAGCTGAGGGCGTGGTGGACCGCGAGGCGGCGGCGCGCCTCCTGGAGCCGCATCCCGGAGCGCTTCATCGCCACGCGGAGCAGCTCCGCGAGCGGGTGCCAGTCGAGCAGGAGATCGACGAGGCTCGCCACGGGCACGTTGGGAATGGCGAAGGCGAGGTCCGGCTCGAGCGACGCCATGAGCGCGGTCATGAAGCCGCCGAGCGACAGGCCGGTCATCCCGATGTTCTCGACCCCGCGCCGGCGCAGGTGGGCGATGAGCACGCGCACGTCCGAGACGGCATGCGCGAAGGCCTCGTTGGTCTGCGCGATCTCGGCGGAGACGAAGCCGTGGCCGCTGAAGAGCGCGCGGTCCATCTGCCTCACGCCGTGGAAGGGCATCGTCGGCAGCACGACGTCGAACCCGAGCCGGTAGAAGAGCGGCAGCTCGAACATGTACGCGTTGAGCCAGTAGGGGCTGGCCCAGAAGCCGTGCAGCGCGATGACCGTCGTGCGCGGCCGATCGCCGTGGAAGAAGTGGCGCGCGTGGCTCGTGCGGTTGTTCTCGTGCGCGAGGTACTGCGCGCGGAAGGCGGGGTTCACCGGCTCGAAGTGATCGGCGAAGCTGAGGTCCTCGCAGCGCGCGCCCTTCGGCATCCCGGGCGCGCGTCTCAACGTCCTGCGATGGACGTGGACGGGCGGGGGCGGCACGAAGAAGGTCGACGGATCGGCGACGAACCCGGGCTGGCCGTAGAACTCGAACGCCTCCATCTGCCGGCGCGCGTTGCGCGGATCGATGAACGGCGCGAACAGGCCGGCGAACACGGTCGCGGTGCCGGTGCACACCGCGCGGTCCATCGTGGCCGACCCGAGGACCTCGAGGCGCTTCAACACGCCGTCGACGGCGAAGCGCTCGCGGCGCCGCCAGAAGTCCTCGGGCAAGGTCTCCCACCACGGGCCGTCGCCGGGAGGGAGGATGCGCGGGCCGAGCGGGCGCAGGGAGCCCTCCCAGTGGCCGTCGGCGTGACGATCTGTGCGGCGCGAGGGTACTGCGAAGCTCGAGAGCATTGCGTGGGGACTCGAGCGCGACGCGTCCCCCGGGTGCGACGTCGAGCTTGCCTCGAGTCTATCACCCACGCGCGACGGGGCTCGTGTAGACGAATCCGAGGAAGGAGCGGCGAGCCCCCTTCGTATGCTGGCGCATGCGCTCGGCCTACCTTTTTTGCCTTCTTCCCTTCGCATTCGGAGCGATCGTCGCGTGCTCCGGCGGCGCCGATGCGGTGAGCGGAGACAACGGCGGCTCCTCGGGCGGCGAGGGTTCGAGCGGCGATCCGGGATCGAGCGGCGCGAGCAGCTCGGGCGGATCCAGCGGCGCATCGAGCTCGAGCGGCGGCTCCTCGGGCGATCCCGATCCGACGCCGAAGGAGACGAAGGTCGGCACCATCACGATCACCAGCACCGCTTACAAGGTCGGGACGACGCCCGTGGAGATGGGCAGCGCGTGGGGCAGCTTCTATCGCATCCCCCCGCCGGCTGCGGGCGGTCCGTCGACCTCGAGCTGCACGACGACCACCACCGGCGCGTGCACGGTGAACGCCTGCACCTTCGGATCGTCGAGCGCGACCGACGGCGGCGCGCCCTCGATCGCGTACACCAACGCGGGCGTCGCCACGGTGACCGGCGTGCTCGTCAACGACGGCTCGATGACCCTCACGCCGGGCGGCTACGGCTACCAGACGGTGAGCGGCAGCGTGGCGTTCTTCAAGGGCGGAGAGAGCGTCACCGTCTCCGCCCCGGGCAACCCGAAGGGCGCGCCGGCGTTCGACGTGAAGCTCACCGCGCCCGCGTCGATCGTCGTGACCGCGCCGTCGTTCGACGCGCAGTCGCGGGTGAGCGTCGCCTCCGGCCAGAGCCTCCCGGTCGCGTGGCAGAACGCGAAGGGCGGCGAGGTCGCGGTCCAGATCTCGGCGGGCACGTCGGCCAAGAGCGCGATCGCGCGCTGCGCGTTCCCCGCGGCGTCCGGTCAGGGCGCCGTGCCGGCTTCGGTGCTCTCGGCCGTCGGCGCGGTCGGCGGACAGACGAGCATCACCGTCTCCGCGGAGAGCCGCGCGGTGAAGGCCCCCGACGGCTGGGACATCACCGTCACGCTCCAGGCCTACGGCATCCGCGCCGGGGGCAACGGCGGGATCGCCTCGGGGCTCCTGCAGATCCAGTAGGCGCGCCGCCGCGGCCGTTGTGGCGTGGTCGAACGTCGAGTATCTGTCCGCAGGACGCTATCGAGCGCAGGGGGGCAGTGGAGCTCAATTTCGCCACGACGCTGTCGTTCGCGGCCTCGTCGACGTGCCTGTCGCTCGGCGTGCTCGGCGCCTATCTCGCGCGTGGGCCCGCGAGCCGGCACTTCCGCTGGGCCGCGCTCGCCGGCCTGGCCGCGGCGACCTACTGCGTCACGGACGCCGTCCTCGCCGGACGGGCGGACGTCGCCACGACGGTCTGGGCCGGCCGCGTGGGCATGCTGGCGACATCGGTCCACGGTGCCGCGTGGCTCTCGTTCGTCGCGGGCTGGGAGCGTCGCGCTCTGTCGCGCATCGAGCGCGCGATCATCGTCGCCGGCATGACCACGGGCTTCATGTCCCTCGTGCCCGGCGTCGTGGTGACGGACACCGTCACGGAGCGCCCACTCTCGTGGGGCGGGATCACCTACCGGGACCCGGGCGCCGGTCCCTTGGCCACGCCGTTCATGGGCTTGGCATACGTCGAGCAGGTCGCCGCCGCCGTGTCGGCGTTTCGCTTCTCTCGACACAACCGGAGGGCGAGCGTCGTCGCCGGTGCGCTCGTCCTGTTCTCCGTCGTCATGGCCTTCGACTGGGCGTCGGTGGTGCACGTCATCGACCTTCCGTTCCTCCCGTACCTCGTGGATCCTGCGCTGACCTTGATCTTCGTCAGCGTCGGCTCGGTCGTCACGCTGGACGCCTCGGAGAGCGCCGCCAAGTCTGCCGAGCTCGATCGCGCCCGCGCGGCGCTCGCCGAGCGCGAGAACCTCGCGGCGCTGGGGCAGCTCGCGGCCGTCGTCGCCCACGAGGTCCGCAACCCGGTGGCCATCATCTTCGGAGCCCTCGCGAACCTGCAGCGCGTCGCCCGTAGCGAAGACGACGCGAAGCTCCTCGCGATCGTGGGCGAAGAGGCGGAGCGCCTGAAGTCGCTCGTCAGCCGCCTGCTCGACGCGGTTCGCCCGTTCGAGCTCCAGTACGCGCGGTGCACGATCGACGAGGTCGTGCGGTCCGCGGTCTCGCAGGTGACGGCGAGCGCGGCTGTCCCGGAGGCGGAGGTCGAGATCATCGTCTCGGCTCCGGACCTCGAGATCGACTGCGACCCGATCCTCCTCGAGCAAGCGATCTCCAATCTCGTGCAGAATGCACTGGGCGCAGCCGGCCGCCGATCGCCCGTTTGCGTGCGCGTGGGCGGAGCGCCCGAGGCGATGCCGACCGATCTTCGCGTCGAGGTCACCGACGACGGAGAGGGCGTCCCCGTCGAGGCGCGCCCTCGGTTGTTCACGGCGTTCTACACCACCCGTGCGACGGGCACCGGGCTCGGGCTCGCGCTGGTGAAGCGCATCGCGGACGCGCATGGCGGATCGGTCGGCTACGAGCCGCAGCCGGAGCGCGGCGCCCGCTTCGTGTTGTCCGTGCCGCTGCGGGCGCTGGCTGGGGGCGCTACTCGGCCGGCGTGAGCGCGCCTTCGTGCGGCGGCGCCGCTTCGGCCTCGGCGGCGCGCCGCTGCGTACGCCGGTCTTCGCGGCGGCGCATG
>WBZO01006392.1_pt1 | contig 11451 bp, 11 predicted proteins | sample 5204261 | NCBI WGS metagenome assembly WBZO01 (sample SAMN12412400, study PRJNA552823) | activated sludge metagenome | isolation source: activated sludge from anammox sidestream of wastewater treatment plant... | place: USA: North Carolina | collected 2017-09 | reverse complement strand
ACCGGTGATCTCGTTGGTCTTGCTGGCGATCTCGATGAGCAGCTTGGCGCCGATGTTCTCGAGCGAGTCAGCCAGTTCGATGTCCTTGGCGACGGTGACGCCGTCCTTGGTGATGGTCGGGCCGCCGAACTTCTTCTCGAGGACGACGTTGCGGCCCTTGGGCCCCAGCGTCACCTTGACGGCGTTGGCGACGGCGTTGACGCCGCGCTCGAGCGAGCGGCGGGCGTCTTCCTTGAAGGTCAGGTCTTTAGCCATGTTCTCTCCGTTATCTTGGGTTGACTAGGTGCTGGGTGGTGCCGGCGTTCCCGGGTTTACTCGAGGACGGCGTGGATGTCGCGCTGGCTGAGGATCATCAGGTCCTTGCCGCCGAGGTCGACCTCGGTGCCGCCATACTTGGCGAAGAGCACCGTGTCGCCGACCTTGACCTCCATGGGCTCGCGCGTGCCGTTGTCGAGGAGCTTGCCGGTGCCGACGGCGATGACCTTGCCGCGCTGGCTCTTCTCCTTGGCGCTGTCGGGCAGGACGATGCCGCTGACGGTCGTCTGCGGCTCGTCGATGACCTCCACCACGACCTTGTCTCCCAGCGGCCTGAGGGTCTGCTTCTTGTCTGCCATGGGTTCCTCCGGATAGGGTTTGTGCCTCACTTGGCAGTCTCGACCTGCGAGTGCCAAACGGCTACATGCTATCCGCGCCCACGAGGGACTGTCAAGTCGGTCGAATCAATCTCTTTGAGCGTGGGCCACTCAGGTCATCTGCGGCCTCTGGCCGCCGCTCAGCCGCGCCTCAACCCCAGCACCACGCCGGGCACGAAGGCCGCGGCGAACGGGATGTTGTAGGTCAGGAGCCGCAACAGGCTCCGCCACGCCCGCTCGAGCGAGCTCGTCTCCAGGAGCGGATCGACGCTGGCCTGGACGGCCGCCCAATCCACGCTCACGAACCCGGACCAGGCGAGCAGCTGGATGGCGACGAACAACAGGCCGAGCGCCAGCGCCACGAACTTCCCGACCTTCTTCAAGGCGTAACCGGCGATGAAGCCGGCGACGCCCCCGAAGGCGATCTGCTGCAGCCACGGGAAGACGGTCGACAGCTCGACGTTCACCGGCAGAGGTTACCACGGTGCCGGTGGCCGCCCCAAGGCGCCCTCCCCCGCGCGGCGACCTCCCGGGCGCGGCGCGCGCCGCTGCGGTAACATTGGCGGCGTGACCTCCGCTCCGTTCCGCCTCTCGCCCGACGTGGCGGCGGCGCTGGCGCGCCGCGCGCCGGTGGTGGCGCTAGAGTCCACCGTCGTCACGCACGGCCTGCCGCGCCCCCAGAACCTCGAGCTCGCAAGGCGCCTCGAGGCCGTCGTCAGGGAGGAGGGCGCGGTGCCGGCCACCGTCGGCATCTTAGGCGGCGAGGTCCGCGTCGGCCTCACCGACGCCGACCTCGACAGGCTGGCGAGTGGCGGGGCCGACAAGGCCTCCACCTGGAACCTCGCCGCCCTCGTCGCCGCCAAGCGAGACGCCGGCACCACGGTCGCCACCACCCTCTACGCCGCCCACCGCGCCGGCATCAAGGTGTTCGCCACCGGCGGCATCGGCGGCGTTCACGACACGCCGTTCGACGAGTCCGCCGACCTGGGCGCCCTCGCCGCGCACCGGGTGCTCACCGTCTGCGCCGGACCCAAGAGCATCCTCGACGCGCGCGCCACCGTCGAGCGCCTCGAGACGCTCGGCGTGCCCGTGGTCGGTTACCGTTCGCGCAGCTTGGCCGGTTTCGTCGTCCGCGAGACGGACGTCGCCCTGCCCGCCGGGGTGGAGACGCCCGCGGAGGCAGCGGCCGTGCTGCTCGCCCAGGAGGCCCTCGACCTGCCCGCCGGCGTGGTGCTGAGCAACCCCGTGAGCGTCGGGCTCGAGACCGGCGACTTCGCCGCGTACCTGGAGCGGGCCCGCGCCGGCGCGCGGTCCCAGGGCGTGACCGGCCGCGACACCACTCCCTACCTGCTGGCGAAGCTCGCCGAGCTGTCCGGCGGCGCCACCATGACCGTGAACCTCCGCCTCCTCGAGGAGAACGCCAGGCTGGCGGCGCACGTGGCGCGCGCGTACCAGCATGCCGCGGCCGAGCCCGCCACATGAGCCCGGACGACACGGCCAGGCGCCTCCCCGCCAACGGCCCGCACGAGACGCTGCACCCGCCGGCTCGCGCCGGCGGACAGGACGAGCTTGGCACGCTCTTCCGCCAGGCGCGGCAGGCGCAGGGCCTCGAGCTCAAGGACGTCGCGGAGCTGACCCACGTGCGCCGCGACTACCTCAAGGCGCTCGAGGAGGGCAGGTACTCCGACCTGCCGGAGGACGTCTACACGCGCAACTTCGTGCGCCTCTTCGCTCAGGCCGTCGGCGTGCCCGCCGACCGGGCGCTCGAGGTCTACCAGCGCGAGCGCCAACGCGCCGGCGGCCTCTCCACCCTGGAGGAGCGTCTGGAGAAGGAGCGGCGGGGCGAGCCGCCAGGGCAACCGCGACGGCGTGGGGGCGGCGGATTCCAGCTGAACCCGACCGTCCCCACGCTGCTGCTGGTGGTGGCCCTCGTGGCGCTCGCCGTCTGGGGTTACAACTCGCTCTTCTTCCGCGGCGTGCCGGCGCCGCAGCCGGCCGAGGCCGGCGCGGCCGCGCCGACCCCCGCGCCCCAGGCGGGGTCGCAGCCCCCCGGCGGGCTGGCGGCGCCCATCGGCGGCGCCGGAGCCCCCGACGGGCAGGCGGAAGGGGGTTCGGCCGGGACCGCAGCGCAGCCCGTGGGCGGCACGGTGCTCCTCGACGTCATCACCGACCCGCCGGGGGCGCGGGTGTCGGTCGACGGCTTCGTCCTCCCGGGCGTGACCCCGATCCGCGCCGCACCCGTCACAGCGCGCGCGGGTCGCACGCTCGAGGTCACCCTCGATGGCTACCGGACGGTCGAGCAGCGCTTCGACCTCACCGAGAGCCGCACCGTCGAGCTCGACCTGACGGCCGTCGCGGCGGGGCCCGAGGCGGAGTCCACCGCGAGCGTCCCGGTCGGCGCCACCGAGATCGTCATCGTCATCAAGGCCACGAGCTGGCTCGAGGTCTACCGTGGGTCGGCCCGCAACGAGGGGGAGCGGCTCGTGTACACCACCGCCGCCCCCGGTCAGACCTACCGCTTCACGCTGCCCGTCTACGTCCACGCGGGCAACGCGGCGGGCGTGGAGGTGACCCTCGGCGACGGCGTGCCGTTCGCGATGGGATCCTCCGGCGCGGTGGTGGGACGGGCCTTCCAGGCGCAGTGACCCCGCTCCTCCCCGCCCGCGCATGAGCCGGGCGGCACCCGCCGTCACGTTCGGCTTGGCGCTCGCCTCCCTCGGTCAGCGGCCGGTGCGCACGTCGCTCACGGCGGTCGGCATCGCCGTCGCCGTGGCGGGGGCCATCGTCTTCCTGTCGTTGGGCGAGGGGATCAGGCGCGTCTTCGCGGACCAGCTCGCCAACCTCGGACCCGACATCCAGGTCACGTACGGCCCCGCCTCCGGCGACTTCTTCCCCACCACGCCGGACCTCCCGGGCCACTACCTGCAGGACCTGACGGCCGCGGCGCCGGCGCTAGGGATCCGTTCGGTCGTGCCCGTCCTCGTCTACCTCCGCGGCGGCTTCAGCCCCTCGTCGTCGTTCGTGATCGAGGGGTTACCGGCCGCCGTCGACCTTGGCGAGCTCTTCCACGGCGCGACGGCGCACGCCGGGCGCGGCCTGGTGCCGAGCGACGAGGGGGCGGCCGTGGCCGTCGTCGGCTCGAGCGCGGCCGAGCGTGGCGGCCTCGACGTCGGCTCGCCGTTGCGGCTGAACCCGACCACCAGCCTCGAGGTGGTGGGGATCGTCGGCGCCGGCGGCGGGCTCCTCGACAACCTCATCGTCGTGCCGCTCACGACGCTGCAGGCGGCCCTGGGAGTGACTGACCGCTATAGCCTCCTGGCCGTCTCGAGCGAGCGGCCGGAGCGCGCCGAGGCGGTGGCGGCGGCGGTTCGGGAGCGCTTCCCGGCCCTGGGCGCGCGGACGAGCTCGGAACTCTTCGCGCAAGTCAACGCCAGCCTGCGCGTGTCGGACGTCGTGCGCCTCGGCATCAGCGCCATCGCCCTGATCGTCGGCGCGATCGCGGTGGCCAACACGGTCATGATGAGCGTCTTCGAGCGCACGCGGGAGTTCGGGGTGATCAGGGCGGTGGGGGCGCGGCCCCGCTTCCTCTTCGGGCTCGTGCTCACGGAATCCGCCCTCCTTGCCGTGGCCGGCGCGGCCGTCGGTGTCCTCCTCGGCGGCCTCGGCGTACGCGCCGTGAACCACCTGGCGTACGACTACGTCGGGTTGCACGTGGCGCTGCTCACGCCCAGGCTGGTGGCGTTCGCCGTGCTGGTGGCGCTCGCCATGGGCCTGCTCTCGGGACTCGTGCCCGCGGCGCGCGCCGCGCGCCTGGGCGTGGCCGCCGCCCTCGCGCGCGAGTGAGGTAGACCGCTCGGGCCGGTTCCGGTCAGGACGGTAATATCGGGCATGTCTCCCCTGCGGTCCCTCAGGTTCCTGCTGCCGGTCTGCGCGCTCCTGCTGGTCGGCGCCGTCTCCGCTCAGTCGTACCAGTGGCGCGACGTGGTGCAGAAGGTCAACATCCTCCCGGGCGGCAGCGTGATCGTCGACGACACGCGCACGCTCTGGACCGACGACGACTTCGGCGAGGCGTTCATCTGCGTGCATCTCGCCCCCGGGCAACGCCTGACCCTGCTCGAAGGGTCGGGAGCGCTCGGTCCCGGCCCTTCGGCCACCGCCTTCCAGCAGGCGTGCGACGGCGGCACGGAGGTCGTCGTCAAGAACAGCGTGCGCCTGTCAGAGCGCCGGGTGCGGTTCGTGTACCGCCTCGACGGCGCCCTGGACCTCCGCAGCGACGTCGTGCAGTGGTACTGGCAGATCCTGGAGCAGGACCACCCGCCCGTCAGGGGCTACAGCCTGACCGTCACGACGCCCGGACCGAGCGCGGCGCCCTACGACGCCTACGTCCACCGCTTCGCGAACCCGGAACTGCCCAGGGTGTCGTTGAGCGACGACCGCAGCCGCCTCGACGTCGCCTTCGACCGCGTTCCCAGCGGCGACGGCGTCGAGATCCGCTACCTCATGGACCCGGCCCTGTTCGTCGACCGGGGCAGCAGGCCCGGCATGGAGTCGTTCCTCCTGGCGGAGGCGAAGGACGCCGGGGTGCAGACGATGCTTCAGGTGCGGCGCTCCCCCTGGTGGGCCGCCCTGCCGGCCGCCCTCCTCGGCGTCACCGGACTCGCGAGCCTGCGCGACTACCGCCGCGTCGGCCGCGAACCGCGCGACGAGTCCATGAAGTACCCGTTCGAGCCGCCCTCCGACCTGCCGCCGGCGGCGGTGACCTCCGTGCTGCAGCAGGTCGCCAACCCCGCCGGCCTGGGGCCGGCCTTCCACGCCACGATCATGGACCTCATGCGGCGCGGCTTCGGCACCTTCGTCACCTCCACCAAGAAGGGCGAGTTCGCCATCGAGCTCCACGACACCGACCGCAGCGGGCTCCACCAGTTCGAGAGCGACGTGCTCGGCTACCTCGCGAAGGCGGCGCGGACCGGCGCCCCCTCGCGGCTCTCCAGCGCCGAGCTGAAGGCCTACTCGCAGAGGTACGCGAGCGCCTTCATGTCGTCGTGGGGCAAGGGGGTCCGCGCCTGGCTGGAGGACAGGCTCGGGGGCTCCCTGCTGACCGCCGACAGCGTCAAGGTGGCGCGGAAGCACGGCGGACGCCTCCTGCTCGTCGCGCTGGCGTCCGGCGCGTTCGCCTTCGTCGTCACCGGTCCCGCGAGGGGTCTCGTCATCGCCCTCGCCGGCGCCGCGCTCGTCGCCGCCATCGCCTCGAAGATCGCGCTCGTCGCCTGGCGGCCCGAGGTCGCCCGCGAGGTTCACGGTTGGCAGGGGTTCAAGCGAACCCTCACCGACTACACGCGCATGAAGGATGCTCCCCTCGACTTCTTCGGTCTCTGGGACGTGTACTACTGCTACGCCGCCGCCCTCGGGGTGGCAGACCAGTACCTCAAGACGCTGAAGAAGGCCGCGCCCATCGCCGGCGCCGACGAGACGGCGATGATGAGCCGCGCCACGTGGTTGAGCGCGAGCAGCGGCGGCGGCTTCTCGAACCTGGGGGCCCTCAGCAGCTCCATCAGCACCCTGTCGAGCGCCCTCTCCTCCGCCTCCGCCTCCGCGTCCTCCGGCGGCTCCTCGAGCGGAGGCGGCGGCGGAGGCGGCGGGGGCTCGTCGGGCGGGCGCTGACGCCCCTGGACGCCACCGCGGCGCCGCCGAGCGCACGGGACGGTCCGGCGGCGCCGCCGCTGAGCGCCACCGACCTGACGCGGACCTACGCCGCCAGGAGCGGCCAGGTGCCCGCCCTGAGCGGCGTGACGGTGACCTTCCACCCGGGCAGGCTGACGGCCATCAAGGGACCGTCCGGGTCGGGGAAGTCGACGCTGCTCAACCTCCTCGCGGGCCTCGACCGCCCCACGGCGGGCGCGGTGCGGCTCGGGGAGACCGACCTCTCCACGCTAGACGAGACGCGGTTGGCGGCGCTGCGCCTACACCGCTTCGGCTTCGTGTTCCAGTCGTTCAACCTGCTGCCCGTCCTTACGAGCTGGCAGAACGTCGCCTTCCCAATGGGCCTGGCCGGAGTCGACGCCGCCACCCGGCGCGCCAAGGCCATGCGGCTGCTCGAGCGGTTCGGCCTGGCCGGCCGTGCCGCGCACCTGCCCGCCATGCTGTCGGGCGGCGAGCGCCAACGGGTCGGCCTGGCGCGAGCGCTCGTCAACGACCCCGACGTGCTGTTCGCGGACGAGCCGACGGGCAACCTCGACAGCCGCAGCGGCGAGGTCGTCCTCGCGGCGCTCGCCGAGGTGGCCGCCGAGGGGCGAACGGTCATCATCGTGACCCATGACCTGCGGATCGCCGAGCGCGCCGACGCCGTGCTCGAGTTGCTCGACGGTCGCGTCGTCGGCGCGGACGGCGCCATCACGGCTCGCGGCCACGCCCACGACGGCTAGGGGCACGGCGCTGCGATCCATCGAGCCGACCGACGGTCGCACCACCAACCGCGGCGCCGGCTGGGCCGTGGCGGTGGCGGGGCCGGCGCGCTCAGTCTACGGGCTCTAGGCCGCCGCCCCCGAAGACGCGCCTGAGGTACGCGAAGGACGCCTTGGGGGTCCTGCGCAAGGTGGCGCGGTCGAGCGCCACCACCCCGAACGGGCGCGTGTACCCGTCGGCCCATTCGAAGTTGTCGACGAGGGTCCAGGCCAGGTAGCCGCGGACGTCGCAACCCGCCGCGATGGCGTCGGCCACCGCCCGCAGGTAGCGAGAGAAGTAGTCGATCCGGCGCCGGTCCGCCGCGCCCGACCCCGCCGCGCCGGCGGCGTGGGCAGCGCCATAGGCGGCGCCGTTCTCCGTGATCACCACGGTCGGGTTGCCGTACGAGTCCCGCAGGTCGAGGAGCACGCGCTCGAGCGCGTGGGGCGCGACCCGCCACCCCGACAAGGTGACCTCCTCGCCGGGTCCCGGCGGCACGATCTCCAGCCCGAGCGGCCCACCCCCGGCCCGCACCCGCTCCAGCGTGTAGTGGTTGACGCCGAGGACGTCGATCGGCTGCTGGATGAGGGCGTCGTCCCCGCTCCGGGCGAGCGGCTCGAAGAGGCCGGCCACGCTCTCCGGGTAGCGCCCCAGCAAGAGCGGGTCGAGGCTGCAGCGGTTGTAGGCCGCGTCCGCCAGGCCCGCGGCGGCCACGTCCTCCTCGCGCGGCCCGCCCGGGCCATGCGGGGCCTCGACGGGCTGCAACTGCACTATCGTGCCGAGCCTCAGCCCGACCTCCTCCGTGCGCAGCCGCGCCACGCCCAGCCCCACCGCGAGGTTCTGATGATGCACGGCCGCCAGGTACGTGGCCAGGTCGCTGGCGCCCGGAGCGTGCATGCCCACGAGGTGGCCGAGGAGGGCGTGCGCGTTCGGTTCGTTGAGCATGAAGAACGTGCGCACCCTGTCGCCCAGGCGGCTGGCGACCGCGCCCGCGTAATCCGCGAAGTAGTGGGCGCAGTCGCGTTGGCCCCAGCCGCCGAGGTCCTGCAGCGCCTGCGGCAGGTCCCAGTGGTAGAGGCAGACCCACGGTTCGATGCCGGCCTCCAGCAGCTCGTCGACGAGCCTGTCGTAGAACGCGGCGCCGGCCGGAGCCGCGCGTCCACGCCCGGTCGGGAACCAGCGCGGCCAGGAGACGGAGAAGCGGTAGACCCGCGCCCCGAGCCGGCGTAGCAGCTCCACGTCCTCCTGGTAGCGGGCCAGGTGGTCTGTCGCGACGTCGCCCGTGCTGCCGTCGACGATCGCCCCTGGCCGCCGCACGAACCGGTCCCAGATCGACTCGCCCTTGCCGCCCGCCGCGCTCGCCCCCTCGATCTGGTAGGCCGAGGTCGACACGCCCCATAGGAAGTCGTCAGGGAAGACGTTCACGGCAAGGCTCCGCCTGGCATTATGCCCCGAAGGGCCGCGACGGGGAGCGCACGAGGCACGACCTCACTCGCGGTAGCATCGCAGCGATGCCGCCCAACCCGCCCCACCGACGCGTCTTCGCGGTACTGGGAGTGGCGCTGGCGGCCGTGTCGTTCGCCGCCATCTTCATCCGCTGGGCCGACGCCCCCGGCGTGGTGGTGGCCCTCTACCGCATGCTTGTCGCAGCGGCGGTGATGGCCCCCCTGACCCTGCGGGGCCTGAGGCGCACGCCGTTCACGCGGGTCGGCGCGCGGACCACCCTCCTCGCCGGGGTGATGCTGGCCCTCCATTTCGCCACCTGGATCACGTCGCTCACCTACACCACGGTCGCCGCCAGCGTGTCGTTGGCCGCCACGGCGCCCCTGTGGGTGGCGCTGTTGGCGTGGGCGTTCCAGCGGCGCCCGCCGAGCGCGCTGACGCTGCTCGGCGCCCTGATCGCGGTGGCGGGGGCGGCCGTCATCGGCTACGCCGACGCGGGAGCCGCGAGCGGCGGCGCCGCGAGCGGCGGCGCCGCGAGCGGCGGCGCCGCGGGTGGGCGCCCCCTGTTGGGCGACGGCCTCGCCCTGACCGGGGCGGCCGCCGCCGGCGCCTACTTGCTGCTCGGCCGGCACGCGCAGGCGCACGGGCTCGGCCTGCAGGCGTACGCCGGCTCCGCCTACGCCGTCGCCGCGCTCGTGCTGGCCCCGTTGCCGCTGGTCGTCGGGGCGCCCTACCTCGGCTACCCGAGCGCCACGTACCTCGCCGTGATCGCGCTGGCGCTTGTGCCGCAGCTCGTCGGTCACACGGGCATCAACTACGCGGCCAAGCACCTCGACACCACCCTCGTCGCGTCGGCGCTGCTCCTCGAGCCCATCGGCGCGGGGCTGCTGGCGCTGCTCCTCTTCCGCGAGCAGCCCGCCCCGCTCACGGTCGTCGGCGCCGCCGTCCTCCTGGTCGGGGTGGCGGTGACGTCGCGGGCGCAGGCGCAGCGCCGGCCGCAGGCGCGGGAGGCGCGGGCCGCCGGGCGCTAGGTTCTTGGACCCCGTGCAATTCGCCGCTTTTCCTGCTACCATGTGAGGCGTGCTTGGGTATGTGAAACTCCACGAGCCACACAGACCCGAAGACAGAGCCCCCTAGACCCGCCCACCGCACGCCGCTCCGGCCACCGACCGGAGCGCGTCGGCCGTTGGGCCCGGTTCGGGGTCCAGCCTGATCGAGCGCCTCGCTTACGCCTTGTAGTAGCCGCGCTTTTGGAGCCGCGCCCGCGGGCGCGCCACGAAAGGAGCCAGTTGCTTTGAAAGACCAGGGGAAGACGTTCAAGATGGGTGACCAGGTCGTGCTACCACCTTACGGCGTGGGTGTCGTCGCGGGCACCACGGAGCGCACGGTAGCCGGAGCGAACCAGAAGTACTACCAGGTCGAGTTCCCCAACGGAACGTCTCGCGCTTACGTGCCGGTCGCCGCTCCTCAGGGCGCCGGCCTGCGCGCCGCCCTGACCAAGGACGAGGTCCAGAGCGTGCTGGAGCGGCTCCAGAACGGTCGCATCACGCTCCCGAAGCAGTGGGCCGCACGTCACCGCAAGGTCACCGACCTCCTCACCACGGGCGACCCGTACCAGATCGCCACGCTGGCGAGCGAGCTGCGCCGCTGGGACCTCGAGCGCGGACTCCCGGACCTCGACCGGCAGGCCTACCGGCGCGCCCTGCGCCTCCTCGCGGGCGAGATCAGCGCCGTGCTCGGCATCAGCCAGCAGGAGGCGCGCGTCCTGATGGACGCGGGTGAGGAAGACGAACTCAACTGACGCCGGCCACGGACCGCCGGTCGGAACGCCGCGCCCTCAGGCGCGGCGTTCCGCTTGGGAGCGACCCAGCCAGCGCAGGGCGATGGCGAAGGCGGCGTAATCGTCTATCGGTCCGGGCGGGCTGAGCAGCCCGCGCGGCACTAGCCGCGCCAGGCCTCGCGGCGGGTGCGCGGCGAAGTAGAGGTCGCGACCCTCGAGGCTGGTGCCCCGCTCACCCACCAGCTCCGCCGTGACGCCGCGTGCCGCCAGCGCCGCCAGCACCTCCCGGCTGCCGGTGCCGTCACCGACCAGGATCGTGGCGGCCTCCGGCAACTCCAGCTCGGCGAGCGCGGCGGGCTCTATCACGAGCCCGCGCTCGAGCTCCCCGGCCGGCGTCACGTACGCCACGCCCAGGTTCCTGCCGGGGTCCAGTGCCACGATCATCGTGAGCCAGCGTAGCAGAGGCCCCGGGCCCCTCCCGAGAGAACAGAAGCTCGCGCCCACCTAGGTGGGCGCGAGCGAAGCGCCGGTCCGGGCGCCCGACTCCTGCTAGTCGCGCGCCTCCGCCTCGACCGGCGCGGCGGGCGCGGCGGGCCTTGGAGCGCCGACCGGCTGGTCGGCCGCGTGCGCGGGGGCGCTCGCGAGCTTCTCCAGCGACCGCTCGTCGGCGACGCGGGTGCGCCTGATCGCGGCCAGGCCGGTGCCGGCCGGGACCAGCCGGCCGAGGATGACGTTCTCCTTCATGCCGACGAGGTCGTCGGCCTTGCCGGCCAACGCCGCCTCCGTGAGGACGTGGGTGGTGTGCTGGAACGACGCCGCCGACAGCCAGCTCTTGGTCGAGAGCGACGCCTTGGTGATGCCGAGCAGCAGCGGCTTCCAGGAGGCCGGGGTCTTCCCCTCCTCGAGCAGGGCGTCGTTTACGCTCTGCACGTCGAAGTGCTCGACGGTCTGGCCCTCCAAGAACTTGCTGTCGCCCGGATCGTCGACCTCGACGTACTTGAGCATCTGGCGGACGATGACCTCGATGTGCTTGTCGTGCACGCTCACACCCTGGCCGCGGTAGACCTTCTGGATCTCGTCGACCAGGTAGGCCTGCACCGCGTCGGGGCCGCGCGACTCGAGCAGGTCGTGCGGGTTGATGCTGCCGCGCGTGAG
>WBZO01006390.1_pt1 | contig 11452 bp, 12 predicted proteins | sample 5204261 | NCBI WGS metagenome assembly WBZO01 (sample SAMN12412400, study PRJNA552823) | activated sludge metagenome | isolation source: activated sludge from anammox sidestream of wastewater treatment plant... | place: USA: North Carolina | collected 2017-09 | reverse complement strand
AACTTCGGGTCCTCTGGCGTCGCGTGGATGGCGCCCCGGTAGCGCGAGACGATGAACAACGCGTAGTCGATGCCAAGCGCCAGGGCGAACATCATCGCGAAGTTCAACGTCCAGATCGAAAGGTCGGTGAACTGCGTGACACCGTAGAGGATGCCCATCGCGGAAATCAGACCGGCTGCCGTCAGCATCAGCGGCAGTCCCGCCGCCGCCAGCGAACCGAACGCGATCACGAGGATCACCAGCGTGATCGGCCAGGTCAGCATCTCCGCCTTCATCATCCCTTCGCGGTTGACCTCGTTGAAGTCGTTCCAGAACGCCGGCGAACCGGTCAGTGCGACCAGCACCTGGTCGTCGCCAAGCGCTTCCACGTCGTCCGCGATCCGGCCGGCGGCGAACACCGCTTCGGTTGGGTCGACCACCGCCCCGGCTTGCAGCATGACGGTCTTGCCGTCCTGGCTGGGCTGGGCGGGCATTGCCGGCCCGAACGCTTCTTCGCTCGCGAGGATTGCTGTCGCCGCCGCGATGCGCTCCGCGAACGCCGGGTCCTCGTAGGTCAGCGTGCCGGATTGCAGGACGATGACCGCGGACTGCGAGGAGAGCCCGCCGAATTCGCGCTCGATGGCCTGGCGCGCGGCGAGCGAGTCCGAGCCTTCTACTTCCCACATCGCGCCGGAAAGCGCGTGTTCTAGCTTCGGCGCGAATACACCGAGGCCAACTGCCACAAGCACCCAGGCCGCTATGACGGCCAGGCGGTGGCCCGCCATGAAGCGGCCGGTGTTCCCGAGGGGGCCTGGGGTCATTTCAATTCTCCATGAAGATGTAACGATAGAAAGGCCACGGTGTTCCCTCCTGTGGAACGCTTGGGGTTAGACGGCGGAGAAGGCGCGCGCGTCCTCTTCCGCCTGCACACGCAGGCGGTCGCAGACGAGGTCGCAAAGATGGGTCAGGCTCGGGTCCGCAACGCTATAGAAAGCGGCGGTGCCTTCGGCGCGGCGGTGGACCATCCGGGCATCGGCGAGCGTCCGCAGGTGCTTGCTGATGTTGGCCTGGCTCATGCCGAGGCGCTCCACCAGCTGGCCCACGTTCAGCTCACCCTCGGCGAGGAGGGTGCGCAGGATCGCGAGGCGGGTGGAATCGCCCAAAACGCGGAAGCGTTCGGCGACGTGTTCGAGGAGGTGCGCGGGTACCATCTCGGCCATGGAAGCCACTCTATCGTTCTATAACGATTAATGCAAATTGGCCCACGGGACCTGGCGGCCCTCGCCCTTGCCATGATCCGGATCATGTCCCCGGTAATGCCTCCGGCGTATTTTCGGGGCGTCAGGCTGCAATCTCTGGGCAGTCGGGCGCCCCTGGTGGCAGCTACCGCGCAGTACTCCGCCACTGGCGCAATACCCTTCGGAGTCGTGGCCAGATCAGCACCATGGAGTAACGCAAATGCCTCAGGACAACTACTGGCTTCGAAGGGCCCGGGCGGGCCGCGTCACGCGACGGCGTTTTGTTGGAGGTGCTGCCGTCGCCGGTGTCGGGGTCGCGGGCCTCGGCCTGGTTGGCTGCGGCGATGATGACGACAATGGCCCCGCCGAACCTTCCGCAACCCAGGGCGGCGCAACCCCCGGCGCGACGACGGCCGCGAGCCCAAGCGCCGTTTCGGCCGTCGATGGTGGTGTCCTGGTCAGGACCCTCGGGGCGACCCAGTTCGACTCGGTCGACCTGCACCGCGCCCAGCGCGACGAGGTCGGCTGGCTCACCGGGTATACGCTCAACAAGATCGTCCGCTTCTCCAATCCCGACGCCGGCGACATCGAAGCCGACCTCGCCGAGAAATGGGAGACACCGGACGCCCAGACCTACACGTTCTCCCTCCGCAAAGACGTGAAGTGGCAAACCACCCCCATCACCAACGGACGCCAGTTGACTTCCGCCGATATCAAGTGGCACATCGAGCGCCAGGCGGCTGGCCTGCTCCTCGATGGCACGGCAGCCTCGTTCCGGTTCAAGTCCGACTGGGTGGGCGTCAAGGTCGAAACGCCTGACGACTACACCGTGAAGCTCACCCTGCCGAAGCCCAACGGCGCCTTCATGTCGCGCCTCGCCGCCTTCTTTGCCGGCGTCCCCAACCGCGAGGCCACGGAGAAGTTCGAGAAGAGCCACAACACCCTCACCCCGGAGGCGCAGCCCGCTACCAGCGCATTCATGATCGACCAGTGGACGACCGGCAAGGATATCGTCCTGAAAAAGAACCCGGAGCACTTCCGCAAGGGCGAGCCCCACGTCGATGGCATCATCTACCCGTGGGGCCTCTTCCAGGACCCGAACGCCTACCGGCTCGCGTTCGAGCAGAAGCAGGTAGACAGCTGGGCCTCCCCGGATGGCTCGGTGACGAAGTCCGTTATCGATGCCAACAAGGACACGATGACCGAGAGCTTGAGCGGTGTCTCCAACACGGTCCTGCTCCACCTCAACATGAACAAGCAGTTCAAAGATGTCCGCCTGGTGCGGGCCGTGAACATGGCCTACGACCGGCGCGCCCAGATCGAGGCTATCCACCAGGGCCTCGGGCAGGTGAGCGGCCCCGTAACCTGGCTCCAGGAAGGCTGGGCCATCAAGCCTGAAGACCTCATCAAGCACGAAGGCTACCGCGTCGACCGCGCCCTCGAGATGAAGGAGGCGCGCGCGCTCTGGGAGGCAGGTGGCGGTCCCGCCCTCGGCGATGTCGATATCAAGGTCGAGGCGTCGTTCGCCGCCCTCTGGCCGGACATGTTCGCGTTCGTCCCCAAGATGCTCAACGACGCCCTCGGCGTATCCCAGTTCAAATCCTCCCGGACCACCTACAACGAGGAGATCATCCCCAACCTCCTCAAGGGCGAGTATCCCAACTGGGTCGCCTGGACCAATGCCGTCGACAACCCCGACCCGCGCGTCGACATCTTCGGCAAGTTCAACTCCGCCGGGACCCAGAACTGGAGCAGGGTGAACAATGCGGAACTCGACAAGCTCCTGAACGACGCGCTGCTCACCGCCGACGTTGCCGAGGCCAAGGCGAAGATGCTCCAGGCCCAGGACATCCTCCTGAAGAACGGCACGTTCGGCGCCTGCAACCTCTACAACTACATCAGCCGGGGCGCGCGCTGGAACTACCTCCATGCCACCACCAAGGACGAAGTAACCGGCGGCAAGGCGAAGGGCGGCTTCTGGAACACCGCCGCCGGAAACCTCGAGGCAAAGTACACCTGGATCAACCCCAACGACCCGAGCTACTCGGATGTCGTCAAGAACCGGAAGCTGCCATAGGAAAAGCAGGCATCGCACCAGGGCGGAGCCACGACGAGGAGAATACGACCACGTGACCAACTACATCGTCCGGCGATTGCTGCTCAATGTGCTGGTCCTCTGGTTCGTGGCTTCGCTGGTCTTCCTCGGCACGCACGCCCTCCCCGGCGATTTCGCCGAGTTGCGCGTGGCCTCGACCTTCACCGGCGCGGACCAGACCGAGGCGATCGCCTTCGCCCGCAAAGAGCTGGGCCTCGATCAACCGCTCTGGTACCAGTACGTCGTCTTCATGGGAGAACTCGCCCGGGGGGACCTGGGCACCTCCCTCGAGAACCAGCGCAGTACGTGGAGCGAACTCGGAGACCGCCTGCCGGCAACGCTCGAACTCGGCACCCTCATCGTGCTCATTTCGTTCTCGCTGAGCTTGCCGGTGGGCGTCATCAGCGCGGTCAGGCAGAACACCTGGGTCGACTATCTGCTCCGGGGCTTCTCCATCCTCGGTGTCGCGATGCCCGTGTTTGTCGTTGCCATCCTCCTCTCGCTCCTCGTCGTCAAGTTCTCGCTGTTCAAGATCGACCTCATCAGCCACCCGCACTTCTGGACTGACCCCGTAGCCGCCGCGAAGCTCTACGTGATCCCGGCCATCGCCGGCGGGATTTCGGGGGGCGCGGGCGTCATGCGCCTCCTCCGATCGCAGATGCTCGAAGTCATGCGCCAGGACTACATCCGCACGGCCCGGGCAAAAGGGCTCTACGACCGCAACATCTGGATTCGCCACGCCCTGAAGAACGCCATGCTCCCCGTACTCACCGTCATGGGGCTCACCGTCAGCAGTATCGTCGGCGGCCAGATCATCCTCGAAAGCATGTTCAACATCGACGGGATCGGCCGGTTCCTGTTGGCCAAGCTGACGACGCGCGATTTCGCGCCCTTTCAGGGGACGGTGCTCGTCATCGCCTTCGTCATCGTCACGGTGAACCTGGTCGTCGACCTGGCCTATGCCTGGCTCGACCCGCGAATCCGCTACAGCTAGAACACGGAGCTCCCACGTGGCTCAGATCCCGCAACCTGCCACCCTGTCCGAACCCGGATACCTCGATTTCTCCCGGCGGCGGACGTTCAGGTCGGTCATGCGGAAAGCCGGCGCGCTCGCCGGCCGCAACAAGCTCGGTGCGTTCGGAGTCGTCCTCGTCGTCATCGTCCTCGCGATGGCGATCCTCTCCCCCGTCATCCAGCGGTACGACGACAACGAGTCGTTCCAGACCGCGAACCCAAGGTTCAACCCAACCGCCAACCCGCTCGACATCGCTGCCGACCCGGGGCTCGGATCACCGTTCATTCTCGACCGGTGGGAGAGCCCCCTGAGCAGCGAACACTGGCTGGGGACCGACCAGCTCGGCCGCGATATCTACGCCCGCATCGTCGTCGGGGCCCGCCTGGCGGTGCTCATCGGCGTCGGCGCATCCCTGATCGCGGTCGTGCTCGGTACCGTCGTCGGGCTCTTCTCGGGCTACTTCGGCGGGAAGCTGGACCTCTTTCTCCAGCGGTTCGTCGACGGGATCCAGGCGTTCCCCGGGCTGGTCCTGCTCCTGCTCATTGTCTCGGTCATGGACCAGCCGAGCCTCCCGCTGACGGTCCTCGCCCTGGGCGTGCTGGGGTTCGCCACGTCGGTAAGGATCGTGCGTTCCTCGGTGCTCGCCGTTTCCCAGGCCACCTACATCGAGGCTGCCCGCTCCTATGGCGCCACCAGCCTCCGCATCATGGTCCAGCACGTCCTGCCCAACATCCTCTCGTCCATCCTCATCGTCTTCTCGATAAGCATCGGCGCCTACATCCTCGCCGAAGCCTCGCTGTCCTTCCTCGGCCTGGGCCCCGCCGATAAGACCACGTGGGGCAAGATGGTCAACGCCGGCCGTGTCTCGCTCGACCTGCACCCCTGGGAGTCGGTGCTCTCCGGCGCCGCCATCACCATCGCCGTGCTCGGCTTCAATTTGGCCGGCGATGCCATCCGCGACGAACTGGACCCGAGGCTTCGCGGGCGGTAGGCCCCCCGGTCTCCCGGCGCAGCCCTACCGCTGCCGCTCTTCCCATAGCCCGCACGTCGTCTCCGTATCGTCCAGGAACGGCCCGACGCACTCCCGCCCATCGCGGATGATGTGGCGGCAGATGTTGATCAACCCCTGGCCCAGCCGGTGGCTCCCCATCGTCATCTGCAGGTACGCGCACTTCGCCGCGAAGCGCGTCGGGACCGGGTCGGCGTGCAGCAGTGGTTCCATCTCCACCCAACTCTACCGGCGATCCGGCAAGCAACAAATGGTCCGGGCGCGCGCAACCGATCCGAGGCGCGCCGGTCATGGCGCGCTGGGATGTCTTTCGCCAGAACGCCCCCGGAAGGATCGGAGGCACGCCGGAACGCGGTGGAGCGCGGCCCGATGCGGAGTTCGAGCCGTGTGATCCGAGGCGCGCCGGTCATGGCGCGCTGGGATGCTTGTCGCCCGAACGCCGCCGGAGTTCGGGGTCGGGTACAACCCGCCACGCCCAAACGGTCCGCGCCCGTGGTGGTGCCCACACCCCGGCGGGTCATGACTGACCCGCCTCGGATGTGCGTGCCACGTGATCCGAGGCGCGCCGGTCATGGCGCGCTGGGATGCTTGTCGCCCGAACGCGGCTAGAGTCCTGGTACCACCGGATCGCAAACCGGCCGCGCCCGTGGTGGTGCCCACACCCCAGCGGGTCATGACTGACCCGCCTCGGAGGTGCGTGGGCTATCATTCCGAATGTGCCCGAGGGCTCCGGATTCCGTGGCGAGCCACTCGCCTACTTCCTCACCTTCGCCGGATATGGCACCCGTCTGCACGGCGACATCCGCGGGACGGTCGACCGTCGGCACAACACCCCCGGCGAGCCTCCCCTGTCCCGCGACGACTTCCGGATGGATTTCGCACGGCGCAACCTGAAGTGGCAACCGATGACGTTTGAGGAAGGAGCCCGTCGCATTGTCGAGGCGAGCTTCCAGGCAACATGCACGTTCAAAGGTTGGGGACTGCTTGCCGTCCATTGCCGCACGAACCACGTTCATGCCGTCGTTGCCGGACGCGAAGGTGCTTCGCTCGTGATGCATGACCTGAAGTGGCGGGCCACGCGTGCACTTCGCGATGGGAATGTGGTGGCGGAGTCGCGCCCGGTCTGGGCGCGGCACGGGAGCACGCGATACCTGTGGACTGACGAGGATGTGTCCGCGGCAATCGCCTACACCATGGAGGCCCAGGGCGCGTTCCTGCCCGGCACCGGAGAGTGGAAACCACACGAGTAGACGATCCGAGGCGCGCCGGTCATGGCGCGCTGGGATGCCTGTCGCCCGAACGCCGCCGGAGTTCGGGGTCGGGTACAACCCGCCACGCCCAAACGGTCCGCGCCCGTGGTGGTGCCCACACCCCGGCGGGTCATGACTGACCCGCCTCGGATGTCTTTCGCCAGAACGCCCCCGGAAGGATCGGAGGCACGCCGGAACGCGGTGGAGCGCGGCCCGATGCGGAGTTCGAGCCGTGTGATCCGAGGCGCGCCGGTCATGGCGCGCTGGGATGCTGGTCGCCCGAACGCCCCCGCGGCACCACCCCACCGCCCCGACGCACCACGGCCGTTCTCGCACCTCCCGGCGCACTCCGTCCTTCGCCCTCCCCCGGTGGCACTCCCTCGCCGCACCCACTAATCTCCGCGCATGCCTGTCCCACCCGATGCCCCCGGCGTCGCCGCCACCTACCACACCGGCGTCCTCGTCGTCGGCGGCGGGATCGCCGGCCTCTCCGCCGCCCTCTCCGCCCGCCAGTCCGGCGCCCAAGTCATCCTCATCGAAAAGGCCCCGCCCGATCGCCGCGGCGGCAATACCCGCTTCGCCGATGCCCAGATGCGCTTCCCCCACGAAGCCGATGAGTTCGGCCCCCGCGACTACACCGCCGCCGACATGTTCGATGACCTCATGCGCATCTCTCGCGGCCGCGCCAACCCCGAGCTCATCCGCACCCTCTGCGATAACGCCCGCGATACCGCCGACTGGCTCACCGGCATGGGCCTCGAGTGGGAGCCCGGCTACCCCCACACCGCCGGCTACCGCCGTAGCCCGAAGTCCGGCGGCCAGGGCCTCGTCGACCTCCTCTACCGCCGCTTCGAAAGCCTTGGCGGCATCGTTTCCTACGAAACCGGCGCCATCGACCTGGTCGTGGACCGCGATGGCGCGGTGACCGGCGTCCGTGCCCGCAGCCCCGAAGGACTCGTCGACATCTACGCCGCTGGCGGCGTCGTCCTCGCTTCCGGCGGTTTCCAGGCAAACGTCGAGATGCGCGTGCGCTACCTCGGCCGCTTCGCCGACTCGCTCATCCTCCGCGGCAGCCGCTACAACACCGGCGAAGGCATCCGCATGGCCATCGACGCCGGCGCCCAGCCCGCGGGCCAGTGGGGCGACTACCACTCCGCCGTCCTCGATGCCCGCTCACCGAAGATCGAATGCGGCGTGACCGCCCTCTACAACTACCAGATGGGCATCTTCATCGACCATTCCGGCCACCGCTTCCTCGATGAGGGCGAGGACTTCCGCGACCACACCTACGTGAAGTTCAGTAAGTTCATCGTCGAACAGGCCGGCGGCGAGGCCTGGTGCATCTTCGACCAGAAGGCCTACCAGCGGGAGGAATTCGCCCGCGCCTGGCGCCCCGTCGGCCCACCCGTCGAAGCAGACACACTCAAGGAAATGGCGGAGAAGATGGACCTGCCCGCCGAAAACCTCATGGACACCATCGCCAACTTCAACGCCGCCGTGCAGCCCGGCGACTACGACCTCGACCGGCTGGATGGGAAGCGCACGCTCGGCATCACTCCGCCCAAGAGCAACTGGGCCCTCCCGCTCGATGAGCCCCCGTACATCGCCATCCCGGTCACCGGGGGCATCACGTTTACTTTCGGCGGGCTCAAGTGCGACACGCTCGCCCGCGTGATCGATACCCGTGGCCACGTCATGCCGGGGCTCTATGCTGCCGGCGAGCCGATGGGCGAGATCTTCTACTACAACTACCCGGGCGCCAGCTCGGTCATCCGCGGCGCCGTCTACGGCCGCATCGCGGGCAGGGACGCGGCCGCGCGTGTGTAGCGCCGCACGGCTGCCCCTTTCCTCACAGCGCTTCGCAGCCGATATACCAGACATGGCAATCTTCTGGCTCTGGGGTCTCCGCAACCCGGCGGTCCTGCTCGGCGGCATCGCGGCCTTCGCCGGCTACCGGGGCGTCGCCGATTGGTCGATCGCGATGGTGGTCGTCCTCGCCTTCGGCGTCATCGCCGAGGTCGCCAACCGCTTCGGCCGGCGCGCGCTCGCGAAAAAGCGCCGCAAACAGGCCGCCGTCCTCGCCCTCCGCTCCGCCGCCGAAGTCCGCGACCGCTTCCGGACCGAACACCAGCGCAAGGCCGCCTGACCGGCCGAGACCCTCTCACTTCCGCATCCGCCGGAACCTGCTAGTCTACCCGCGCTATGGAGCGGTGGACGTTCCTCACCAACCACGCACACGTCCTGCTTTGCATCGCCGCCGACCCCGGCGTGCGGCTTCGTGATGTCGCCGAAAAAGTCGGCATCACCGAACGCGCTGCCCAGCGCATCGTCGCCGACCTGGTAGAAGCGGGCTATCTGACGCGGACGCGCGTGGGCCGCCGCAACCAGTACGAAATCCACCCCGAACTCCCCCTGCGCCACCCGGTCGAGCAAGCCCGCGAAGCCGGCGACCTCGTCCGCCTGCTGGGCTCCGCCTGAGCCGCCCGCGGGCGATTCACCTAAGGCGGAGCCTCCGGTACCATAAAACGCTCGGGCGCCTCGATAGCTCAGTTGGTAGAGCGAGCGATTCGTAATCGCTAGGTCCACGGTTCGAATCCGTGTCGAGGCTCCAACCCCCCACCCCACCGGCGCCCCATTTTCGATTGTCGATTGCCGATTCTCGGCCCCCACCAACCCCGGACGCCCCCGCGACACCACCCCACCGCCCAGCGCGCACCACGGCCCGGCGAGCCCCGCGCGTCAGCAAGGGCCACGCACCACGGCCAACGATCGCAACCCCCTCCCCCACCCCAGAACGCGGCCCGCGCGTAGTAGAAACGACCGACCGCTGTCCTCCGCTCGGCCTCCGTTGTGCTGTTGGCGGCCAGGCCGTTTCCGAGCGCGTCCCGCTCCAACGGTCGAAACGCCATCGACGTTTTCCGCGCCTACACTTCGAACGTTAGCTGGCTTGCGATGTCGTGGCTGAGTTCGGTTACTTCGCGACAATTCCTGTCGCGGATGCAAAACATTTGCCACCGCGCTACACTCCGCGGTGGCAACCCCAACCCTGGAGCGGCCCCATGCAGCTGCGGCTCTTTTTCGCCACGCCCATCCTCGCCCTGGCGGTCGCCTTGACAGCCGTCGGCGTTGGGTGCTCCGAAGGTGAGAGTGCAGGCGAGCGCATCGATGGCGCCGTGGATGCATACAACCGCTACGTCGAGGAGTTGTCGGCACCAATAGCCACTACTGCTGAGTCGTGCCTCAGGACGGGTTGGGGGTCGCCGACAAGCCCGCCTTGTAGGAGATGGATCGCCTGGACACAGGACAACGAGGATGTCCTGTCTGATGCCATCAATGCATTATCCGAGCCGTTCGGAGATGATGACGCAGACCGATACCGCCGGGCGTTGTTGAGCACCCTCCGCGAATACCGCCGCGCCTTCTCGGAGGCAGCCGATGCCGTGGCCAGTGGCGATCGGTCAGATTGGATCACGGCGATGACGAGATTCCGAGCCGCCCAGGAGCAGGGCAGGCGGGCCGACGAGATTCGCTTTGAAATCCTAAGCGAGTGAACCTACGGTGCAGGCAGTGATCCTTGGGGCCGGCTCGACGAGCGGGCAGGCTCGGATTGAGGATGATTCGGTATGTGGCCATGGATAGCATCCGTAGCCTCGGTCTTGTTGGGGCTCATTGCGGGATTCGGTCTCGAGGAATGGCGCGCGGGTCGCGAGAGGAAGCGCACCAAACGCGCGGAATCGTTGCGGCTGCAAACCGAGCGACTCAGAGACGTCCGCCGTCTGGTTGAGTCATACATCCAGCAGTGCCAGGAGTGGGTGGTAGCGTTCGCCGAGGGGAGGACCCCACGGCAATCAATATCGGCACTTTTCAGCGCCTCTCAACGGGTTTCGCAGTCAAGGTGAAGTATCGATGCGGTGACGCCGAGCTCACAGCGCGGCTAGCGCGCCTCAACGATGCATTGACTCAGGTGGTCATCAATCGGGCAACGGATCCGATGGTTTTCATTGCAATGACCCACCCCGCGATCGAGGCTGTCTATGCGCGAATGGAGGAATTGGACCTGCCGGACGTTTAGCTCCTCCACGCTCCGAAACTCGTCACCCGCGCGACAGCTCCTGTGCGTTAGACTCCTGCCCGATGTTGCTGACCCTCTTTGAGCATGACGCTGCGACTTGGACCGCCTGGGGCACGTGGGCGTACACGTTGTTCACCCTGATCCTGGCGATCGGAGCGATTGGAGCGTACCGCAGTTCTAAAGGACAACTGCTCGAGGCTGAGGAGGCTCGAAGGGACGCGCAACGGCCCCTCGTGGTCCCGGTGGACGTCTATGGGCGCGAGGAGTACGAGGAGGAGGCCGGGCCGACTTGGGTGATCAGCATCAAGGTACACAACATCGGCGTGGGGCCTGCCTTAGAGGTGGTGGCGCGTGTCTGGCTGAAGCAGGCCGGAGCGTGGCCGCCCGACGACCGCCCAACGGGCAGTCGCTCTGAAGGGCCGTTCCGCTGCAAGTCCCCACATGGCACTTCAAGCCCGGTGGCGATTGGTGTCGGGGACGCCGCGACATTGCCATTCCTCGAGGGCCGGCTTCCGGCTTAACGTGGGCGTTCCGGAGCCACTTACTCAGTACGTCGCATACTGCGTGATCGACTTCAGTGACATCTACGGTCGCAGGCTTAGGTATCCCACCGGTCACCAGGTCGCGCCTGACGACGACTTCACGGCCGCGGACTATCGGCACGTCGTAGAAGAGGTGAGCTGAGCACGGTCTCACCCTCACCCCTTCCCCAGCGCCGCCGCCCGCTCGCGCCACTCCGGAAACACCGCGTCCAGCCCCCAGCGCCGCACCACCTCAGCCGGCCGTTGCAGGTC
>WBZO01006387.1_pt1 | contig 11457 bp, 6 predicted proteins | sample 5204261 | NCBI WGS metagenome assembly WBZO01 (sample SAMN12412400, study PRJNA552823) | activated sludge metagenome | isolation source: activated sludge from anammox sidestream of wastewater treatment plant... | place: USA: North Carolina | collected 2017-09 | reverse complement strand
AGACTTTCCCCGCTTCAGCGGTTTCAAGAACTCATCGCGGGACCAAATTTCCCTGACTACCTACGTGCAGAACCAATTAGATTCGACGGCCGCGATCAAAATTACGGATACCTTTGCGACATTCCGGACTGTGAACTCACGGCATCGGGCAAGGTGTTCTGCGAAGCACATCGGCGCGAGCGGATCGCCGCGGAGAGAAAAGGCCAGTCAGAACCGGAATGGCGACGCCAAACTCTTCCCCGAAAGTCCCCAGAGCACTTTGACACATCGGACGCCGGCATCGTTTCCCTTGCTGGACTGCCGCCGCTGGTCGCCGCAGAAATTCGCTACGCGCTCTACGCCAACTCGACATCCCCCCGGCCAACAAAATGGAATCCAAGGTGGCTGCGCGGACTGGTTGACGGTCTGCAACGCGAGTGTGTCGCGTCGATCATGGAAATCGACAGCACCAGGCGTCCTCCGGGCCAGGGAAAGAAGAAGGCGCTAAAACGCTGGCCGCGGTATAGCGAGGTCTGCGACATGATCATCGCCCTGATGCAGACGCATTGCTCGCCGGTGCACGTGACCCGAGCTGAGAGCCGCGCATTGGGCTATATCGACCCGCTGCATTGGGGGTTCCGTCTCAAAGACCGTCGCTCACCATTCGACCTGCGGGCTGTCACTCAGGATTGGCTGCGCACACTCACTTGGGATCTCATGGCAGCAATCTTCGACTCGCCGGATCGCCCAAGGACCGCAACAACATTAGAGAACCTTAGGCGCTGCTCCGTGACACTCAGTGCCTACCTGGAGTGGTCGGTTGCTGACCGGGGTGTCGACGCGACACGACTATCCGAGGAGACTGGCCGGGCGTTTGTCGCCGATCTGACTCGCCGGGCAGCGAATGGCGAGCCCCAACTCGGTCTCTACATGCCAGATGGCCAACCGAGCATCGCCACTGAACTGAGCAAATCACTGACTTTCAATGGACTCAGACGGCTCATGCGCTACGCGCTGGACAGCGGCCTCTCAGACGGGATTGGATTGCGACGCGACTTCATGCTTGCCTTCCCGGAAGGGAAGCAGCGACACTCAAAACGACCCAGGCCTCTGAGCGACGACGTATTCGAACACCTCATCTCGCCTACGAACATGAAGCTCCTCGCAGCCAAAGATCCCAATGACCTTGGCATTGAAGACATCTGGTTCATTCAAATCCGAGTAGGACGCCGGATCGGCGAAGTTGTCAATCTACGTTACGACTGCGTGAGCGAGCACCTGGGCCGCAAATACGCCTGGTTTGACATGACTAAGGTAAACCAGCTCGACTATGGCGTTCTCATTCCCGATGACGTGTTCTGGGTCATCGGTGAACGCCAGAAGAAGACTGCAGAAAGATACCGTCTCAAGCACGGGATTGTCCCTAGCGGGAGGACAACCCAGAAGATCGCGCTGTTCCCCAGTACCACTCAGAATCCGCACTTCGTCAACGCGATAGCCATTGCGACCTTCCAGGCTCGATTCAAGCGATGGCTGGAGGAGATCGAACTACCAGGCCACGTCAGCCATCAGGCACGGCACACCCTCGCAACGCGGCTCGTGGATGCCGGCGCTCCGATGGTCGTTGTCAAGCAACTACTTGGCCATGTCTCCGAACGTATGTCGGAGCACTACACACTCATCTCGTCGTCGAAGATCGAGCCGTTCTTGCAGCAGGTCTGGGTGAAGGGGCCCGGAAGCCGCACACCCGGTGAACTGGTTCGAACTCCGGATTCCTCGAACGGTTCCACTATCCAGAACAAGCTGATTGACATCGCGGCGCTGCCTACCGAGGGCGGCCTCTGCACCTTCAAGCCTGTAGTCGGCGGTGCGGAATGCCCTTTGGGACGGCGCTGCAATGATTGCGAAGACTTCGTCCTCACCGGCGCTGATTACGCCTACTGGAAACGCCAAGAGGAACGGTGGGCGACCTACGCGGAGAACGCACCGGATGAGTCCTCCCGGACCTATGTGTACAGGCTCTTTGAGAGTTCGTCGCTGGCGATCGCCGGACTTGAGAGGGCGTTATCAGCTTTGGGGCTCTTGGAGCAGGCCAAGAACGTCGATCTACGCAATCCTTACCAAGACTTTTTTGACCCGATCTGGAACCAGGGCTGGCGGGCATCGGACCTCGTGGAGCTCAGCGGGCGACCCACCAAGGGCGAAGTCGCCCCGATGGACGTCGAAGACGAGGGGGCTGCATGACCCAGACGCCCGGACCGCCGCTTGCCGCGATTGATGCTCGCCAGAAGGACTCTCGGGCCAAGCTAGCGAGCGTTGAGCAAGCCTTGAAGCGTCTGCTGAAGCAGAAGGTCACCGAGATCGACAAGTCTCATCTAGCTGCGCTGGCAGGCTGCTCGCGGACCTTCCTGTATCAGAACAAGGACGCGAGGAAGCTGATCGCGCAAGCGGAGAGCCGCATGAAGGCCTCGGGCTCGAAGGACGCTCCCGCGCCTGATGCTTTCGACGAGGCGAACTGGCGTGAGAGGGCTCTGCTTGCCGAACAGCAACTGCGCAACGTCCGGGAGAAGAATGGCTCGCTGTCACGCACGGTGGCCGATCTCCTGGGCCAGCTTCGCGATCCCGATGGGACATGGGTCGAAGATGACAGGGAACAACTGCGGCAGCAAAACGAAGCCTTGCGGGCCGCCCTAGCCGAAGAGCGCCTCGCTCGCTCTGAAGCTGAGCGGCGACTCGAAGCGTCCCGATCAAACGTCCGCCACCTGCGGCAGAAGGAAGCCGACAAGCTCCTCAATGGAATCAATTAGAACCAGCAGATGCGATGGCTTTTGACCTGCGCTTTTGTAGACTCGGCCACTAGGGGGTGAGGCACGTGACGGAGACCAGCCCGGCTGGCGGCTCGGCGCTTTTTCAGCTCGACATAGACGACCAAATCAAGCATCGCGACCGGGTCCGCGACCTGGCCGAGGTCTACACGCATGAGCGCGAAGTCACCGCGATGCTCGACCTCGTACCCGACATGTTCCCCAGCGAGCACGACCCCGACAACCACGACCGCACCTTCCTCGAGCCGGCGTGCGGCCACGGCAACTTCCTCGTCGAGATCCTCCGCCGGAAGCTGGTCACAGTTACCACCGACCGCTGGGGCGGCGGCGAGGAGTATGAGCACCGGATCCTGCGCTGCCTAGCCTCGATCTACGGCATCGACATCGACGCCGATAACGTCGCGGACTCCCGCCGGCGCATGCGGGCGGTGATCGCCTCCCACGTCGGGGACCCGGCCGCGCGGACCGACGGTTTCTGGTCGGCGGTCGACACGATCCTGATCACCAACATCATCCGCGCCGACACCCTCGCCGACGCCGCGGTGATCGAGTTCATCGCCTACCAGCCGGGCAGCGGCGGCACCTTCTTGCGGGAGTGGTCCACCCTTGAGGAACCTGACGGCGACTCGCAACTGGACTTGTTCGCCACGCTGCCTGACGAACCGCAGCGCGATGCAGTGCCGGTGCACTACACGCAGCTGGCGGCCAATCCGAAGCCGACGGCTGCCAAGGGGAGGAAAGGATGACCGACGTCATGCACCGGCGGTTCGGCAACCACGTCCCCGACATTCTCGACTGCCTGGCGCAGTTGTCCAACGACGAGGTCCCCACACCGCCAAAGGTGGCGCGGACGATGCTCGATCTACTGCCGGCTGAGGTGTGGTCCAGCCCTGACTACAAGTGGTTGGACCCATTCAGCAAGTCCGGCGTCTTCCTCCGCGAAGTGGCGTCACGACTTCTGACAGGGCTCACCGAGTGGGAACCCGACTTCGAGAAGCGCCGAGAGCACATTTACCGAAACATGCTGCACGGCAACGCCATCACCACCATGACTGGGATGATCGCGCGGCGAAGCCTCTACTACTCCCGCGACGCCTCGTCGGATCTGTCGGTCATCCGCTTCGAGGGTCCCGACGGGAATCTGCCTTTCACACCCGCGGAGCACAACTTTGTCCGCGGGCGCTGTTCGATATGCGGTGCCCCGGAGAGTCTTCAGAGATCAGACCGCGAGAACCACGCGTACGCCTTCATTCACGGCACGTATCCGACGAAGGAACTTGAAACCATGAGATGGGATGTATTGGTAGGGAATCCGCCTTTTCAGTTCGCAGATGGCGGCGGTGGTGGTGGAGCGTCGGCCACCCCGATCTACAACCTGTTTGTCGAGAGGGCGTTCTCGCTCAATCCGCGGCACGTCGTCATGATCACGCCGTCTCGCTGGTTCTCCGGCGGCAAGGGTCTCGACGAGTTTCGAGACCGGATGCTTAAAGACCGACGATTCGTCACTCTCGTAGATCATCCCCAGCTCTACGACTGCTTCCCCGGAGTGAAAATACGCGGCGGTGTCTCGTACTGGCATTGGGATCGTGAGCACGACGGCCCCTGCCTTGTGACGACCAAGATCGGTGATCATCCGGTCGGGAAGCAGGTGAAGCGGTACCTCGATGCCTATGACGTACTAGTCCGCCGTAATGAGGCGGTCTCCATTCTCGACAAGGTTGCCGGCTATCGGATCGACGGGTTGCCGGAACCAGGTCTGGGCGACACCGTATCTGCCAGAAAGCCTTTCGGTCTCACGAACGAGAAGGGCAAGGCAACAACCAACGGTTTGTCCGATCCTGTCCTGGTTTATGGCAATCAGGTCCAGAGCTACCTGGAACGCGCGCAGATTGCGTCGAACACGGAGTGGATCGACCAGTGGAAGGTGCTTATCGTGAAGGCCCACGGCACCAGCGGCCGCGAGGACCTTACGATCCTGGGCGAGCCTGTGGTTGCGGCGCCAGGCTCAGCATGTACGGAGACCTATCTAGTCATCGGACGAACAGACAACGAGACTGAGGCCCGCCGGCTTGCTGCCTATATGCGGACCCGATTTGTGCGCTTCTTGGTCTCGCTGCGGAAGATCACCCAGAACATCACACGCGATTCGTATCGCTTCGTTCCCGCCCTCCCGATGGACCGGGAGTGGACTGACGACGCCTTGTATGCGCGTTATCAACTCACTGAAGCGGACATCGACTTCATAGAGTCGACTATCAAGGAGCGGCCCTCTGACGAGGTCGCGGACGACTACGACGAGTCGACCGCGGAGGATGAGGGTTGACCACCACCGCTGAGACGACACTGCCGCCGGAGGAGGTTGAAACCGTCGGCTCGGGAAGTGTCGCTCGGCGCATCTACGCCTACACCCTGCCGGGTAAGGATGCCCAGTCATGGGAACGAACTGTCGGCGGCACCCGGGTGAGTGGAACGGGCCTCATCAAGGTCGGTGACACCACCAAAGCCGATGTGATGCAACGCATCAAACAACAGCTGGGCACCGCCTACCCCCACCTCGAGGGCGTCACTCTGCTTCTGGACACCGAGGCTCAGCGCAATGACGGCAGCGCATTCCGTGACCATGACGTCCATCGGGCCCTCGTCGCCAAGGGCATCCGTAAGGACGCCGAGTGGTTCGAGGCCACCGTCGACGAGGTCCAGGCGGCGATCGTTGCGGTCCGCAACGGTCAGTCCTATGACGGCACCCGCACGGCTGACTTCGGGATGCGCCCGGAGCAGGAGGAGGCGGTCGCCGCCACGGCGGGCTACTACCGCTCCCACGCCGAGGATGCTCACGCCCCGCGGTTCCTGTGGAACGCCAAGATGCGGTTCGGCAAGACGTTCACCACCTACCAGCTCGCTCGCGAGATGGGGTGGAAGCGGGTCCTGGTCCTCACCTACAAGCCGGTCGTTCAGACAGCTTGGAAGGAAGACCTACTGACCCACGTCGACTTTGAGGGCTGGCGTTTCGTTGACCGGGAATCCTCTCCGGAGGACCGCGACGCGGCCGCCGACGCCGCGGACCCGGTGGTGTGGTTCGCCTCGTTCCAGGACATGCGCGGCAGAACCGCTGACGGAAACATCAAGCAGCACAACGAAGTCATCCACCTCATCGACTGGGACGCTATCGTCCTCGATGAATACCACTTCGGCGCGTGGCGCGACTCCGCCCGCGAGCTCTATGACCCGACGGAATCCGAGATCGCTGAGGCTGAGGAGCCGGACGAGTCGGTCACCGAAGACGACCTCGGCCTGACCAGCCGCCACTACCTGTATCTGTCCGGCACGCCATTCCGTGCGATCACCAACGGTGAGTTCACTGAGGACCAGATCTTCAACTGGACCTACGTTGACGAGCAGCGCGAGAAAGAGCACTGGGACGACGCCGTCGGCCCCAACCCCTACATCGACCTGCCCGGCATGCAGATCTTCAGCTACGACATCGGGGGCGACGCCGAAAAGTGGGCCGCCGACGGGGAGTTCGACGGCTTCTCGCTCAATGAATACTTCAAGGCCAAGAAGCTGAACCCCAGGAGCAACTCCACCGCCGTCGGGTCGTACGAGTTCGAAGACGCCGACCGGGTGTACGAGTTCCTGGAGATGCTGCGCGGAACCCTGCCCGAGCAGATGAAGCTACAGATCGTCGGCGGGCAGAAGCCGCCGTTTCCCTATCAGGCACCGGTTTTCGCGCAAGCCATCACGCATTCGGTGTGGTACCTGAACGACGTCGCCGCGTGCTTCGCGATGCGCGACGCACTGCTGAAGCACCCCTACTTCAAGACCTTCGAGATCGTGGTCGCCGCCGGCAGCGGAGTCGGAATGGGCGCGGCGGCCAAGCCGCCCGTCATGGACGCCATCGACCGCGCGGCCAAGGCCGGCACCGGGTCGATCACCCTGACCTGCGGCAAGCTGATGACCGGCGTGACCGTGCGCGAGTGGGGCGCGATCCTCATGCTGCGGTCGTTGAAGTCCCCAGAGACCTACTTCCAGGCCGCGTTTCGGGTGCAGTCGCCGTGGTCCAAACGGCTGCCGGACGGCGCCGTGGAGGTGCTCAAGGATCCGGTGTACGTCTTCGAGTTCGACCCCAACCGGGCACTGACTCTGGTCGGCGAGTACGGCATGCGGCTGGGCTCCCTCGGCGACACCACCCCGCAGGAAGCCATCGGTGAACTGCTGAACTATCTGCCGATCTTCGCCTTCGCCGGCGGCATGATGACCGAGCTCGACGCCGCCGACGTGCTCAACTGGGCCACGACCGGGGTCGGCGCCACCGCCTTGGCGCAGCGCTGGAACTCCCCGTTGCTGGTAAACATCAACGAGCAGACCCTCACTAAGCTGCTCGACCATCCGGAGTTGCTGGAGGCCCTGGGCAAGATCGAGGACTTCCGCAACCTCGCCAGCACCGCCGAGCAGATCGTCACGTCCTCGAAGCTGCTCAAGAAGGCAAAACGGGAGAGCGAGGACGGCAAGCTCAACCGCGAACAGAAACGTGAGCAGTCCGAAACCGCTAAGCGGCGCAAGGAGATCCGGGAGAAGCTCCAGAAGCTACTCGCTAAGATCCCGGTGTTCATGTACGTCACGCAGATCCGCGAGCAGGCGCTCAAGGACATCATCCTCGGTGTGGACGGCCCTCTGTTCGAGCGGGTGACCGGCCTGAGCGTCGAGGACTTCAAGCTGCTGAATCAGATCGGTGTCTTCAACCCGATCCACATGAACGCCGCCATCTACCAGTTCAAAGCCTTCGAGGACGCCAGCCTCGAGTACGCCGACGATCCCAGCGTTGCGCGCACGGAGCGCCCGCTGGGTCTGTGGGACCGGGTGCTGCAGCCGGGCGAGGACATCGAAGAGGTGTTGCTCGACGTGGAGGCGGAGGAGGCGGCGAAGGCCGCAGCGGTCAACGGCGGCAGGGCCAAAGCGAAGAAGAAGCGCAAGCGGAAGAAGAAATAGTCGGCACGACCTACATCGCTTCGCGTTCGTGCATGCGTCGGATGTGGTCATTGATCCAGTCGGCGGCCACGATTGCCAGAATCTCGCAGTTGCGCTTACCGCAGATGCAGCCATGGCCCGTCTCACGGTGATAGCGCTCGAGCTTCTCGAACTGACGCAGGATGTTGTCCCGTGAGCGGAACGCGGCGAGCATCTTCTCTTTGTAGTCATCGGCACGATCCAGTGCGCTATTCAGTTCGTCGACGGTCTCGCCCCACCGGACACGGACTTCTTCCTCATGCTCCTGAGCTTTTCGCAGTGGATCAGCGCGGTGTTCGTTGCACTGGCGGCATATCCAGCCGCGCACAAGGCCGTACGCGTTGCAGTTAGTCGATGCCAGGCGGCGTGGAACACGCAGCTCGCAGCATTCACAGTCCACGGTGGTTGGTGGCTCCATACGTCAACGATGCCATCCCGGACCGACAAGTTCGTGCAGCCCTTAGGGGAATGTCCCTTACATGTGTGCGACACAAACGTGAACTAAATCTGTGCTGCAGTGTGAATCACGTTCAGTAAAGCCGACGAGGCACACCGGGTGGCCGGTCCGGTGTCGTCGGACTTCGCCACGGTGCTGGATCCCAAGGCAATCAAGGGGTCTCGTCTGCTGCTCATGACAGCGACGCCGCGGTACTACACCGGCCGTGTCATCAAAGCCGCGCAGGAAGCCGACTACGAGATCGCCTCGATGGACGACGAGACCAAGTTCGGTCCGGTGTTCCACCGGCTGTCCTTCGGGGATGCGATCGAGCGTGATCTGCTCACCGACTACCAGGTGGCGATAGTCGGGGTCGACGACGCCACCTACCGCGAGTGGGCGGAGAAGGGCACCCTCGTCACTCGCGACGGCAAGCGAATCGACAACGCCGCAACGCTTGCCGGTCAGATAGGTCTGGCGAAAGCCATGCGGAAGTACGACCTGCGCCGCCTGATCTCCTTCCATTCTCGGGTGAAGCGGGCGCGGGAGTTCGCATCCTCGCTGCCTGATGTCATCGACTGGATGCCGGCGCGGCAACGGCCGAAAGGCAGGCTGTGGTCCGTCGTCGCCACAGGTGAGATGCCTGCCGGTGACCGCTACCGGCTGCTTCAGCATCTCGGCCGTCTCGACGACGCCGAGCGTGGCCTGCTGGCGAATGCCCGTTGCCTGTCCGAGGGGGTGGATGTTCCGACGCTCGACGGGGTGGCGTTCATCGACCCCCGCCGTAGTGAGGTTGACATCGTTCAGGCGGTGGGCCGCGCGATCCGAAAGTCGGAGGCGAAAACCGTTGGCACCATCGTCATCCCGGTGTTCATCGACACCGATGAGGATCCGGTGGTGGTGCTGGATTCCTCGGTGTTCAAGCCGGTGTGGGACGTTATCAAGGCGCTGCGGTCACATGACGAGGAGCTAGGCGCGCAACTCGACGAGTTGCGGCGGCAGCTGGGCCGCAGAGGTGGCCGGCCAGGGTTGCCGGGCAAGATTCACATTGACGTGCCGGCGACGGTGGGCAAGGACTTTGCCGCCGCGTTCGACGCGCAGCTGGTTGAGCAGACGACAGCCGGGTGGGAGTTCTGGTACGGCCTGATAGAACGCTATGTCGAGCAACACGGCGATGCTCGAGTGCCGCAGGAGTACCGAACCGCCGAGGGCTTCCCGCTTGGAACATGGGTAGGGAAACAGCGCCGACTATTCATCATTGGCAAGCTCATCGAGGACCGTCGGCAGCGTTTGGACGTGCTCCCCGGTTGGTCGTGGAACACCCTCTCCGACGACTGGATCGACTGTTACGAGCGAACTGCAGATTACGCCCGACAGCACGGCAACTCGCGAGTTCCTCGGCATTTCATGGACGATGGGATCGCATTGGGGATGTGGGTAAACACTCAACGGTCCAACCACAGGAAGGGCTTACTGAACCAGGAAAGAGAGCGTCAGTTAGAGGCGCTCCCCGGCTGGTCGTGGGATCCACACACCGACGCCTGGGAGCGCGGTTACAGACGCGCCGCCATCTACGCCAGAGCAAACGGCGACTCTCGAGTGGCGAAGGAGTTCATCGACGCCGAAGGGTTCGCTCTCGGAACATGGGTGTCTAAACAGCGCAAACTATTCGCGGCCGGCCAGCTCGATGCGGATCGACGACAGCGACTCGAAGAACTCGACGGATGGGCGTGGGAAACGCGTTCCGCCGCATGGGATGAGGGCTATCGACATCTCACCGACTACGCCAAGGAGCACGGTACCGCCAGAGTGGCGGCCGCGTACCGTACACCCGATGGCTTCCGACTCGGAGGCTGGATCACAGAGCAGCGCACCGCCTTTTCCCGGGGGGCAATGACTCCGGAGCGAGAACAGCTGCTGCAGGAACTCCCTGGCTGGTTGTGGGACGCCCGCTCGGCCGCTTGGGATGAGGGTTATCGACGTCTTACCGACTACATCTCCGAACACGGTGACGCCAGAGTTCCAGCGGCGTATCGCACAGCGGATGAATTCGCACTCGGACGCTGGGTCTCGATTCAACGGAAGAGTTTCGCTGCGGGAACCCTTGATGAGGAGCGGCAGAAGCGGTTGCGAGAGCTACCTGGCTGGACCTGGGAAACCCGCTCCGACGCATGGGATGTGCGTTATCGAAGCCTCAACGACTACGTGACCCAATACGGCCACGCCGATGTTCCGTCGGACTACAGCACACCCGAGGGGTTTCCATTGGGGCGTTGGGTGATTAGGCAGCGCAGTGAATTGGCCAACGGAAAACTCACTCCCGATAAGCAACAACGACTGGAAAGCCTTGATGGCTGGATCGGGGATAACCGGTCCGAATCCTGGGAAGAGGGTTACCAGCACCTCATCTCCCACATTGCCCAACACGGTGACGCCAGGGTCTCGGATGGCTACCGCACGCCGGATGGATTTCTGCTGGGGAGGTGGGTCTCACATCAGCGAATCGCGTTTGGCAACAGCAAGCTGCGCCTGGACCGTCGACGGCGGCTCGAATCGTTGCCGGGCTGGGTGTGGGACGTGTTGTCAGACAACTGGGATCGCCGTTACGAGGAAGTCGCTACCTACGCACGGGATCACGGCACATCCGCTGTGCCGCAGAGCTACCGCACCCCAGAGGGGTTCAGGTTGGGATCGTGGGTATCGAACCAGCGCACCGCGTTCGCGAAGAACAAGCTCGACCCGGAGCGACAACAGCGTCTGGAATCACTGCCTGGTTGGGTGTGGCGGACGCGGTAACCCCGCCTGTACGACGCTCTCGCGGACATCGAGGCGGTCGAAGTGTTTCACTATGCTCCCGGCGGGGGGTTGAGGGATCAGACGGCCCGTCCGTGCACAAGCCCAAACGGCAGCGGTTCCCCGGTGCAGCCCCGCCCTGCCACTCCTGGCACGGTGGACCTGGCTGCCCCGATAAGATGCCCGGCATGACCCTGGGGGCGGGCGAGGTCTTCGCTGGATACACCATCGTGCGAATGCTGGGCGCCGGCGGCATGGGCGAGGTGTATCTGGCTCAACATCCGCGGCTGCCCCGCACTGAGGCGCTCAAGCTACTGCGGCCGGAGATTTCGACCGACGAGACTTTCCGGGCCCGGTTCGTCCGCGAGGCCAACTCCATCGCCGCGATGGATCACCCTCACATCGTGACCGTCTATGACC
>WBZO01006386.1_pt1 | contig 11459 bp, 9 predicted proteins | sample 5204261 | NCBI WGS metagenome assembly WBZO01 (sample SAMN12412400, study PRJNA552823) | activated sludge metagenome | isolation source: activated sludge from anammox sidestream of wastewater treatment plant... | place: USA: North Carolina | collected 2017-09 | reverse complement strand
GATGTCGTCGCCGAGCGCGTCTTTCACCTTGTCGAAAAACCCGCGTTGCACGGGTTGCGGTGTCAGATCGCTGCCCAGCGACTGACCCAGCTGTTCGACCAGTGACCGCTGCTCCGCCGTGAGCTCTCTGGGGATGACCACGTGAATGGTCACGATCTGATCGCCCCGATCTGAGCCCCGCATGTCGGGAACACCCTTGCCCTTCAGCCGAAACTGCTGACCGGACTGCGTCGCCGCGGGCAACTTGAAGGCCACGGGTCCATCGATAGTCTGCAATTCGATCTCATCACCCAGAATGGCCTGGGCGATATTCACGCCAACCTGCAGGGAGATCGTCTTTCCCTGCCGGGTGAAATAGGCGTGCGGCTTGATGCGCGCCTTGACAAAAAGGTTGCCCGCCGGTCCTCCATTCGGACTCGCTTCTCCCTGCCCTGACAATCGAAGGGTGGCCGATTCATCGATCCCCGGCGGTACCGTGACTGAAATGCGCCGCGCATGGGTGACCCGCCCCTTGCCCCGACAGCGTGGACACGGATCGGTGATCCGCACGCCTTCCCCCTGACAGGTGGAACAGGCCGCCGACGTCATGAACTGGCCGAGAATCGTCTGCTGGACGCGGCGAACTTCGCCACTCCCTCCGCAGGTTTCGCATTGCGGTGGCGTCTGACCATCTCGCATGCGTGTGCCCTTGCATCCCTCGCACGTTTCCATGCGGGTCAGCTCGACTTCCTTCTCCGCCCCGAAAATGGCTTCCTCGAACTCCAGATCGACGGTGACCTGCAAGTCCTGACCCTTGGAGACAGTCGGACGTCGCCGCCCGGATGAGGCGCCGCCGAAAAATGTTTCGAAGATATCGCCAAATGTCGATCCGCCAAAACCGAACGGGTCCCCGCCCGGCATACCGTTGGCCGCATGCCCGAATCGGTCATACTGCGATCGCCGATTGCTGTCCGACAGGACCTCGTACGCTTCATTGATTTCTTTAAATCGCTCTTCGGCCTCCGGAGAGTTATTGATATCCGGGTGGAACTCGCGGGCGAGTTTGCGATAGGCGCGGCGCAACTCATCAGCGTTGGCCGTGCGCTTGACGCCGAGAACGTCGTAATAGTCGCGCTTCTGGGTTGTTCGTTCGGTCACAGGGGCTCTCGCAGCATGATTGGCAAAAGGACCCACCTGACGCACAGACGGATACGCACCATCATCGTCCGGCGCAAGCGGGGCGCTTCTCTACAGTATATGCGGAAAACAGACGTTCGGACAGGTACTCTGGCAGTCTTCCCGTGAGAGTGCCAAACAATTTCAACGCTGGCGCTGCCAGGCTGTCTTCAATTGAATCGTCTGGAAAAGCCAGGGCGCAGCGAGCATGATGTACATCCGGCCCTCGAGACCATCGATCAGGCGTTGCGGGATCCCGGCCGTGCCGTATTGCCCACCCAGCAGCGCACCGGCAATGGCCCCTCGCGAATCAGCCGCGCCCCCCTGCGATACCGCCAACGTGACGCCGCTCTCGTAATCGGTCGCCATCGCGGCCGCCGCCACGGCCGACAACACGACCGCTTCGGCGCTGTCCCCAAATCCGAGATGGGCGGCGATATCGTCATATGAGGTATGGGCCTCGATCAGTTGCAACAGACCACGCAGCCCCTTACGTAACTCGCCGCCGGGTCCGAAATCGATGAGGTGTTCGACCAGTAATCGACCGGCGCCAGTTCCGCTTACGGTCAGGCGCACGCCTTCAGCGACGACCGCAATCGCCTGCCGAGCCAGTGAGTCAGTGTGCGTGAGCTCCGCGAGGACAGCGGCCGTCGCTTCAATGAATGACTCGGTTGCCGCTGTGCTTCCTACCGCGATCAAACCCAGAGGGATCCCCCGGGCCGCCACATCGCCGGTCACCCGATGACGCGAACGGTCACCTTCAGTTGTGATCGCTTCGAGGGTCACAGGATTCATCCAGCGCTTCGCTTCGCCGCGAGCCAGGATCTCCAGGCGGGCCAGAATGGCATCAGGATCGAGTTCGCCCGTCGACGCGGTATACGCCTCGACGATGCAGAGCACCCCTTCGGAGTCGTCGGTAAACTCGCCGGCTGCCAGCGAAGCGCCATCATCGTATGTGCGGGGATGGTAGGTATCGACACGGCCAAAGCGCTCGGCAACATGCTCGCGAGTCCAGCCCTCCACGGGCATACCCAGCGCATCGCCGATGCCCATACCCAGCAGCGCACCGAGCACCCTGTCCTGTCGCAACGTCATCTGATCGTATTTGCCTCTCGTGCCGGGTTCGATTGACGGTCGCGCCAACCCTCAATAGACTCCGGAAAGCATCGAAACCCGAGCCACTGTCGGGATCACCTTCAGTGTATCCGGCCAGCGTGCGGATCGAACAATGAGAGAGATCGCCTGTCTATGACACACGGATTGGTTCTGGTCAATGGAAATGTGCTGACCATGGATTCCGAGAATCCACGGTCGAGTGGCATTGCACTGCGGAACGGGGTGGTCATTGCCACTGGCGCCGACGATGTCGTGCGGGCCGCAGCCGGCCCCGGCGCTACTGTGATCGACCTGAAAGGACGAACGGCGACTCCCGGCTTGAACGATGCCCACTGCCATCCAATGGGCGTTGGTCATGCGCTGGCCGACGTGGCGGCCGGCAATCCGCCGTGCGAATCGGTAGCGGCTATCGTCGCCGCCTTCCAGGACAGAGCGGCCTCTACCCCAGCCGGCCAGTGGATTGTCGGGCGAGGCTACGATCAGGGTCGCCTGTCGGACCAGCGCCATCCCACCAGAGACGATCTCGATCAGGCTTCGGCCAGCCACCCGATTTTCCTGCTCCGAGCGTGCCACCACATCGCAGTGGCCAATTCGGAGGCGTTGCGACTGGCGGGAATTGGTCCGGACACCCCGGACCCGGCAGGAGGCACAATCGACCGGGACGCGCACGGGCGTCCAACCGGCGTTTTGCGAGAAACGGCGATGCTGCCGATACAACAGGTCATGGGGCCACCTTCTCAGGAGAAGATCGCTGCGTCGCTGCAGCTGGCGGGCAATGCCTTTCTGGCCAGCGGCATTACCAGCGTCACCGAAGCGGTGGTCCGCCGCCCTGAGGAAGTCCGGGCTTATCAGGATCTGCGCGAAAATGGCAAGTTGGCTCTGCGCACATCGCTGATGATGATCATCGAAGACACACTCGATTCGATGACCGCCCTTGGCATCCACACCGGATTTGGCGACCCTATGCTGCGCATCGGTCCCGCCAAGTTGTTCAGCGACGGCAGTATCGGCGGCCACACCGCCATGATGCGCAAACCATACGAAGGCACTGCCGATACGCGCGGCTTGTGGATGCAGGACCCTGCTGAGATGAAGCAGGCGATCCGCCGCGCTCACGATGCCGGTTTTCAGGTCGGCGTCCACGCAATCGGCGATGCCGCCATCGACCTGATACTAGATGCCTACGAAGAAGCTCAGCGAGCCAATCCACGACCGGATCCGCGTCACCGCATTGAGCATTGCTCGATTGTCGACATCGACACCATTCGCCGTATCAAGAAGCTCGGCGTGGTGCCGATCCCCGGCACGTCCTTCCTCTACTACTTTCGCGAAAGTTATGTGAACAATCTGGGAATGGATCGCATCCGATTGGCCTACGCCATGAAGACCTACGCCCACGAGGGGGTTGTCGCGGCCGCCAGTTCGGATGCGCCCGTCGTCTCCCTCTCCGCCAGTGTCGGTCTGGGGATGATGATGGATCGTGTTGATATTGGCGGTGTGCCCGTCTGGCCGGAGGAGTCTGTCGGACTCGAAGAGGCGGTGCGGGCATATACGGTCAATGGTGCATACGCGTCCCACGAGGAATCGATTAAGGGTACGCTCAAGCCGGGTATGCTCGCCGATGTGGCCATATTCGAAACCGACCTGGAGTCGCTCTCTCCCAGAGAAATCTCCAGTGTGCGAGTTGACCACACCATACTGGGTGGAGAAATCGTCTATTCACGAGAAGGGGCCAACTAGGGGTACATCATGATCACACTGACATATCTCGGCCACTCTGCTTTCCATCTCGACGATGGATCGACCACGCTGATGGTCGACCCGTACCTGACCGGCAATCCGGCAGCGACGGTCTCCGCCGATGACTTTTCGCCCGACGCCATCCTGCTCACCCACGCCCACAACGACCACCTGGGTGACACGGTTGGTATCGCCAAACGCGCCAAATCTCAGGTCATCGCCTCGTTCGAAATCGCCGAGTGGATTTCCAGTCAGGGAGTGGAGCGCGTTCTTGGCGGCAACACCGGCGGCACCGTTCCCTTCAAGGGTGGCACGGTGAAGTTTGTCCCTGCTTTTCACACATCGTCGTATTCGTTCGAAGGCATGAGGGTAGCCATTGGCCTGCCGACCGGGTTGGTGGTGCGCTTCGGTGGCCAGACACTCTATTTCGCTGGCGATACCTGCCTGTTCAGCGACATGAAGCTCATCGGAGAAGAAGGTCTCGATCTGGCTGTCGTGCCGATTGGCGACTATTTCACCATGGGACCGCAGGACGCGCTACGGGCGGTGACGTTTTTATCCCCCGGAGTCGTCGTGCCCTGTCACTACAACACATTCCCGCCGATAAGACAGGATGCCGCGGCGTTTCAAGCACAGGTGGAATCGAGCACAACGTCGAGGTGCGTTCCCCTGCGACCAGGCGAATCGATGAACGTCGGCTGAGATTTGAGACCATGGCTACGAATCCGTTCGATGAGGAGCTCCAGAGAACCGCATTTCAGAAAAAGGCGGTGGTTCGGTTCAAACCGGAAGTCACACTCGAAATGGCGGTTTCGTTTTTTCGCGAGCGCGGATATCGGGCGAGTCTCACCGGCCGCCCAGGCCAAATGTTCGTGATGGGCGGCAGAGAGGGCACGCTCCCCCGCGTCACCGGCGAAGTATCAGCACGCGGCAATGTTGGCAAACCGGGCACGACGCTGGTCACCCTCGATGCGGCCGGCGAAAAACTTGCACCCACCATGCAGGAGTTTCTCGTTTACCTGCGGGCCGAAAACAAGCGATTTATCGCTGGTCAGACATCGACTGATTAGGCGGATTAACCCTCACATCCCCACGAGAGTGAGCGTCCGCGTTTGCTATCTCGACTTCGGATCGAGCGCGTCCCGCAAGCCATCGCCGACCAGGTTGAAGGCGAGCACCGAGATGAGCAACGCCAGACCCGGACCGAGCGAATACCACGGCACGGTTGTCAGATAGAGCGTTCCTTCCCGGATCATCTGCCCCCAGGTTGGTGTCGGCGGCTGCACCCCGAGTCCGATAAAGCTCAGACTGGCTTCCAGACGAATTGCGGAAGCCGTCCAGAGGCTGCCGAAGACCAGCAATTCGCCCAGTATGTTCGGCAGCAAATGCACCCGAAGCAGCCGGGTGTGCCCCACCCCGATGGTGCGCGCTGCATCGACGAAATCCCGCTCCTTCAACGAAAGCGTCGGTCCATACGCAATGCGGGCGAAACGCGGCGCAATCGTCAGACCAATGGCCAGAATCATTTTCCCCAGACCCGGGCCCAGCACGGCCAGTACGAGCAATCCGGTGATCAGGTCCGGAAACGCCAGCAGAACGTCGGTCAAGCGCATCAGGGCCGAATCGATCTTGCCGCCAAAATAGGCGGCAGTCACACCGATTGCGGTGCCCATCACACCACCGAGCAGCACGGAGAAAATGCCGACCTGGAGGGCGATGCGGCTACCGTAGATGATCCGCGAAAAGATGTCCCGCCCCTTATCGTCGCGACCGAGAATGTAGCCGCTTCCAGGGGGCGCTAAACGGTCGCGCACACTCTGATCGTACGGATCGTGCGGGGCGACCCACGGAGCAAAAAGCGCGATCAGGATCAAGGCGATGATCAAAACAAGACCGACTAATGCTGTTCTGTTCCTGGCAAATGTCCGCAGACTCCGCCTTCGTGCAGATACATACGCGGGCGCATTGTCTTCGATCGTTGCGGCGTAAATGCTCATGAGTATTTCACCCGAGGATCGGCCCATGTGTAGATGATGTCCACGACGATATTGACGATCACGATGATGAATGCGTAGACCACCATGATCGACTGAAGCGAGGTGTAATCCTTCTGTTTCGTCGCTCCAACCATCAACTTACCAAGACCCGGTCTGGCGAACACTTCTTCAACCAGCACGGACGAACCGATCAGGCTGATCACAAAAATGCCGGCCAGGGAAATGATGGGCATCAGCCCGGCGCGCAGTGCGTGTTTCAGTAAGACCGACCGTTCACGCAATCCTTTGGCCCGGGCCGTACGAATGTAGTCATCGGAAAGCACGGCGATCATCGCCGAGCGGGTCATTCTGGAAATGTAGGCAACCTCGATCAGACCAAGCGTCACCGCCGGCAATATCAGATGTTTGAGATTGAGATAGGGCTCAGAGAACGCCGGGGCGCCAACCGCCGGCAACCAACCCAGTCGCACCGCAAAGAAGAACATCAACAGAATACCGAGATAAAAGGAGGGGAATGAAAGTCCCAGCAGCGACAGGACACGCCCGACATAGTCCGGCCATTGATTTCGCTTCACGGCGGTAATGATCCCGACCGGAATGCCCAACACAAGACCAATGAGCATGGCCGCTGCGGTCAGTTCCAGGGTGTGCGGCAACGCCGTTCTGATCTGATTCCAGACCGGCTGACTCGTTTTCAGTGAATCGCCAAGATCACCTCGAGCCAGATCGGCGAGAAACGTCACGTACTGCTTCCAGAGCGGCTCGTTGAGCCCCATACGTTCTCTGAGAGCCTCGACAGCCTGCTGCGATGCGTTGTCGCCCAGGACTGCTGTGGCCGGATCGCCCGGTGCGACTCGCACGATGAAGAAAATGACTGTGAAAACAGCCAATAACGTTGGAATTGCCAGCAGGAGTCGCCGGATGATGTGCTGAAGCATTCTGGTAATCCGGTGTGGCAGTGAGTCGCAGCAAGGCGGGGTTCGCCGGTCGTCGCGTATGGCGACCAACCGGCGAACTTACCCCCGACCCGGACTGCGCCGGGCCGGGGATGCCTGGCGGCTACGACGAAATCGTGGTCGTTTCGTTGATTCCGGGGTAGAGCGCCATTACCGAAACAAGCTCGTGTCCGTAGTTCACGTTCGGATTGCGAGCGTAGACCTGCTTCTGGTAGTGGAGCGGAATCCCCGCCACATCGGTCTGCAACTGGATGTTGGCCTGCTTCCAAAGTTCAGCCTGGGCAGCGGGATCTGTCTCGGCGCGAGCTTGCTCGATCAGATCATCGATACCCGTGTAGTGGCTGAAGTTGGTCACCGGTGATGCACCAGTCACAACGATGGAGTTCGAGTGGAAGAACTGCGTGAGGAACAGATCGGCATTTGGCCGGTTGGCCACATAAATGACAATCGGGTTCACATCTTCGCGGATTTGCGCGTGCATGGTGGCGTGGTCGACGACCTCGACCTCCAGCGTGATCCCGACATCCGCCAGCTCAGCCTGCAGCACTTCGTAATTCGATCGGTACGCGGCCATCTCGCTGGTGACGACTTTGAGAGTAAATCCATCCGGGTACCCTGCCTCGGCCAGCAGTTCTCGCGAGCGCTCAGGATCGTAGGTCACCAGAACACCGGCTGCTTCGGCTTCTTCGCGAGTCAGACCGCCCGGCATCAGATCGGCCGGTACGATCGAGTAGACAATCTCCGCCACCGGCGAACCGTAAAGGGCCAGATGCTCATCCACGTTGACGGCGTGCATGATCGCCTGCCGCACCCGCAGATCGGAGAGGATCTCGTTTTCGACATTCAGACTGATGAACGCGACTTCGCCTGGTCCGAACACCTCAGCGACGAATTGCCCTTCACCGTTGATGCGATCCACCCACTGTGTTTCCAGCACGCCGTGGATAACATCCAGTTCGCCCGATTTGAGCGCCAACTCTCGGCTGGCGGCGTCGGGCATATACCGAAGTTCCACGCCGGCCAGTTTGGGAGCACCGCGGAAGTAGCTGTCATTGGCCACCAGCTTCAGGCTTGTCTGCGGCACGTACTCCCCGAGCATGAACGGTCCCGTGCCGACTGGCGAAGTCTTGAAGGCATCGAGACCGAGCGCCTCATATGCCTTCGCGCAAACGATGAATCCTCCGTTGTAGTTCGCCACTTTGGGCAGGAACAACGTTGGTGAAATCGGCGACTCCAGCGTAATCGTCACCGTCGAATCGTCGACCTTGGCGAAACTCCAGCCTGCATAGTCGCCCGCGTACGCCGAAGTGTCCGGATTCGCCGACTTCTGCAGCGAAGCCACGACATCATCAGCTGTCAAGGCATAGGCTTCTCCGCCTGCCCATGGTTGGCACATTACGTCGTCACGGAGCGTGAATGTCCACACCTGGGAAGTGCCGTCCATCACCGGCTCCGGGATCGCGGTGGCGATATCAGGCTCGAACTGCGTCGAGTTGCCGGGGACGAATCGAACCAGCGCATTGAAGATCATGTCGACCGCGGTGCGATCCTGGGTACCGGACGCGTAATGCGGATCGAGCGTGCTCAGGTCGGCGGCGTTGACGCCAAGTCTGAGCGTCGGTCTGTCCTGAGCGACAGACGGTGTGGCCAGAGCAACACCCTGAATCAGCAGCAGAACAGCCGCCGCCAGCATCAGGAATCGGCCCCGAGTACGGATTCGCTTCATACTTGCCCTCCTCCTTGGTCGAAGAAGCATTGTTTGGACGACATCGTCCGTCGGATATCGCTTCGCCGTGTGCGATTTTGCCGATATGCGAACGCCCCGGGAAGGGCTGAACGTTCCTATTGGCCTGTTCTGCACGCTGGCGACGTACCCAACTCTACCACTTCAGGGCCGAGTTTCGGTAGCGCAGAGACAAAAATCCGCCAGTCGCGTGGACTCGACCAAACTTCACCAGATGGTTAGCCGTGCAGCTCAACACCTGCAAAACTGGCATTCGCCGAGAAACGGTCGAGGGCAAATGGTGTCAGATCGAACGCCGGCTCGGCTCCGGTGGCCAGGTCGGCAAGTATCTCTCCGGTGACTGGTCCGATGCCAAACCCATGCCCCGAAAAGCCCGCCGCCACCACCAGACCGTCGACGCCGGTCGATCGTGTATAGACTGGCAATCCGTCCGGTGACTGGTCGATCAGGCCGCCCCAGACCCGGCTGATGCGCATCTTCTCGAACGACGGCAGAACCTCGATGGCCACGCTGTGCAGACGGACGAGATTGCGAAGTTCCGGCTGCACCGCCTCGAACGAACTCCGGATATCCTGCAGACCGTGTTCCCACACTGTGTTTGCCCCAGTGAGGCGAAACTTGCCGTCGATCTGCTGCCGGAACGCCAAATTGCCGGACGCCACACCGATCACCTGATCGAGTTGCGGCTCCTGCGCAATCGTCTGGAACACATTGGTCAGCGTTACCGTGAGAGGCAACGAAACTCCCAAACCTCCGAGAAGCTGTGGGGTGTAGATGCCCGCCGCAACGACTACGATGTCGGCGCTCAATCCCCCATTCGCGGTTTGGACGCCATCGATTCGACCGGCCACACTGCTGAGACTCGACACGTCGATGCCGGTTCGGATCTCGGCTCCCAGCTGGGCGGCGGCATTGGCAAAAGCCGTGACCGTGGCAACCGGATCGGCGTGGCCATCGGTGTAACAGTGCGACGCCGAATGCACACCCGGCGAAATCACCGGTGCAATGCGGCGAACGTCATCCACGTTGGCCAGATAGTCGATTTCGATCCCCGCAGCTCGAGTCGACTCGACGACCTGCTGAATACGAGGCGCTTCATCAGGATTCCGGGCAATGCGGAGATTGCCGCCTTGCCGGTAACCTGTCTCTCCTCCCAGTTCCTCAGCCAGCCCCGGCCATCGCCGGACTGCCGCCAGCGCCAGTGGCAATTCGGACGGATGCCGCCCAGACTGACGCACCCCACCCAGCGTCCAGCCCGAAGCCATGGAAGCCAGCGTCCCTCGTTCCAGAAGCACCGGCTTGTATCCACGGCGGGCCAGTTCGTAAGCGGTGGTGACGCCGCTGATTCCCCCGCCGATGATCACAATTTCCGCTGTCATGATCCATTCCCCTCGCCCTCAACCGAGATCATCTATTGGGTGGCAGTATGCGCCACAGTGAACCGAATCGCTTGGGGATGGCGTGACCCGGGTCGTATACTGGGTCGCGCAGTCGGCGCATCGCGGCCGCATCAGCCCCAGTAGCTCAGCGGATAGAGCATCCGCCTTCTAAGCGGAGGGTCGCAGGTTCGATTCCTGCCTGGGGTACCAACCTCTCCTTCACGGTGCAATACGCACGTTGACCGCGCTCGGCGCATCGCCCAACCGACAGGCGCGACGAGTTTTCGCGGTTGTCGAGGCAGACACTACCCGCAAATCGCCAGGAACCCGCCTGCATGTTCGTAACAGCGCGAAAGGGGAAGCGTAGTGGCCACACTCGTGTTTGCAATGAACCAGTCGCTGGATGGCTACGTCGATCATACGGCGTTTGGTCCTGATCCCATCCTCTTTCGCCACTTTATCGAAGAGGCACGGGGACAGGTGGGCAGCATCTATGGGCGACGAATGTACGAGATCATGCGGTATTGGGACGATGATCGCTTGGAGCGCAGACGAAAAGGCATTTGCGGAAGCATGGCGGCAACAGATGAAATGGGTGGCCTCTCGCACGATAGCGTCGGTCGGCCCCAACGCTGCCCTTATCGACGGAGATCTCGAATCCGCTATCCGCAAACTGAAGACCGAAACGGAGGGGGAGATCGAAGTTGCCGGCCCCAATCTGGCGCACAGCCTCACAGATCTGGGCCTGATCGATGAATACCGAATCTATCTGCACCCGGTTGTGCTGGGCAGCGGCAACCCATACTTCGCCGGACCCCGTCCGCCGCTCAGGCTCAAGTCCAGCGACAGGATCGGCGGCGACGTTCTCAGGTTGGTTTATGTCCCCGCCTGATCGCGCCAGAACGGCGCCGACCGACGAAGGTCAGTGCCGCGGCCACGCGCCGCTGGCAAGCATGTCATGTCCGTCAACGGCAGCAGATGTCCGGCCAACCGTTGCTGTGGCGAGATGCGCCGCGTGGAATGCTGCGGCGCGGTCGACAGCCCGACTTCCATCGACGGCGGCAATGCCCTGTCGTTTGGCCATCGTTTCGTGTTTGATCACCTGATTCTGGAGCATCAGCACGCCATAGTAGAGAGACTCCGGCGTCGGTGGGCAACCGGGGACATAAATATCGACGGGAATGATCTGATCGACTCCCTGCACCACTGAATAGGTATCAAACGGACCACCAGTACAAGCGCAGCTCCCCATGGCAATGACCCACTTGGGGTGCGGCATCTGATCGTACAAGTTGCGAACGACGGGAGCCATCTTTTGGGAGACCCGGCCAGATACAATCATCAGATCGCTCTGGCGCGGCGACGCTCGCAT
>WBZO01006385.1_pt1 | contig 11460 bp, 11 predicted proteins | sample 5204261 | NCBI WGS metagenome assembly WBZO01 (sample SAMN12412400, study PRJNA552823) | activated sludge metagenome | isolation source: activated sludge from anammox sidestream of wastewater treatment plant... | place: USA: North Carolina | collected 2017-09 | reverse complement strand
CCGGATCCATCGTGCTCGCGTCTTGACCCGCTGAAACCAAGATCAACCCCGGCCCGAATTCGCGGATCACCGGCAGCACAATGCGTTCGAACGCCGCTCGATACACCGCATCGCCGGATCCCGCCGGCAGCGGCAGATTGACCGTCGAACCCCTGCCATCCGCTTCCCCGGTCTGTTCGAGCCAGCCCATCGAAGCCGGATACAGCCGATCCTGGTGCAGTGAGATAAACAACACCGACGGGTCGCGATAAAACGCCTCCTGGGTGCCGTTCCCATCGTGCACGTCCCAATCGACAATCGTGACCCGCTCGATCCCTCCCGCCTGCTGCGCGTGACGCGCCGCGATCACCACGTTGTTGAAGAGGCAGTAGCCCATCCCTTGGTCCGCGCGGGCATGATGACCGGGCGGCCGGATGTTCGCGAACGCATGCCGCACCCGCCCATCCAGCACCGCATCGACCGCCGCGATTGCCCCACCGGCGGCGAGCAATGCGATCTCATAGCTGCCAGGCCCGACTTTCGCGCCCTGACCGGCGTCACCGTGACCGGTTCGCGACAACTCCTGCACCCGCGCGATGTAGCCGCCGGTGTGATACCGGCCAACCTCCGCGACGGTCGCCGCGCGCGGTACGATCGGGACCAGAAAGGGCGTCAATCCGCCCAGCTCGACGAGTTGCCGGGTTCGCATCGCGAGCCGGTAGTTCGACGGGTGAATCACCGGCTCCACGAACGGATAGGGCAGCGTCCCGCCGGCCGTCCACATGTGGTCCAAACCCGGATTGTGCAAGAGATATCTGACATCATCGACGAAGCCGATTGCGCGCCCGGTAGTCATCCTCGCTCCAATCCTTCCCACAGATCGTGTTCGTCCGGCAGTGTGGCGCCCGGCAGCGGTGCCGGGCGATGCCGCACAAAGCTGTTGATCCGCGTCAACGCGCGAAACTCCGCCTCCGGCAACCGCAGAAACGGCGAATCCGGCCCGTACTGGGTGCGATGCGCCCGGAGCGCGGCATAGCGCCGCTCCCAGAATCGATCCACCTCGACGGTCGTGGTCACCCGTTCCGGCGCGGTACCGAGCTCGTGATCGGCGATTGTCTGCACCTCGCTGAAGTCGAACACCGGCAGTCCGTGTTTCCGCAGCAGCGCATCCAGTCCGTCGAGCAGACTCCGCGGGTAGGCCGTGAAATACAGCTTGTCGACGGCGTGTGGCGGGCCGAGTTCAGGCCGGTGGGAGGCCACTGCAGCCAATTCCACCGCCGCGGCAGTCGCATGGTGAATGGCGATGTGGTCGCCATGTCCATATCCGCCGTTGCGATCGAACGTCACTACCACTCGCGGCCGCTCCGATCGCAGATACGCGACGACGACATCGCGCAGCTCCTCCGGGTCGTGTTCGGCCAGGGTGCCGTCACCGTAATCGAGCACGAACGGCGGCAGGAGACCGAGCATCCTGCAGGCCGTGTTGAGCTCGTACTCGCGCACGGCCCCCAGCGTCTCGCGGGTGGCAAAGCTCGGGTCGCTGATCTCGCCGCGATCGCCCTTGGTGAAGCAGAGCACGCGCACCGGAATCGACCGCTCGGCGACCGCCATCAGCGCACCGGAAGTGCCGAACTGCTCATCGTCTGGATGAGCAAACACACAAAAAAGACCGCCCGTGGCCATCGCGGTTTGCGCTCCTCTCCGGTTCAACGATCCCACGGCAATCCTCCCGGTCAGACCGGCCGCTGTCAACGGCGCCCGCACGGTACGAATGGATGCGCCGGCCGCGGACCACGAACACCCCCAAGCGACCGTCCGGTCATGGTAGAGTTGACGTAACAGGGGGAGTAACCCTCGCTCCGGTTTCCGGGGCGGCCGTGCAGTCGTCATGACGTGTCGCAAGACACCGGCTGCACGGGGGGGCGCCAACGCCCACCCGGTAAGACCCTGGCTCATCCGATCACGGATGCGGCCGGGGTTTTCGTTTGCCTCGGCTGCACGGGAGTCGACCCATGAACCTCCAGGTGCGCCGCGATTGCGAACCTCCGGCTCACCCGCGAGCGGACAACCGCGACACACTCCCCGGGAACCCCCTCCGCGTCGACCCCGGCGTCGCTCGCTGGGGTCCCGACGACCGCGACGATGACGCGGGCGACCGCTTCGCGCCCCCGCCCGCGACCATTCCTTGTCCGTCCCGCTCTGTCATCGGCGCCCGCACCGCGTAGCGCCAGTTCGTTTTCGAGTTGGAGGCAGAAGTGTTTTTTGACCCACTCTATTTCGTCTTCATGCTGCCTGGTCTCCTACTCATGCTGTGGGCCCAGGCGAGGGTCCGCGGTAGCTACAAGCATTACAGCCAGGTCCCGATCACCGCTGGCGTGACCGGCGCCCAAGCCGCCCGCCGGGTGCTCGACGCCAGCGGTCTGCACGATGTCGCGATCGAGCACATCCCCGGCGAGCTTTCCGATCATTACGACCCACGCACCCGCGTGCTGCGTCTGTCCGACGGCGTCTACGGCGCGCGATCGGTCGCGGCGACCGCGATCGCCGCCCACGAGGCGGGTCACGCGATCCAGCACGCGGAACGCTACGCACCGCTGAAGGCCCGCACGGCGATCGTGCCGGCCGTCAACATCGGCTCGAACCTCGGTTTCATCGTCTTGCTGGTGGGCATGTTCGCGCAGAACTTCCACATCGGGTTGATCGGCGTCTTGCTGTTCGCCACCGCCACCGTGTTTGCGCTGATCACGTTGCCGGTCGAGTTCGACGCCTCGCGGCGAGCGAAGACCGCGCTCGTGCGCGCCGGTCTCGTCGATGGCGGGATCGCCGGTGGCGCCGAAAGCCAGGGCGTCAATCGCGTGCTCGACTCCGCCGCCTGGACCTATGTCGCCGGATTTGCCGCATCGCTACTGACGCTGCTGTATTATGTCACCTTGCTCAGCGGTATGCGGTCGAGCGAGGAATAGAACTTGCCCCTATCTCGGCTGATCGGCTGCCCCCGTCCGCGGTTCGCGGAGCGACGCACCGGAACGAGGTTGTCCCGGTCATAGAGGGTATTTGCACGATGATGAATGGCACATTCCAACTCACTCGTATCAAGGGGATTCCGATCCGCCTCCATTGGAGCGCGCTGGTCGTGATCGGCTTTGTCGCGGTCTCCCTCACACACGGCTATCTGCCGGGTTCGACGGCCGCTCTCGACGGCGGCACGCTCTGGCTGCTCGGTCTCGCGACCGCGCTCCTTTTCATCGGCTCGATTCTCGGTCACGAACTCGCTCACGCCTGGATCGCGCGCCGCAACAACATCCCGGTTTCCGAAATCACCCTCTTCATCTTCGGGGGAGTGGCGCGGATCGAGCGCGATCCCCGCACACCCGGCGCCGAGTTCCGGATCGCCGCGGCCGGTCCCGCCGGCAGCATGTTGCTGTCACTCGCGTTCGGCGCCACCTACTTCTTTACGCGTGACGTGAGCGATGCCATCGCCGCGCCGGCGCGCTGGTTGGCCCAGATCAATCTGGTGCTCGCTCTGTTCAATCTCTTACCCGGCTATCCACTCGATGGCGGCCGGATGACGCGTGCCATCATCTGGAAGCTCCGCGACGACCAGGCAACCGCGACCCGCTGGGCCGTCCGCGGCGGGCGACTCTGCGCGTTCGCGATCATGGCCTACGGCGGCTATTCGATGGCGACCGGTGGTTTCGGTGGCGGTTTTTGGTTGCTGATGATCGGTTGGTTCCTGATGGACGCCGCGGCGCTCGCCGGGGCGCAGTCGACGACCCAATTCGCGCTCGATGACCTGACGGTTGCCGATGCCATCGAACCGGTTGCGGCCACCGTTTGGTCCCGGACCCGCGTGCAGGAGTTGATCGACGAGCAACCCGCGTTGAGCCAACGCACGGTGCTGGTCGCCGATCCGGGCGGGCCGCCGCTCGGGTTCGTCACCACACACGCTATCGCGCAAGTGCCCAGCGAACGCCGGCCGTGGACGCCCTTGGGTCAAATCATGACCCCGCTCCGCCAATCGCTTTCAATCGATCTTGCGGAACCGTTGGTGACCGCTCTCCAGCGAATGCACGCCCGCGGCGCCCTTCTCGCACCGGTGGTCGACCACGAAGGTCGTATCGTCGGGTTGTTGTCACCCGAGAGCGTGATCGCGGCGATGCGCGCGCGCTCGGAGCGAGCCTCCGTCGATCGCGCCAACCGCGGCCCATTCGGTCCAGGGGCTACGCGCCTTCCCGCTCCTGGCGGATCTCGATGAGCCGGGCAATCGCGCTTTCCTCGTCGAGATAGACACCGAGCGAGCGCTGCAAACCGCCGATCACGAGCTGGTTGAGGTGCATCGTTTGGTTGTCGACCCCCGGTTTCGCCGGGTCTGGCGCCGTGCGCAACCGGATGTCGGTCGCGAGCCCCATGACCCCGTAATACCGTGCCGGATCGACACGTTTCGCGAGGCAATCCATATAGCCCGCTTCCCAGTTCGTGCCGGAGTCCTCGCTCACTTGGCACAACAACACGTTGCAGGCCTCCAGCGCGTCGATGTCGAAGTCGTAAATCGTGCGCGCGGTGATGTCGTTTCGCGTTTTGTCGTTGATCGGCTCGCTCTCGTTCGGACAATAGACGGCGAATCCGCGTGACCGCAGTTTCTCCGCGAGGCGCAGGTTGTATTCGACGTCCGCTTGCACGAACATCGGCCCGCCCAAATAGACCCGCATCGTCGCCCGCCCTTCCTCCCGCTCGGCCCAGAGCGCGAGTATACGAAGATCGCGCCAGACCCTCTGGTACACTCGCGCGACGATCGATCGGCGACGCGAGCGCGGCGGGAAGCAGATGTTTCGATGAGCGACTCAATGAGCACCAACGGAAATAGCGGCGAGATTCCGCGCACGGTCGCGAAGGAAACCGCCACCCGCCGCCCCATCGAGGCCGCGGAACTTCTGCGCGCCGATGCGGGCGACCTCCAAACCGACACGGTCCAACTCGATCGATCCGGCGCCGAGCACATCACCGCCCAACGCGCCATCCTCGACCGCTCCGGTGCTCGCACCCTCGAGGCGCGTTCCGCCCAGCTCGATCGCTCCGGCGCGGTCCGTTTGCAAACCGAGAACGCCGTGCTCAACAAGAGCTCCGCGGTGTTCGTGAACGCCAAAGATGCGCGCCTCGTCAACTCGTCCGCCGTCGTCGTCCGGGCGGGTAACGCGACCATTGAGGGCAAATTGCGCACCTTGATCTACGCCGGTGGCGGCGAGGACGTGCGGGCGCTATTCGATGTCAAATCGGCGCTCTCGTTCGGGGCGGCGCTCGGCGTGATCGTATTGCTCGCCGGGCGGTTGTTCCGGCGCGATCGCGCGAACTAAGGGGAGCGACAATGGGACTGCTCAAGGGTATTGTCAACTTCGGTTTCGGCGCGATTGCCGGCGCCGTCGCCGGCAGCGCGTTGGGATTGCTGTTCGCGCCCGGTTCCGGCGACGACGTGCGCCAACGAGTTCGGAGCAGACTCGACGACGCCAAAACCGCCGGCGACGAGGCCGAAACCGCGAAACAGCGTGAGCTGATCGAGAAATACCGGCTCTCGGTCAAGGATCCGGGTGCGCTGGCCAGCGAACTGCCGCCCCGCTGAACGCGGTCTCGATGACCGCGTTCGAGTCCCGGCTGGGTCAAATCGGAAGTTCCGTCGCGTCCGGTTCCACCACCGGGAACTCGCCCCGGACCAAATCCGTGTGCATCAAACCGCTCCCCGTCGCGAAGATGACGGTTTCATCGCTCGCACGGAGGAAACCCGACGCCAGTAGCTTCTTCGCGGCGATCGCGGCGGCGCCCGCTTCCGGCCCCACGAACAACCCCTCGAGTCGCGCCAAATCGCGCATCCCCTCGAGCAACTCGGCATCGTTGACGGTGACCGCGACCCCGCCGCTCCCGCGCACCGCATCGAGTATTAGGTAGTCGCCGATCGCGACCGGCACCCGCATCCCCGGCGCGACCGTTTGGGCATCGGGCCACAGCTCGGCATGCCGCTCGCGCTGCTCATAGGCGCGCACGATCGGTGCACACCCCTCCGCTTGCACCACGATCATCTTCGGACGCCGCGAGCCGATCACCCCCATCGCCTCGAGTTCGTCGAACGCCTTCCACATCCCCACGATCCCGGTCCCGCCGCCGGTGGGATAGATGATCGCGTCCGGTAGGCGCCACTCGAGCTGATCGGCCAGCTCGAGTCCAAGCGTCTTTTTCCCCTCGACCCGGTATGGTTCCTTCAATGTCGACAGATCGAACCAGCCGTGCCGGGCGCAACCGGTTCGGATCACCCGGCCGCAGTCGTTGATCAGTCCATTGACCAAGATCAGGGTGGCGCCATAGGCGTGGCATTCCGCTTTCATCACCTCCGGCACATCGACCGGCATCGCGACGACCGCTCGCAACCCCGCCCGCGCGGCGTAGGCCGCCATCGCGGCTGCCGCGTTGCCCGCGGACGGCAGCGCCACCACGCTCGCCCCGAGCTCTTTCGCCCGCGCCACCGCCACACACAAACCTCGCGCCTTGAAGTTGCCGGTCGGATTGAGACTCTCGTCCTTGACCAACAGTCGCTCAAACCCGTAGGCGTCGCCGAGTCGCGGCACCGCGTGCAGCGGGGTACCGCCCTCGCCCAACCGCGGCGCGGTCTCCAACTCCCGCACCGGCAACACCTCCGCGTAGCGCCACATCGAAAACGGGCGGGAAGCGAGGTTCGCCGGCGTCATTGTCCGCGCGGCGGCCGCCAGATCGTACCGGGCGAACAACACCTTGCCGCACTCCGGGCAGACGGTGTTCCATTGCTCGTGCGGCCGCGTCGTCCCGCACATCGTGCATTCGAGATGGGTAATGGTGGTCGGATTCGCGGGAAGTGCCGTCATAACTTCTCCAGTGCACCTGAACCGGATCGTGCCGTTGGCGCCACCGGCGCGGATGCCGCCGCGCCGGCGGCGTCCCTGTTGTCGTCGATCTCGAACGATATGATGCATCCACCCGCGGGGCCGGGCATCGGAGTTCGTCCGTCCTCCACGCACCCGGAGTCACCATGATCGATCGTTTCGTCTTGTTCGGCGCCACCGGGGATCTGACCGCTCGTCTGCTCTTGCCCTCTCTGGCGGAGCTCGAGGCGGAGCAGCGCCTACCGGCCGGTTTGCGCATCACCGGGGTCGGGCGCGCTCATTGGTCCAGTGAACAATTCCGCAGTGAAATGCGGAACGCGTTGGACCTGCACGCCTCCGCCACCGATCCCGCCGCCCGCGCCCGGCTCGTCGCCTCGCTCGATTATCAACCGGCCGACGTCGCCGATCCCGTCGCGATCTCCCATCTGCTCAACACGATGAAACGCCCGGTGTTGGCCTATCTCGCCCTCCCACCATCCCTATTCGAGGGGACGATCGACGCGATCGCCGCGGCCAAACTCGAACCCGGCAGCGCGATCGCGATCGAAAAGCCGTTCGGCACCGGTCTCGCCTCCGCTCAGCGCCTCAACCGCACCATCCGCAGCGAATTGCCGGATTTGCTCGTCTACCGGGTCGACCATCTCCCGTCGAGCGAACTGGTGCAGCGGGTGGCCGCGTTGCGCTTCGCCAATCGCATCTTCGAACCAGTCTGGAACTCGCAGCACGTCGAACGCGTGGAGATCACCTGGGACGAAACACTCACCCTCGAAGATCGCGCGACTTACTACGACGGCGCCGGCGCGTTGCGCGACATGATCCAAAACCACCTGTTGCAGGCGCTGTGCGTCGTCGCGATGGACCCACCGGCCCGGTTCGACGAACGCTCCGTGCGCGATTGCCGGGCCGAGGTGCTCCGCGCGATCCCGGGTCCGACCCTCGCTCAAATCCGCCGTCATTGCTGCCGGGCTCGATACACCGCCGGCACCATCGGCAGCAGGGTTGTGCCGTCGTACGTCAACGAACCGGGGATCGATCCAAGCCGGAACACCGAGACCTTCGCCCTCGTCACCGTCGAGGTCGACACCTGGCGCTGGCAAGGCACGCCGTTTGTGCTTCGCTCTGGCAAGGCGCTCGGACAGGACCGGGCCGAGGTCGCGGTCCACTTCCGCGCCGCTCCGCGATCCGGCAACCACTTCCAGCAACCGGGACGCAACATTCTCCGGATCGGCTTGATGGAACCCTACATCCGGCTCGAAATCAACGATATCGGACCCGACCGCTCAACCATCCGCGACACCCTCCAGCTCTCGGAGGACCGGCCAACCCGCAGCCCCTACGCGAATCTCCTGCTCGACATGTTGCACGGCCAACCGATGATGACCACCCGCGACGACGAGGCAGAGGAGCAGTGGCGCATCGTCGAACCGGTGCTGGAGGCGTGGGCGAACGACCAAGCGCCACTGCTCGAGTACCAGGCTGGCTCGTACGGGCCGATCCCGATCTGACCGGATTATGCGAACGTATGTGCTATACTGCGGTATGGCACACGCGAACTACATCGAGGTCGACTGCAAGAGCGCGATCAACCAGGTCACCGGGATGCCCTTCCGGTGGTCGCTCAACCCGTATCGCGGCTGCGTCCACGCCTGCCAGTATTGCTACGCTCGCGCTACCCATAGCTATTACGGGCTCGATGCTGGCCGCGACTTTGAAACCCAGATCTTTGTCAAGCGCAATATCGTCACCGTCACCCGGCGCGAACTCGCTCGCCCTTCCTGGCGCGGCGAACAAGTCGCGATCGGCACCGCCACCGACGCCTACCAGCCCTGCGAGGGGCGCTATCGCCTCATGCGCGGTTTGTTGGAGGCCTTTCGGGATCGCCGCAATCCCATCAGCATCGTCACCAAGTCCACCCTGATTCGTCGCGATCTCGACCTGCTGCGGGACATCGCGGCAAATGCGCACGTCCGCGTCTACTTCAGCATCACCACCCTCGATCGCGATCTCTGGCGCTCGCTCGAACCCGGCACACCGCCGCCGTGGCAACGCCTCGCGGTGCTCTCGCAACTCGTCGCGGCCGGTGTCCCGGCGGGGGTTCTGATGGCGCCCGTGCTGCCTGGTCTCACCGATTCGGTCGAGGCGATTGGCGCCGTCGCCGCCGCCGCGAAAAACGCCGGCGCGGTCGCCTTCCACCCGCTGCCTCTCCGGCTCGCCCCGCTGGTCAAAGAAAACTACATCGCCTGGCTTGAAAGCTTCGCACCCCACCTCGCCGGGCGATACCGCCTCACCTACGCGCCGGAGCGCTATCTCGCCGGCCTCCAGCATCGCATCGACCAGGTGCGCGCGGCGTACGGATTCGCCAGCGCCCGCGAACCGATGCCGCCCGCCTCCCCGCTCGTGCAGCAGCTCGCCCTCGGCGTCTGACGGGCAAGTTGCCGCCCGCCGCCATTCACGTGGTTGCAACGCGTCCGGATAGCGGTATGATCCGCGCTACCGTGCTCCCGTGGGGGAGAACACAGTTCATATGGCAAGCGGTGGTCGTGATCCCGGAGGCGACGTATGTCCGGCTCTCAGTACGATCAGCTCAAGAATCAGGCCAGGCGTGGAGTGATTTCCCGGCGCGATGTGCTCCGCCGTGGGCTGCAACTCGGGATGACGACACCGGCTATCCTCGGCCTGATGGCGCTCGCACCGGAAGTCACGGCCGCACCGCTGCCGTCCGGTCGCGCGCTGCTGCCGCGTCCCCAAGACGGCGCCGGTGGCACCTTCGTCTACCTCCGCGACGGCGGTATTCCCGACATCGATCCGCACTATGCCTACAACAACGCCGCGCAGTCGGTGATTCTCGGCCCGTATGAAATGCTGATCCAATACAAGGGCGACACAACCGACCAGTACGAACCGATGCTGGCCGAATCCTGGGAAGCAAGCCCCGACAACTCCACCTTTACGTTCAAGCTCCCGGCCGGTGTGAAGTTCCACGACGGCGACATCTGCGACGCGCGGGCGGTCAAGGCCTCGTTCGATCGCCTCCTCGGTCAAAACGCCTCGGTTGCCAACGTGGTGAACCGCTTCGTGACCGATCCGAACATGATCGAGGCCGTGGACGAGGTCACGGTCCGCTTCAACCTCGGCAAGCCACAGCCGCTCTTCCTCGCCGCGATGGCCGCCTCTTACGGTCCCTTCATCGTCAACGTCAAAAACATGGAAGAAAACAAAACCGATGAAGACCCGTGGGCGCACGAGTGGTATCGCAGCAACGCGATCGGCACGGGACCCTACGTGCTGAAAGAGGCGCAGCCGAACGAGCAGTTTGTGCTCGAAAAGTTCGCGGACTATCACCGCGGCTGGGACGGACCGCACTATGACCAAATCGTCTGCCGGATCGTGATCGAAACCGCCACTCGCCGCCAGCTTGTGGAACGCGGCGAGGCCCAAGGCACCACCCAAAACCTCTCGGTCGAGGATGTCGACTCGCTCAAATCCGATCCCAACGTCCAGGTGCTCTCGTACCCCTCCACCGCCGTCTATTGGTCCATCATGAACGTGCCGCGGATGAAAACCGTCGACGTCCGCAAGGGGTTCAGCCTCGCGTTCCCCTATGACGAGGTGGTAGCGTCCGCCTATCGGGGGCTGATCAAACGCTCGGGTCCGCTGGCCAGCACCGTCCGCGCCTATGATCCGGATGTCTTCCTGTATCAAACGGATCTCACTAAAGCCAAGGAGTTGATCCTCTCCGGCGGTTTCAAAGAGGGCGATAGCTTCGACTACTCGGTCCCCTCTGGCGACACCACCGAGCAAACCATCGGCCAGCTGTTCCAGGCCAATCTGCAGCAGATCGGGTTCGATCTGGAAATCGTCTCGATGGACGAATCACAACGTAGCGACATCGTCTACGGCGATTCGCCCGCCGAGGATCGTCCGATGTTCATCGGCGGTTGGGGTTGGTGGCCGGACTACAACGATCCCTGGAATCAGCTCTACCCCAACTTCACGAAAGCAGCGACCGCCGGTGGTGGCAGCAACAGCGGCTTCTGGATCAACGACCGCTTCGAAACGCTGATGGAACAGGCCCGGACCTTCACCGACGAGGAACAGCTCGTGGTCTGGATGAAGGAGGCGCAAAACATCCTGACGGAGCAAGACCCGCCGGCGATCTTTTACGGCGAGTTGCTCTGGAACACCGTGCTTTACAAGGATGTCGAGGGTTTCGTCGGCAACCCGCTGTACCTCAGTGGTTGGCCGTTCTGGAAGATGCACCAAAAAACCACGTAACACTCCACCCCACCCGCGGCGAACGCCCCGGTCGAGGCTCGACCGGGGCGTTTTCGTGTTCGGCCAGACTCCGATATGATCGCGCCCCAACCGGCGCTCGATCCCAACCCGGAGGCCCAGGTGGCAACGCAAAGCACATGGACGGTCGATCGAACCGGGGCGCGCGGCTCCGCCGGCGCTGTCGCCGCCAAATCGCCGCAAGCGGCGGAAGCGGCCGCGGACGTCTTGCGGCGCGGCGGCAACGCGATCGATGCCGCCGTGGTCTGCGCGTTCGTTTCCGGTGTGGCCGAACCCTGGATGAACG
>WBZO01006383.1_pt1 | contig 11463 bp, 12 predicted proteins | sample 5204261 | NCBI WGS metagenome assembly WBZO01 (sample SAMN12412400, study PRJNA552823) | activated sludge metagenome | isolation source: activated sludge from anammox sidestream of wastewater treatment plant... | place: USA: North Carolina | collected 2017-09 | reverse complement strand
GAGCAAGTGCGAGGCGGCCGGAGGCCGGCGGGGTTTGGGGCGAAGGCCCCCCTAAAGAAACACCCTTCCGAGCAAGTGCGAGGCGGCCGGAGGCCAGCGGGGTTTGGGGCGAAGGCCCCCCCTAAAGAAACACCCTTCCGAGCAAGTGCGAGGCGGCCGGAGGCCGGCGGGGTTTGGGGCGAAGGGCCCCATTCAAAAAATAACTACCTACTTCCTTGCCATCAGCGACAGGATAATACCCTCGCGCACGCCACGATCGGCAATAGTGATGTCTTTCACGGGCCATAACCGGCACAGCGCTTCAAAAATTGCACAGCCGGAGATGATATAATCCGAGCGGTCAGAACCGATGCAGGGATGGTTAAAGCGCTCAGAGGCGCGCATCTGCAGAATAGCCTCAATAGAATGGCGCAGTTTCTCCGTCGTAAGCGTGATGCCGTCAATTTTGGTGCGCTCGTAGCGTGGCAGGCCCAGATAAATCGCCGCCAGGGTCGTCACTGTGCCAGAAGTGGAGAGTAACTGCAGCTGCCGGTCCTGAGCAGCCTGTTCGATCTTATGTCCGTGGTCGAACGCTTCCAGGCGCTGCATGAGATATTCAACCATCTCTTCAAAATAGACTTCGGCAAAACCGGCCCCGCCAAATTTTTCAGACAGATTCATCACGCCATGCGGCAGCGAAAACCAGTGATGCACTTTATGCGGCACCAGCGGGGTCGGCGATGAAGCGTCACGCTGCACCTCTACCCACATGAATTCAGTGCTGCCGCCGCCTATATCAATAACCAGCGCCTGCGGCGGTTCTGCTTTAAGCAATGAAGCGCATCCCTGAAAAGCCAGGCTCGCCTCTTCTTCCGTGGAAATGATTTCTATCGGCAACCCGATTTCCTTTTTCACCCGGGCCAGAAAATCCATGCCGTTGGACGCACGGCGGCACGCCTCGGTCGCCACAAAACGGCTACGGCGCTTGGGAAAGCGCTCCAGTTTCTTCTGGCACATCTGCAAGGCTTCCCAGGTGCGCTCCATCGCCGCTTCGGAAAGTGCGCCGTTTTCATTAACGCCTTCACCCAGCCTTACGATCCGTGAAAAACTATCCAGCACCTTCAGGCTTGGCATTTTTCCGCCTTCACCCTGATAGCACCCATCCGCCACCAGCAGGCGGCAATTATTGGTGCCTAAGTCCAGCGCGGCGAAAACCTCTTCCTTATGCTTGGGCAACGGAGCTTTACGACGCTGGCGTGGCGTGGATGCAGGGGAATCGAGCATAGGTTAAGCAGTGTAAGCAAAAGCTTGGCGGCTGTCACTGGTATTTACTGGCATAAATAAGGTATTACTGCCTGAAATTCTCTTTCCCGCCACCTGAAAGGTCAGGCGAATCTCCCGGGCGAAAATTTCTTTGCGCTGCGGGCGATGCCGCGTATTCTTCCCGCAAGGCCTTAACTTTTGGCAGGCTATTGTGCCCTATGAGCACTGTGCCTGTATTAGGCACCACACTGATATCGCGGGGTGATATCCCCAATGTCTGCAAGGCGAGTGAAATTTTATCGCCATGTTCTTTGCTTGTAGCCTTAATAGCCCCTCCAGCGTTCATTTCCACCTGGCCAATCATCGCTAACGCTTCATCCCGAGGGTTCACCACAGGTTTGACTGCCCCAACTATCCTGGCATCAGCCCGGAATGCCGACGAAGCCTGCTCCATGACTTGGATCACAGGCGCCGCATAGTCTCTGCTTACATGGATCATATTGTTTACACCACTGCTCCAGCGAATATCCAGCACGCCTAGCGCCTTTGCTGTAATTTCATAGGCTGTATCATCGGGACACTCGATGCTTACTCTTCCAGTTTTATCGACAGCGGTGCAGGGCTTTATTTCACGCAATACATATGCGGCTTGATCAGGCTGCGTCACATCGTCTGGCTGCATTTTACCAAAAAGTGCTTTAGTTTTTGCCTGCCATTGTCCTACATGTTGCCCGGAAAGTGTCGCCAGCATTTGTGCATCATAGGGCGAGGGAATGATATACGCCCTGTCAGAGAGCTCAGTGACAGTGGATTGCAGGGCATTTACCCCTTCCTTACCGATCAACGGTTCCAGATTTTTTCGTGAAAATGCATTGGGAATTTCAAGACGCAATCCCTCCCCTGTCCTTTGCAGACTCACGCATTCCAAATCTCCAGCCGGAATTGCCTGCATCGTTATAGGCCGACCCTCATCGTTTACGGTATGATATGGCTTGCCCCTCAGCCAATCAGCGAACTGTTGGGTAATAGGCGTTGCCTGGTCTGGCTTTCCGGAATTGTAAGTAACATTCTGCAACCTCCCAGCTCCTAGAGGTTTAAATATGCCTGCATTATTTTTTTCGTCGTCTGACATCATGGCCTCTTTTATTATGAATTGAATAATATCAGAGATTTATTAAGTTTTTTTGAAGCCCCCTCAATCTCAGGTGACAGCTGCGTTAAAACCTGCTAGAGCCCGCAGCAAACCAAGGTTATTGCCATGACTCCTTCACATTCTCCCTATCCCGGCCCGCTTTCCGCTGAAGACAAGAATAAGCTTGATGCGCTTTATGCCCGTCTCAGCAAGGGAGTGCCCTATCTTACAGGCTATCCCTGCAACCAGCATTACGATTACAGCGAAATCGCGCCTTTCCTGGGGTTCTCCGCAAATAATATTGGCGATCCATGGCTCAACAGCAATTACGCGCTGAACTCGCTGGAATTTGAGCGTGATGTCATTAATCGCTTTGGCCAATGGCTGCACGCCCCGGCAGATGATCTCTGGGGTTACGTCACCAATGGCGGCACCGAAGGCAATATGTATGGCCTTTACCTTGCCCGCGAGCTGCATCCCGGCGGCATCGTCTATTACTCAGAAGATACCCATTACAGCGTAAACAAAATCATTCACGTGCTGGGCATGCGCAGCATCATGATCCGCTCGCAGGAGAATGGCGAGATGGATTACGATGATTTACGTGCCACCGTTCAGCTCAATCGTGACAAACCGCCCATCATCTTCGCCAATATCGGCACCACGATGAAGCAGGCAATTGACAATCTGCCCAAAATCAAAGAAATCCTGCAGAAAATGGCAATCAGCCGTTATTATATCCACAGCGATGCCGCACTTTCTGGCGCTTACCTTCCTTTCATTGAAAATGCCCCGGCATTCGATTTTGGCGCAGGCGCGCACAGTATTTCCATCAGTGGCCATAAATTTATTGGCAGCCCCACCCCCTGCGGCGTGGCCATGGCGCTTAAATCGAATGTCCAGCGTATTGGCCGGGCCATTGAATATGTAGGCGCGATGGATACCACCATCCCCGGATCTCGCTCGGCAATTACACCGCTTATTCTTTGGTATGCATTGCACCGCCAGGGTGAAAAAGGCATGCGTATCCTTACCAATCAATGCCTTGAGATGGCTGAATATGCTGTACAGGCAATGAACAAAGCAGGTATTCCCGCCTGGCGGAATGCCCATGCAGTGACCGTGGTTTTCCCGCGCCCGGGCGATAACCTTATCCGCAAATGGAGCCTGGCGCCTTACCGCGATATTGCTCATCTCATCACAATGGGGCATATTACCCGTCAAACCGTTGATAATATTATCGCCGATCTCACGGCGGAAATGCAGGGCAAGGAGCAAAAAGCATGCAACAGCTGACCGTCATTATGGAAAACCGCACCGGCGCCATTGCGGAAGTTACGGGCGTACTGGCGAAAGCCAATATCAATATCACCCAGATGAACGTGGATGGGCTGGAAAAAAACGGCGTAATCCATCTCGGGGTTGATGAATTCGATCGCGCGCTGGAAGTGCTGCGCGAAGGCGGTTACCAGGTTGTGCCGGAAGAAGTACTGCTGGTGGAAGTTGAAGATAAACCGGGCGGGCTTGCCTCGCTTGCCGTCACTCTTGCCGAAGCAAAAGTGAATGTTCGCAGCATCCGCATTGTGAAGCGCGAAGACGGCAAATGCCTCTGCGCCATCGTTCCGGAACCTATCGAAATTGCCCGTGCAGTGCTGGTCGGCAAGCTGGTTGCTTAAACAAACTCTGCTCGGGCAGCGCTTTAAAGCATAGCCCTATAGAGCTATTTATAAGTCTGCTCTTCGCTGGGGAACTTGCGTGCCTTGACATCAGCGGCATATTTATCAACCGCCTCAGCGATCGCTTCGCCAATCGCTGCATATTGTTTCACAAATTTCGGCGCTCGCGGTGTCAGGCCCAGCATGTCTTCGGTCACCAGCACCTGGCCGTCGCAGGCAGAGGATGCACCGATGCCGATGGTGGGGATTGCTACTTTTTCGGTAATCTCGCGCGCCAGTTTTTCGACCACGCCTTCGATAACCATGCTGAAAGCGCCCGCATCGGCCACCGCCTGTGCATCGGCCATGATGGCCTTGCCTGCAGATGCCTCGCGGCCTTGCACTTTATAGCCGCCCATGCGCTGCACATGCTGCGGCATCAGGCCGACATGCCCCATTACGGGAATACCGCGCTCCGTAATGAAGCGGATAGTCTCGGCCATTTCCTTGCCGCCTTCGAGTTTTACCCCCTGCGCTCCGGTTTGGGCCAGCACATGCGCGCAGTTGCGAAAAGCCTGCTCGGGCGATTCCTGGTAGCTGCCGAAAGGCATATCGATAATCACGCAGGATCTGGCGCTGGCTTTCACCACCGCCCGGCCATGGGCGACCATCATGTCAAGTGTCACCGCAAGTGTGCTGTCCAGGCCGTAAAGCACCATGCCCAGCGAATCCCCTACCAGCAAAGCATCCACTTTGCCGTCCAGCAATTGTGCCATTGGCGCGGTATAAGCTGTCAGCACCGTGACCGGTTCACCACCCTTGCGGGCGAGAATCGCGGTTGTGCCAATGCGGGAACTGGATTTGGTCGCGCTCATAGAAGGTGGATTATGCCTTAACTGCGCAAAAAGAACAAAAAGAAAAGGCCGCATAAAGCGGCCCTTCCCTAAGAATTTTATTCCGCTTATGCAGCGGCTTCGTCAACCTGCACAAAGGTTTTGCCTTTGGCTTTGCGCGCGAAAGCAACTTTGCCGTTCACCAGGGCGAACAGGGTATGGTCTTTGCCCATGCCGACGTTCTTACCGGGATAAAACTGGGTGCCGCGCTGGCGCACAATGATGCCGCCTGCGAGAATTTCTTCACCGCCGAATTTTTTCACGCCGAGGCGCTGGCCGTCGGAGTCGCGACCGTTGCGGGAACTACCGCCTGCTTTCTTATGTGCCATGGATTAGTCCTCTTTTTTCTTCGTGGAGGTTTTCTTTTCGCCAGCTGGTTTTTTAGCGGGCGCTTTTTTAGCTGCGGGCTTATCGCCTTCTGCTTTAGAAGTGGCAGCTTTCTTCGCCGGAGCAGCTTTCTTTGCAGGTGCCTTAGCTTCGGCTTTAGGCGCAGCTTTCTTCGCCGCGGCAGTTTTAGCTTTCGGAGCCTGCTGTGCGGGACGCTCAGCGCGTTTTTTCATCGGCTCTGCTTTTTCGCTGGTGCCATCGGGACCGGTAATCTCGGTGATGCGTACCACGGTTTGCAGCTGGCGATGGCCGTTTTTGCGGCGATAGTTGTGACGGCGCTTCTTTTTAAAGACGATAACTTTATCGCCCTTGCCTTGCTCCAGGATTTCAGCTTTGAGCGAACCTTTTGCAGCTGCTTCGCCTAAATCGGCTTTCTTGCCGCCGAACAGCAGAATGTCTTTCAGTTGAATCGTGGCGCCCGGCTCGCCTTCCAGTTTTTCCAAGGTAAGGATATCGCCAGCTTTGGCTTTATATTGCTTACCGCCAGAGGTAAAAATCGCAAACATGATACGGCCTTCAAGTTATTTAAGGGGGCGGAATATAGCGTTAAATCTGCTGCTGTCAACCACTTCTGACGTAATTAGCCGAAATCTCCGTTGCACCAATAAAGTGCATATCATGTTGCATTATACAATTTTAAGTGTATATATTTGCTACAGGGACAAAAAATAACGTTTAATATCAAAGCAGAGAGGCTTCTTATGTCACAGGCGACTGTTCTGGTTGTGGACGATGAACCCACCCAGCGTAAACTTATCCAACAGGTGCTGGAGTCAAAAATCGGCTTCCGGGCGGTGCCGGTTGAAGGCGGCCAGCAGGCTATCGACTATGTCATGTCGCGCCGGCTGCCCATTCCTGAAGTTATCCTGCTCGATCTCTCAATGCCGGAGGTAGACGGCATGCAGGTGATTGAAAAACTCCACCCTCTCTTTCCCAGCCTTCCCATTATTGTACTCACTATGTACGGTGATATCGAAAAAGCCGTGGCAGCTATCAAGGCAGGGGCAACGGACTTTCTCTCCAAGCCCGTGGCGCATGAGCGCCTGCGCACTTCGCTGCTGAATGCATTGCGCATCAATGAACTTTCTAACGAAGTGCAGCGCCTGCGCCGCAGCCAGACTGGCCAGATTGTGCTGGACGATATTATAGGCCGCAGCAAAGCACTGCAGGCAGCCAAAGCCATGGCTTTGCGCGCAGCGGAATCCAGTATTCCTGTATTGATTGAGGGGGAATCCGGCGTCGGCAAGGAAATCTTCGCCCGTGCCATTCATGGCTGCAGCGATCGTAATGCCGGCCCTTTCATTGCCGTTAATTGCGGGGCAATCCCTGATAACCTTGCTGAAAGCACGTTGTTCGGCCATGAAAAAGGCGCCTTCACCGGCGCGACTTATCGTAGCCTGGGCAAATTCCGCGAAGCCGAGGGCGGCACGATATTTCTCGATGAAGTCTCAGAGCTTCCACCCGCGACACAGGTAAAGCTCCTGCGTGTGTTACAGCAGCGCGAGGTTGAACCGGTAGGCGGCGGCAGGCCGGTGCGGGTGCATGTGCGTGTCATCTCCGCCAGCAATGCAAACTTGCAAAAGGCCGTTGCAGAGGGACGCTTCCGTGAAGATCTCTATTACCGCCTCAATGTTTTCCCCCTCCACCTCCCTACCTTGCGCGAGCGGCGCGACGATATCCCGCTGCTCGCGTCTCATTTTCTGCGCCGCTTTGCCGCGCTGGAGAACCGGCATTTAAAAGGGATTGCAGAAGACGCCATGGCACTGATTGAACGCTATAACTGGCCGGGCAATATACGCCAGCTGGAAAATCTCATTTTCCGCGCGGTAGTAATGGCGGAAGGTGACAGGCTCGAGCTTTCCTGCCTCAAGCCGCTTATGCCTCAGGCGTTCCAGCAGGAAGGCGATGGCAAATCTTTTGGCCGCGACTCCCTGTTCCATTCCCGTCAGCTCTCGCTGCTGAATGATAAAGGTGAATTGCGCCGCTTTCGCGATCTGGAGGAAGACGCGCTCTATTTCGCACTGAAACATTATAACGGCCGCATCTCCGAAGTTGCGCGCAAACTGGGCATTGGGCGCTCAACGCTTTACCGCAAAATCTCAGACTTCAATATCCATCTCGATGAGAAAACTGCGTGATTGGCACTATCCATTCACAATGGTTCCGCCATTGGGATGAATAATCTGCCCGCTGATATAGGATGCATCCTGCGACGCGAGGAAAATATAAGCCGGCGCCACCTCATCAGGCTGGCCCGGGCGGCCCATGGGCGTGTTTTTGCCGAATTCTGCAACTTCCTCTGCTGTGAAGCTGGCAGGAATCAGCGGGGTCCAGATAGGTCCGGGCGCAACTCCATTGACGCGAATTCCCTTTTTCACCAGGTTTTCCGAAAGCGAGCGCGTGAAAGTGACAATCGCACCTTTGGTTGCCGAATAATCAATTAGCGTTTTTTTACCCTTATAAGCCGTAATCGAAGCGGTATTGATAATGCAGGATCCCTTCTTCATATGCTTGAGGGCTTCCTGCGTAAGATAGAACATGCCGAAAATATTAGTCTCAAAAGTACGCTGCAATTGCCCGGGTGTAATATCTTCCAGCTCATACTGCTCATGCTGTTCGCCTGCATTATTTACCAGGATATCAATCTTGCCGAAATGGCTGAGAGTTTTGTCCACTATCTGGCGGCAGAATTCCGGCGAAGCGATATCTCCTTTAATAAGCAGACATTGACCGCCCGCTTCCTGTACCAGTTTCGAGGTTGCCTGCGCATCTTCTTCCTCTTCAAGATACACAATCACCACCTTTGCCCCTTCTTTGACATACCCGATAGAGACAGCGCGGCCTATGCCGCTATCGCCCCCGGTAATGATGGCCACTTTGTTTTTCAGCTTATTGGCAGGCAGGTACGACTCCATCCGGTCTTGCGGCTTAGGATCCATTTCCGATTCCAGGCCGGGCTGGTGTTCTTGCTGCTGCGGTTTGATGACGGCATGGCGCGACATAAAACCCTCCTTATTAAAATTGAACTTTAAGATTTTTTCTTTTTCCCGCCGCCGTCTTGCTTATTGACGGTCGCCCAGGCAATGCGCTCCGCTTTTTTCTTCGAGGCGCCTTTATTCTCATAACTTTCTTCAATATGCTCAGCTTTACGCTTTTGCTTGCTGGTATAGGCTGATTTGCTTCCACGCGGCATAAAAACTCTCCTTCAAGATTATTTTTAAACTAACCAGCCGCTCAATAAACATGCGAGCCGGAATTGCGGTTTTTACCGTAAAGAAGCAATCAACGCAGCGCGTCTGCCAGCTTGACTGTACCACTCCCACGCTTAGCGGGCTGCTGTTGCGAATCATGCGGCGCCCATGCGGTCATAAAGACAAGCTCCAACGTGGCTTTCACGCGGCCGCGCTCATCGGTATAGTGACGCTGGTAATGCTCGAATACCTGCGGCCAGAAGCTTTTCCCTGTCATGCCTTTATGCTGTTCGATCAGCGCATTGGTTTCGCCCAGCGACTGCAATTCGCGCAACAGCGCCAGCGGGTCTGAATACGTCAGTGTAATAATTTCGCTATCGATCACCGGCAGCGCAAAACCGGCACGCTGCAGCAGCGCTCCTGCATCGCGCACTTCCACAAATGGTGAAATGCGCGGCGCTGCCTTCCCAAGATTCGCCGAGACCGCGAGCAGGCTCTGGCGCAACTCCTGCAGGGTGCGCGGGCCGGGCACGACTGCCAGCAGCAATCCATCCGGCTTCAGGGCGCGGCGCAACTGCACCAGCGTTCCCGGCAGATCATTCACCCATTGCAGGGAAAGATTGCTCAAAACCGCATCCAGCGATTGCCCCGCGAAAGAAATCATTTCTTCATCCATCACTAGCTTGGGAAAATTCGCACGCACGACCATGCTTATAGACAAATCCGCCTGAATCAGTGTGCCGATCTTACCAGTCGCTTTTATTTCTTCTGCCAGCAGCCCATGATGGCAGCCCAAATCCAGCGCCAGCGGAAATTCCCGCTGGATATCCTGCAATCGGTCAGCCAGCCTGGCAGCGGACTCCCTCAGTATAAAATCAGCCTGCGCGATTTCTTCTGCGGCCGCCTTACGGCGCAATTCATGCAATCTGCGATTAAAAAGCTGCATACTACCTCTGGCATGCGGGGAGCTTTCACCCTTGGCGCATTCGATGTGCGATAATGTACCGCAAAGCGGAATAATTAATACCTGGAGCGGGTGATGGGAATCGAACCCCGCCAATCCGCATACGGATTGGCTTTAAAGAATGCGTGGGTTAGGACCAGCGCACGCTTTGGTTCTACCGGGCTCACTCGCCCCGACAATACCTGAGCGGGTGATGGGAATCGAACCCCGCCAATCCGCATACGGATTGGCTTTAAAGAATGCGTGGGTTAGGACCAGCGCACGCTTTGGTTCTACCGGGCTCACTCGCCCCGACAATACCTGGAGCGGGTGATGGGAATCGAACCCACGTATGCAGCTTGGAAGGCTACCGTTCTACCATTGAACTACACCCGCGCCGGGGAAGCATCACTAGCGGCTGGCAGAATAAAATGCAACTTTTCTCACCTTACCAAAAATTGAAGCGGGCATGAGGTTGGTGCAGGCTTGGCTGTGGCAAATACTAAAAAGAAAACAACCCTGGGAGATCAACCATGCAAACTCGTTCTTTTTTATACGCCGCCATGACCGCACTGGTGCTTGCTAACCCGGCAAGCGCCGCACTGAAACATCATAGTGCCAAAAATGGCACCGTGATTTCCACCTGCAAAAAAGAAGCCGGTCATGATCAGGCCAAACTGAAAGCCTGCCTTGCTGCCCACAAGCACGCTAAACTTCGTAAATAATCCCTGTTTTTAACTTTCCAACGGCGCTGCGCACCCTCGCAGCGCCTTTTTTTATTAAGAGTTCTTAAAATATTTCCATTTATTCTCCAGGTGAAATTGATCTGTAGGAACTTCATCATGGTTATGCATCCTCTCTATCCGCCTATTCTCGCCAATAATAATGATATGGTAATGCGGAACTACGAATTCCTCGCAGGTGCAACTCAGCTCCAGCATTTCGATGCCAGACGCCTGAGTGACAGTTATCATAAGCTCAGTCAGTTTTCTGCATTCTCTGAATCGCGGATGCAGGAAGTCAACCTTCCATCCCATCACGAAGGCCTCCAATGGAACGGCACCGATGCGCGCTATCCACAAAATGTAATCGACTTATTCCGTGATTATACCGCCCCTGAAAACCGGTTCACCGGCATCAGCGCGCCGGAAAGGCTCGGGGGCAGCGATATGCTCAACAGCCTGCAGCCCGTGCTGGCTATTATGGGGTTTAAAAATAATCCGCAATTTTATTTGAAAGAAATGGTCACCACGAGCGTGATTAACGCCGTGCGCCAGGCTATAGATAAGGAACGCGATCCCGATAAGATCGCCATGCTGGAAAATGTCATCACTCAAATTATCGACGGTGATTTCACGGGCGCCATGGTGCTCACGGAGCCGCAGGGCGGAAGCAATCTCGGCAGCGAAATGGAAGTAGCGGCCAAAATTCCCCAGGGCAGTGACAAAGCCGAGGTCAACGGCATCAAAAATCTTATCACCGGAGCCTCTACTGGCGGCACCAAGGCTCACAATGTGATCCATCTGGTGGTCAGCGTGCTCCACAACGATAAAGGCGAAATTGAATATATAACCGACCCCGAAACCGGAAAGAGAACTATCGGCACAACCGTTACGCTTGTTCCCAAATACAAGCTGGACGAAAAAGGTAACACGCTGCAGCCGCCGCAGGAAAACGGCATCACCATTTCCAAGCCCTATAATAAACCGGGTATCGAACCGCAGATTCTTACTGCGGTAGAATACAAAGATTCCCAGGGCATTATGCTGGGTGAACGCGGCAAAGGCTGGGATGTGATGTTTGGGGTGATGAACCCCGCCCGCCTGAAAGTGGCTGCGCAGGGTGTCGCCACTTCGCAGGAAGCTTATGAGCTTTGCGCCGATTTTGCGAGCCAGCGCGGCCTTGCGGCTGGCAGCAAAGCCATCATGGAACACCCGCAGATGGCTGAGCGGCTGCACCGCATGCGTGCCTACGCATTGCTTGGAACTTCCGCGCTGATGGAGGTGGGGCGCAATATTGA